>Ga0114932_10000284_pt1 | contig 60667 bp, 52 predicted proteins | sample 2SBtaG_2_FD_87286 | JGI IMG/M metagenome (GOLD analysis project Ga0114932, IMG submission 87286) | Deep subsurface microbial communities from Kolumbo volcano to uncover new lineages of life (NeLLi) - 2SBTROV12_ACTIVE470 metaG | ecosystem: Environmental > Aquatic > Marine > Volcanic ...
AAGGGGCCCAAGCCCTCCAACAGGGCGACATCGTGCACTTTGCGCGCAGCGAGTTTCGCCTGGTCCGCGCGACCCAGCAGGAGCTGGCCAGCGCGACCATGATCAGCGAGCTGGACGAGCTGGGCCTGCCCAGCCACTTTCCACCCGAGGCCACCGCCTTCGAGGAGCTCCTGCGCGAACGCGCGGTCGTGGCCGTCTACCAACCGCTGGTCGACCTCCGCGATCCCCGCCGCGCCGTGGTCGCCTACGAAGCGCTCGGGAGGGGTCGCCAGCCGGGGGCCCCGCGCGCACCTGGTCCGCTCTTCGCCCTCGCGGCGGCCCTGCAGTCCGAGGCGGAGCTGAGCCGTCTGTTGCGTGAGGAAGCCGTGATCGGGGCGGTGGGCCTGCCGCCGGGCCGACCCTTGTTCCTCAACACCCACCCCGCCGAGGTCGACCACGCTGCGCTGCTCACCTCGCTGAAGCGGCTGCGCACGATCTACCCGGACCGCAAGCTCGTGGTGGAGATCCACGAGAAGGTCGTCACCAACCCGCAGGCCATGCAGAGCCTCGCACAGGTGCTCGCGGAGCTCGAGGTCGACCTGGCCTACGACGACTTCGGCGCTGGCCAGGCGCGCCTGCTCGAGCTCGCGGAGGCGCCGCCGCGCTACCTGAAGTTCGACCGGGCTCTGGTCCACGGCATCGACCGCGCCACGGCGGCCCGGCAGCAGCTGGTCAGCGCGCTGGTGAACATGGCCCGGGGGCTCGGGGCGGTCACCGTCGCCGAGGGCGTCGAGAACGAGAGCGAGGCGCTCACCTGCCGTGAGCTCGGCTTCCAGCTCGCGCAGGGCTTCCACCTCGGCCGTCCGGCTCCCCCGGAGCAGCTCACGGAGTAGCGATGACGTCCAAGCGCGCTGCGACACCCCACTGGTTCGTCCGGGGCGACCTCGACGGCTTCTTCGGGCTCGCGCTGGACAACCTGGTCCAGCTCCTCGTCATCGACGCGCTCTGCCGCTTCGTCTTGGGCTTCGACGCAGCGCTCATCTACGGCCGGGTCCTGCCTGCAGCGGCGGTGTCCATCCTGGCGGGCAACCTCTTCTACAGCTGGCAGGCGATGCAGCTGGCGCGCAGCGAGGGGCGGGATGACGTCTGCGCGCTGCCGTACGGCATCAACACGCCGAGCGTGTTCGCCTACGTCTTCCTGGTGATGCTGCCGGTCAAGATCGTCACGGGCGACCCCCACAAGGCGTGGCAGGCGGGACTCGTGGCGTGTCTCGGCAGTGGACTCATCGAGATCGCGGGCGCTCTGGTGGCCGACAAGCTGCGCACCCGCGTCCCCCGCGCGGCGCTGCTGTCCACCCTCGCCGGGATCGCGCTGGGCTTCATCTCCCTCGGCTTCTTCTTCCGCACCTTCGCTGCCCCCGTGGTCGGCCTGGGCACCCTGGCCGTGGTGTCGATGACCTACTTCGGCCGGTTCCGCTTCCACCTCGGCGTCCCCGGCGGTCTCGTGGCGGTGGTGCTCGGGACCGCGCTGGCCTGGCTCACCGGCCTCGCACCGGGTGCCGAGCCGGGCACCCCTGGGCTCTACCTCCCCGTCCCCGTGGTCGGCGACCTCCTCGAGGCCGTGACCAGCGGCTACGGGCTCACCTACCTGAGCGTCATCCTGCCGATGGGGCTCTTCAACGTGCTGGGCTCGCTGCAGAACCTGGACTCGGCGGAGGCCGCGGGCGACCGCTACCGCACAGCGCCCTCGCTGGCCGCCAACGGCGTCGGCACCATGATCGCGGCGCTCTTCGGGAGCTGCTTCCCGACCACGATCTACATCGGGCACCCCGGCTGGAAGGGCCTGGGAGCACGCATCGGCTACTCGTGGCTCGACGGCCTGTTCATGGCGGCCATGTGCCTGACTGGAACCATGGGGCTCCTGGCCTGGATCGTGCCCATCGAGGCCGGCATGGCCATCGTGCTCTGGATCGGCATCGTGATCGCGGCACAGGCCTTCACCGCCTCACCGCGCGAGCACGCGCCAGCGGTGGTGGTCGGCCTGCTCCCGGGGATCGCCGCCTGGGGCGCGCTCATGGTGAAGGCGGGGGTGCGCGCAGGCGGCGGCAGCTTCGGACCGGAGCTCGGCGCCGCGCTCGACGCCATGGACGTCTTCCACAGGGGGCTTTGGGGGCTGGAACAGGGCTTCCTGTTCACCGCGATGATCCTGTCCGCCGCCACCGTCGCCATCATCGAGGGCCACTTCCGCAAGGCGGGCGCCTGGATGGCCACCGGCGCGGTGCTGAGCTGGTGCGGTCTGATGCACGCCTGGGCGTGGGGCCCTGGCGACACGGTGCTCGTGCTGGGCGCCGGCGTGGGGCTGGACTACGCCCTCGGCTACGCGGTCGCAGCGGCCGTGCTGTTCGCCGCGCCACTCCTCGGGCAGCGCGTCGACGGGGCAGGTCACTGAGTCAGGTGGCGGACACCCGCTCGGGGGGCGCGTCACCCAGCTGGGTGTAGCCCGAGGCCCAGCTGGCGGGATCTTCGACCAGCTCCTGGAAGCCGGCCATGGCGATGGCGGTGGCCAGCCCGTCGGTGACGCGCTCGTCGAAGGCCCACTTGATCTCCACGCTCGGACGCCACTCGGTGCCGCCGTCGTCGGTCTGGTAGGGCCGATCGTGGATGCGGCCGATGACGCCGAACAGCGGGCAGTTCCCCCACTCGTAGAGGTGGTGGTAGGCCGCGTCGAGCCCCACGCTCCCGAGGTTCGCCACCACCAAGGAGGTGAACAGCGGATCGGGGTCGACGAAGGCCGACGGCAGCAGGTGCAGCCCATCGAGCCACTGCAGCACCTTGATCAAGGGGCGGAGCACGAAGGCCGGCAGGTGCAGGAAGAAGTCGACCTCCTTCTCGGTGGCGGTGTCCTTCTCGCGCCCTGCACCCAGCATGCCCGAGAAGCGCTCGGCCACCTGGACCGCTCCGTCGCCGGCCTCGACGGGGAGCTTGAGCAGCACGACCTTCGCGCCGTCGTTCAGGCTCTTCTTGGCGGAGACGGAGATGGTCACGCCGTCGCGCTGCCAGAAACCGGCCCCCGCCACGTAGCGGTTCAGGCGCGGGCGATCGTGGAGCATGCGCCCCGCGGAGGCGATGAAGAGGTGCAGGAAGTTGACGCGGCGGCCGGCGGACTCGGCCTGCGCTTCGAGCCAAGGAAGCGTCGGTGTGAGGTCCAGGGTCTGCGTGAAGTAGACGCTCGCGTGCGTGCGCGAGGGCGTGAGGAGGTTCAGGATCTTCCGGTATCCGGGGATGTCTCGCGTGATTCGCGTGTCGCGTCGGTAGGCCATGGCCCCCACTGCTAACATCCGCCCCATGGCGGCTGACCCACGATCCCTGGCCGACTTCCGGGGGGCGCTGGACGTCACGCTCGATCTCCCCCTCGCGGGCGTCGGCTGCCGAGCGATCGCGCACCTGTTCGACAACCTGATCCTGATGGTGTTGGCGATGGTGGCCGTGGCCGCCATCAGCCTCGCCAACGTGCTCGTCACCGATCTGCCGGGCTGGGTCTGGGCGGCCACCGCCTTCGCGAGCTTCCTGGCGCAGTGGTTCTGGTTCGCGGCCTGGGAAGCCCGGACCGGCCAGACGCCGGGCAAGAAGCTGCTCGGGCTGCGGGTGGTGTCGCGGAACGGTGCGGCCCCCGACACCCTGGCCGCCATGATCCGCAACCTCCTCCGTGTGGCGGACTTCCTCCCGGGCTTCTACTTCGCCGGTCTGGCGAGCTGCCTGCTCAGCAGCCGCTGCCAGCGCCTCGGCGATCTGGCGGCCGGCACCGTGGTGGTCACCGAGCGCGTCCGCACCGACCACGGCATCCGCTGGCCCGACGGCTTCGACGCCCGGGACGTGGCCCTCGTCGAGGCGTGGTACGCCCGGGAAGCCGGCCTGGTCGACGACCAGCGAACGCTCCTCGCGGCGCGCATGTTGAGCTGGCTCGCGCAGGACCACCCCCAGTTGCTCACCGGAGCACCGAAGCTGCCCGAACCGGAGCTGGTCGACTGGATCTTCCGGCGGAGCGACTGAGTGGACTACGCCACACTGGAGCGCAGCTGCACCGCCGATCTCGACGAGCTGGACCGCCTGCTCGAAGACGCCGACGACGAGCTCGCCCGCCTCGACCTCGCCGAGCTGGAGCGGCTGGCGAGCCTCCACCGTCGGGTGATGGGCACCTTCGCCTATGCCCGCACGCACTTCGCAGACACGGGCCTGGCCGAGCGGCTCCGGGCCAGCGCGTTCCGGAGCCACCGCCTGCTCGCGGCGCGCCCCGTGCCCTGGCGGGAGCGCGTCGCCACCTTCTTCCGGCGGGACTTCCTGCTCGCCTTCCGTGAGACCCTCCCGTCGATCCAGGTTGCGGCGCTGGTCTTCGTCGGCTTCACCCTGGTGGGCTTCTGCATCGAGCTGGTCCACGTGGAGTTCGTGGAGGTCTGGGTGGGGCCGGACGCCATCAGCGGCCTGCGGCACGGCGAGATCTGGACGGATCGCGTGGGATCGATGGCCCCCGCCAGCGTGCTGAGCTCGACCATCGCCACCAACAACATCGGGGTGGCGTTCGCAGCCTGGGCCGGCGGCGTGCTGGCCGGGATCGGCAGCCTCTACATCCTCGCCTTCAACGGCATGATGTTCGGCGGCATGCTCGCAGCCACCCACCACTACGAGCTGCTCGACCAGCTGTTTGCGTTCATCTCGGCCCACGGGCCCCTCGAGCTGTCGCTCATCGTCGTGGCGGGCGGCGCCGGGCTGGAGCTGGCGGGTGGGCTGCTACGGGATGAGGGCCGTCCCCGCGCCGAGGCCCTCCAGGATGCAGCCCGGCGCAGCGTGCGCGTCGCGCTCGGCATCGCGCCGTGGCTCTTGCTGCTCGGTTTCGTGGAAGGATTCGTGAGCCCCGACATGGCGGTCCCGACCGTGTTGAAGGCCCTCCTCGGGGCCCTGTTGTGGCTCGGCTTCGTGGCCTACACGATGCGACCGGGCATGGAGGTTCGATGAGTGCGGCACCCCTTCGATTCGGTGAGCTGGTCGACCGTCCGGTCAAGCTGATCCGAGAGCACCTGAGCGCGCTCTTCCTGATCGGCATCCTGGGAACCGGACCGGCGATCGTGCCCGCGTTGTTCATGCAGTCCCGCATGCAGGATCTGCAGGACATGAGCCCCGACGGCATCCTGTCGGCCTTCCTCCCGTTGATCGCCTTCGGTGGCGTGGCGGGGGTGATGGGCGTGGGCGCCTTCATCGCGATGTACGCCGCGGCCGCCGACGTCGTCTCCGGCCGCGCCCCCACCGTGGCGGGCGCGTGGCGGCACGCTCTGAGCCTGGGCCCCTGGCTGACCGTGATCCTCGCCGGCCTCGGCATGGCCGTGCTGAGCATCCCGACCTGCGGACTCGGCTTGCTCGTCCTGATGGTGACCTGGGCGCTGGCCATCCCCGTGGGGTTTCACGAAGGCACGTGGGGCGTCGCGGCGCTCAAGCGCTCGTGGGCGATCTGCGCCCACAAGGCGGCGCCCGGCCACACCTCGCCGGCCCTGCTCGTGGCTGGCATCACGGTGGTGTACTACCTGCTCGCCATGGCCATCGGGGCCGTCGCCGCCGTGCCCGCGATGATCTGGGGCGTGACGCAGGGCTTCGAAGCTGTCGCCACCGGCGGCGCCGACGCGTTCGTGATGCCGACGTGGCTGAACCTCGGCACCAGCCTGTTCCAGGCGGCGGCCAACGTGCTCGCGGGACTCTACATGGCGATGGCCTACAACCTGCTCTACGTCGAGCTGAGGGAGCGACGGGAGGGCGTCGACCTGGGCAGCCTCTTGGACGATCGCCTGGATGGCTGACGGGGGCGCCTGGCAGCGGGTGGTGGACCATCACGGCCTCGTCACCGACGAGGGCGGCTCCCTGATGGAGCGGCTGAACCCCGTGATCGGCTGGGCGGGCGATCTGCTCGGCGACCCCGGCCTGCTGGACGCCTTGGAGACCCCCTCCCAGATCATCCTGTGGGGACTCGTCATCTCCGCGGCCTGCGCCATCGGGTACCTGGTCTTCCGCCGCCTGACCACCCGTCGCGGCCCCCCTCGTCGCGTCACCACCGAGCCCTTGGATGCGCCTCCGGAAGACGCGCGCGCAGCCTTCGACCAGGCGTTGGACCGCGGGGAGCCCCGCGCTGCGCTGGCCGCGCTGGTCGTGTGGCTCGCCTCGGGCCTCGCGGAGCGCGGTCGCGGGCGATGGTCGGCCGAGCTCACCAACGCCGAGATCGTGTCCAGCGCCCGCAGGCTCGCGCCCACCTGGCGCGGCCTGTCCGCCCTCTCGGACCTCGGGCACCACCTCGACCGGCTGCTCTACGGCCCGGTCGAGCCAACCATGGCCGACGTCCGCGCGCTCGTGCCACGCGCCGAGGCGCTCCTGGCATGAGACGCGAGGTCGTCATCCCCGCCCTCCTGGGGCTGGTCGTGTTGGCGGGAGCCCTCCTCACGGGTGACCCGGCCCGGGGTCCGAGCATCGAGAGCAGCGACGCCGCCGGGTTGCTGGGCGCGCACGCCTACCTCGGGGAGCTGGGTGTGACGTCGCGAGGGGCGGATCTTCGGGATGCTCGGCTCGACGAGACCCTGATGGTGGCGTTCCCGTCGCTCACCCCCTGGTCCGACGACGACGCGTCCCACCTGCGCGATCGGATCTTCGCCGGGCAGAGGGTCGTGCTGCTGGTCCGCGATGGGCAGACCGCCGACGCGAACGTGCTCCGGTACCTGGACATGTCCCAGGATGCGCTGGACGAGCGCTTCCCGCCGCGGAGCTGGCAGGCATGGTGGGACCGGGAGCTGACTCTGGGGGCGCGCGAAGGCAACGGCACGCTCACCGTGCGCCGTCCTCAGATCGTCGTGACACCACCTTCCCGAGCCGAGAGCCTCTGGACGACGCCGGACGGGCTGGTCGTGGGCTTTCGCTACGGCCTCGGCGAGGGGGAGGTGGTGGTGTACGGCGCCGGCAACCCCTTCGCGAACGCCTGGCTGGGTCGCAACCTCGAAGAGCTCGAGCGCGTCGTCGGCCATGGCGACGTGGTGTTCGAGGAGGCCCACCACCGCGCCGAGGAGCTCGCCACGGCCGCGAGCCCGCTGGCTGTGCCCCTGGCGCGCTTCGGCTGGCACGTGCTGCTCCTCTACGCGGTGGGCGTCTGGGCCATCGCCTGGCGTTTCGGGCCGCCGCGTCGTAAGCGCACGCTCCTCGCCGGTTCGGTGGAAGACGACCTCCGCGGCATGGGTGCCCTGGCGCGCGACGGCCGGCGAGCCAGCGAGGCGGCGCGACGGCTCCTGGGCCTCGCCTTGCGCGAGCTGGACGGGCAGGACGCCCGCCGGCTGCCCACGCGGGTGGGCGACATCGACGAGCGCGAGCTCGTGGCGCTCGGTCGCCACGTCGCGCGACTTCAGCAAGGCCCCGGAGGCAAGGCATGAGCGAGTTGGACGAGCTGCGAACCACCGCGGAGGCGTTGAAGGCGTCGATCGGCGAGGTGGTGGTCGGACAGGAGCGCGTGGTCGGCGAGGTGCTCTGTGCGCTGCTGAGCGGCGGACACGTGCCGCTGGAGGGCGTCCCCGGCGTCGCCAAGACCCTGCTGGCGCGCACCCTGTCGGCGAGCCTGGGCCTGCGCTTCAAGCGGGTGCAGTTCACGCCGGATCTGATGCCGGCCGACGTGGTGGGGACCCAGGTCTTCGACCTCAACGAGGGACGCTTCCACCTGGAGAAGGGTCCGGTGTTCACCCAGGTGCTCCTGGCCGACGAGATCAACCGCACGCCGCCCAAGACCCAGGCCGCGTTGCTCGAGGCGATGCAGGAGCGCCAGGTCACCATCGACGGGACGTCTCACGCCCTCCCCTCGCCCTTCTTCGTCGTCGCCACCCAGAACCCCCTGGACCACGAGGGCACCTACCCCCTGCCCGAGGCCCAGCTCGACCGCTTCCTGATGAAGGTCGTGGTCGACTACCCCAGCGAGCGCGAGGAGCTCGAGGTGTACCGGCGCTTCCTGGACGGTCGCCTGGAGCTCGACGTGCTCGACCGTGTGGAGCGGGTGACCGGGCCCGGGCTTCCAGCCATGCGGGCAGCGCTGTCGCAGGTCCACGTCGAGGACAAGGTCGTGGCCTGGGTGCGCGCGCTCGTCGGGCTGACGCGGCAGAGTCGGCGCTTGGCGATCGGCGCGTCCCCCCGCGCCGGCATGGCGCTGTTGGGCGCCGCCAGGGCGCACGCCGCGCTCGACGGCCGCGCCTTCGTCACCCCGGACGACGTCAAGCGCATGGCCCCTCCGGTGCTGAGGCATCGGCTGCTGACCACGCCGGACGCCGAGCTGGACGGGCACGACGCCGACAAGGTGCTCGCTGGGCTGCTCGACAGCCTGGACGTGCCCCGGTGATCCCCTCCACCCGAGCCCTCGCGGCGCTCGGGCTCGCGGGCGTGGCGCTCGTCGCCGGCTTCGCCGAGCCGGTCCTGGGAGCCATCGCACTGGTCGCCGACGCCTTGTTGCTCGCAGCGGTGGTGATCGATGCCCGCCGAGCAGCCACGGACCTCGGCGTGCAGCGGGTGGTCCCCGACGCCGCGCACCAGGGCGAACGCCTCGTCGGCGAGATCCTCCTCGAGAATCCCTCCGAGGCCGATGTCCGCTTCCGGCTCCGGGACCCCTTGGCCCCCGAGCTCGGTGAGGGCCTCGATCTATCCGGGATCGTGCCGCGAGGGTCCCGGGTGCGGGAGCCCTTCGAGCGCACGGCGGTCTTCCGCGGCAACGCCGACCTCGGGCACGCCACCTTGCGGGTGCTGGGGCCGTGGGGCCTCGGCTGGCGACAGCGGACCGTCCCCTCCGCCACGTGCGTCCGCGTGCTTCCTCGCGTGCACCTCGCGGGGGAGGCCGGGCTCCTCCTCCGCCGGGAGCTGCAGTGGCGCGTCGGCCGCCACGCCACCGAGCGCAAGGGGGTCTCGACCGAGCTCTACGCCCTGCGCGAGTACCTGCCGGGCGACGACGTCCGGCGGGTGGACTGGAAGGCCACAGCGAGGCACCGGAAGCCGGTGGTGCGGGAGGACACGCTGGAGCAACACCAGAACCTGGTGGTCCTGCTCGACGCCGGCCGCCCGATGGCGTCTCGGGCGGACGGCCTGTCCAAGCTCGACCACGGACTGTCGGCCGCCCTGGCGCTGTTGCGCGTGGCCGTCGCGCGGAACGACTCGGCCACGCTGGCGGTGTTCTCCAAGGGCATGCGGCGCGTCGTGCGGGTCGATCGCCGCACCCGAAGCTTCGGCGGCGTGCTGGACGCGCTGTACGCGGAGCACGCCGACCTCGACGAGCCCGACTACGCCGGTGCCGTGGCCTGGTGCAGCCGTCGCCTGCCGCGTCGGTCCATCGTGCTGGTGTGCACCTCGCTGGTCGACATGACGGGTGCTGACCGGCTCGGGGCCGCGCTGGGCCGCCTCGGGCGGCGGCACGTGCCCCTGCTGGTGAACCTGGAGGACCCGGGGCTGTTGAAGCTGGCGAGCTGTTCGCCCGGGGGACCGGAGGAAGCCTTCGCGAAGGTCTCCGCGATGGGGCTGGTGGACCAGAACAAGGCCCTGTCCCACCGGCTCCGAGCAGCGGGCGTGAGGGTGGTGTCGCGGCCGGCCTCGGGGCTCGCGCTGGGCATGCTCGGGGCCTACCTCGACGCGCGCTGACCGACCGGGACCAGCTTTGCTTTCACGGGGACTTGTGTCGCGTGTCGAAGTCGGTGACCCTGGAAGCGGCCTGCGGGCCGGGGAGATGACATGACGAGGATCCTGCTTGGGTGCGGAGGGCTTGCCGCCCTCACCGGCTGCACGTCGACGCTCACGGGCAACGAGGGGAACTTCCAGTTCCACTACGTGACCGACGACGCCTTCACCGACTTCAACAAGCCGATCGCGGTCGGCGCGCTGTTGGACGTCTACGTGACCGAGGTCGGCTCGAGCTCTCCGATCGACCTGTCCGGGGCGTCCGTCGACGACACCGCCGTGCTCGATGTCGTGGACTTCGCCGCCAACATCGTCACCCTCGAGGGCATGGGCGATGGCACCGCGCTCGTGAGCGTGGAGGGCGCGGTGAGCGGCGGCGAGACCCTCACCGACTCGGTGAACATGCTCTCGAGTGTGCCCGAGGTGCTCGTGCTGAACCACACCTGCACCACCGGGGCCGACGCCGCCTGGCTGGTCGGCCAGCGCCTGTGGCTCCCCTGGGAGATGGAGATGGAGAACGGCCAACCGGTCATCGGGTACGGCTACTACCCGGCCGCGTTCTCCGACGGAACCGCCGCGCTGTCCGACAGCGACAGCGGCGCGGTGTACCTCGCCATCGACACGGCGTCCGTCGGCACCGCGGAGCTGGTGTCGGCCATCGACAGCACCACGCTGAGCGCGTCGGTCGTCGAGGCAAGCGCCATCGACGGCGTGGCAGACCCGGTAGCGTTCGTGCTCGAGGACATCGACGTGGGCGACACGAATGCCTTCTACGCCCTGCCGATGGTCGGCGAGCTGACGGTGTGCCAGGCGAAGACCGACAAGGTCGTCGAGAGCCTCACGCCCTCGATCTGCACGGTGACCGACAGCGACCCGGACGACACGGCGAGCCTCGAGGAGTGGGGCTGGTTCGACGTCACTGGCGTGGCGGAGGGCACCTGCGAGTTCAGCGTGACCTACACGGCGGGCAACGGCGGTCAGGGAGCCACCGAGACCTTCACGTACCCGATCGAGCCGTAGCGCGAGCTTCCCGCGCGGCGACGAGGCTCAGTCGAGGTCGTCGACCGACACGCCGTGCCGCTTCATCAGCCGGGAGAAGTTGGGCCGGGCCATGCCGGCCAGCTCGCTCGCCCGCGCGATGTTTCCGGCGGTCTCGCGCAACCGCGCCCGCAGGTACCAGGTGGAGAAGTCCTCCACCGCCCAGTCCTTCGCGTCGCGGTAGTGCAAGCCCAGGAGCTCCGCGGGGTACCGCTCCCGGGTGCCCTCGTCGTCGCCGGCTTCCTCGGCAATGGGGGGACGCGTGACGCCCAGGGCCAGCAGGATCTCGTCGGGGCCGAGCTCGTTGCCCTCCACGCAGTAGATCATGGCGCGGCTGATGGTCCGCTCCAGCTCGCGGACGTGGTTTCCCGACCAGTCGTGCGCGCGCAGGGTGGCCATGGCGTCGGGTGAGATGCGCGTGATCTCCTTGCCGAGCCGCTGGTTGAGCCGTGTGACGAAGTACCAGGCGAGCACCGGCACGTCCTCGCGCCGCTCGTTCAGCGGCGGCACCTCGATCTCGAAGGTGTTGAGGCGGTAGTACAGGTCCTCGCGGAAGGCACCGCGCTCGACCGCCTTGCTCAAGTCGACGTGGGTGGCGCTGAGCACGCGCGCCTTCAGGGGAATCATCTCCTGCCCACCGACACGCCGGAACACGCCTTCCTGGAGCACACGCAGGAGCTTCGCCTGCATCTCCAGCGGCATGTCGCCGATCTCGTCGAGCAGCACCGTGCCGTCGGCGGCGTGCTCGAACAGACCCTCGCGCTGCTCCACCGCCGTGCTGTGGCTGCCGCGTTCGTAGCCGAAGAGCTCGCTCTCCAACAGCGCCGCCGGGATGCCCGCGCAGTTGATCCCGACGTAGGGTGCGTCCGGCCGCGGTCCCGCCGCATGGATCGCCTGGGCCACCCGCTCCTTGCCGGCACCGCTCTCGCCGCGCACCAGCACGGCCACCGGGTGCGGGGCCACCAGGCAGATGGTCTCGCGAAGCCGCTCCATGGCCGGCGAGTTCCCCACGAGCACGTCGCGCACGCGGTCGGACACCTCGGGCGAGACCCTGGCGATGCGCCGTCGCACCCGCCCGAGCTGGAGCGAGCGGCGCACGACAGCGAACACACGGTCCCAGTCCTCGATCGGCTTGTGGAAGTACTCGCGCGCACCGGCGCGCAGCGCCCCGAAGGCGGAGGCGGCCTCGGAGAAGGCCGTGATGGCCACGATCTCGGTGGCCGGGGAGACCCTCCGGATCTCGCTGATCAGCTCTTCGCCGGACATCCGCGGCAACACCAGATCCACCAGCGCCACGTCGATGCGTTGTTCCTGCACCAGCACGAGCCCACGCTCGGCGGTCTCGGCCGTCAACACCTCGTAGCCCTGCCGGCTCAAGAGCCTCGGGTACACGAGCCGGATCTCCGGGCTGTCGTCGACCAACAGAAGGGTGGGCTCGCTCACACCCACAGCCTACCTCCCTGCCGGCGTGGCCTCGCCTCGGCGCTCGGCCAACATCCACAGCGTCTGCACCGCGACGTAGGCACAGAGCCCCCAGGAGAGCCAGCCGATGTGGAACACGCGCTCGCCGACGCGGGCGGTCTCCGCCCAGTTCGAGAACAGCTCGAGCCCCACGATCGACGCGAGCCCGATCCGGTGCCGCCACCTGTCGAGCCGCGAGCCGTGCAGCACCACCAGCGTCACCCGCGCCACGTAGTAGTAGTAGCTGGCTGTGGTGAGCAGGAAGAAGGGCACGAAGCCGTAGGCGAAGACCTCGTCGTCGTCCTTGTGCCTCATGGCGAAGCCCATCACGAGCATCACGGCACCCGCGATGGCGAAGCGCAGCGGCTTCTGGTCCTCGATCGTGTCCTTGCGGGAGGCCTCGATGTAGTCGGGGTACGGCTCCTCGTTGAAGGGTCCGGCGAAGGGCAACGCCAGGGCCAGGCCGATCCGGCGCGAGCTGAGCTGTTCTGCCGAGTTGTGGTCGAGCATGTTCTCGAAGTGGGTGCGGACGGTCTCGGAGCCCAACGCACCGGTGGCCGCGACCTGCAGGCCCCCCATCCCGAGCAGGAACCCGCCGAGCATCACGAGCATGGGAACGTGCACCTTCTTCCGGAGCAGACCGAAGAAGCCCTTGGCACCCGGCCCGAAGAGCCACATCGCGGGGAAGAAGCGGAGGGCGGCCGAGTACCCGGTCAAGAGCCCCGCCAACAGCGGCTTGTTCTTCCGCAGGCACGCCATCGCGATCACGAGCGCTGCGAGGTAGTCGTAGCGGAGGAACGCCCAGCTGATCGTCGGCCAGCGGAGCGAGTAGCTCAGCATGAAGAAGAGCACCGTCCAGAGCCCGGCGACCGAACCGTAGGCCCACACCACCGCACCGACCGCCGCTGCCAGGAGCACCGTGTCGAGGTGGCAGAGCCACTTGATCGATTCGACCGGGACCGCCTCGGCCAAGGGGCGTGCCGCCATGGTCCAGACCGGCGTGGCGTTGTAGCCGTGGTCCTGGATCAGCTGCCGCCAGAGCCGATCGTTCATGCCTGGGAAGTCGCGCTGCAGCACGAGCGCGTCGTGCTCGAACTCGGCCCATCGCTCCGGGCCGAAGGCCTCGGCCACCTCGGCCCCGCGCGGCAGGCCGTGGGTGCGGACCGACGCGAAGAAGTGCCCGTGCTCGTCCTGGGCCATGTAGCGGTCGCCCTGCTTCGGGAAGTGCGGACCGCCGTTTCTGAAGTCGGCGTACATCACCGCCGGGTACAGGTCGAGGTACCCCAGCTCGTCGAAGTACTTGGCGTTCAGGTAGTAGTGGACCAGGTCGTAGGTATCGACGTGGCTCACCAGGAGGTTCGGCCCCCAGCGCGCGTAGTTGCCCACGCTGACGGCGGCGAGGAGCGTCAAGAGCCCGACGGCCACCCGGCGTGGCACGAAGCTCCAGCAAAGCGCGAGCACCACGCCGCCGCCCGCGATCCAGACCTTGATGCCTTCGCTGACGACGCGGGAGACGTCCATCAGATCGGCTCGTGTCGGAAGCTTCGACGCCCAGCACCGTAGTCCGACGCGCACTGCCCCGACCCGCGAAGGAGCCAGCGCGTGGTGGTGAGCCCCTCGACCCCGACCGGGCCGCGTGCGTGCAACCGGCCGGTGCTGATCCCGACCTCGGCGCCCAGTCCGTACCGGTAGCCGTCCGCGAAGCGGGTGGACGCGTTGTGGAACACGCTCGCGCTGTCCACCTGTGCGAGGAACGCCTCGGCAGCGGCCGCGTCCGAAGTGACGATGGCCTCTGTGTGGCCGGAGCCGTGCCGATGGATGGCGTCGACCGCGGCCTGGAGGTCGTCGACCACCATGACGCTCAGGTCCAGGCTCCCCCACTCCTTCCCCACGTGCTGGGGCGCCAGCACGCGACCGCCGATCACGGCGCGGGCGCGCTCATCCGCCCACAGCGTGACCCCAGCTTCGGCGAGGGCCTGGGCGACCGGCTCGAGTCGCGGGAGGAAGGCCGCGTCGACGAGCAGCAGCTCGGTGGCGTTGCACGCGGACGGGTAGTCGGTCTTGCCGTCGACAGCGACACGGGCCGCCATCGCCGGGTCGGCGTCGCGGTGGAGGTAGAGGCAGCACACCCCCTCGGCGTGGCCGAGCACCGGGATCCGGGTGGCCGCCTGGATGCTGCGGACGAGCGCGCCCGACCCACGCGGGATGACGAGGTCGATGCACGCGTGTTCGTCGAGCAGCGCGGCGACGGCGGCACGTCCCTCCACGCCGATGACCGCGTTGCACGGCAGCCCCGCGGCCTCCAAGGCGTCTCGCAGGCACGCCACCAGTGCGGCGTTGGAGTGGCGGGCTTCCGAGCCCCCCTTCAGCAGGACGGCGTTGCCGCTCGCCATCGCGAGGCTTCCGATCTGGACGACCGCGTCGGGCCGGGACTCGAAGATGACCAGCACCACGCCGAGCGGGCTGCGCACCTGCTGCAGGATCAGGCCGTCGTCGAGGCGGGTGTGGCGGAGCACCGCGCCGAGCGGATCGCCGGCAGCGACGAGCGCGCGCACCCCCTCCCGCAGGGTCTGCAGCTTCTCCGGTGACAGGCGGAGACGAGCGAGCAAGGCAGCGTCCAACCCGCCCGCTCCGGCCGCCTCGAGGTCCCGTCGGTTCGCCGCCAGCAACGCGGGCTCGCGCTCGGCCAGGAGGGTGTCGAGGGCCTCGAGCGCCCGCTGGCGCTGGTCGAAGCGCGACGCACCCAGGACACGGCTCGAGGTTCGGGCTTCGAGGGCGACGGACATGCGCCCAGCTAACCGCCTGGCGCGGCGCTCGGACGGCGTGCCTCGCCCATGTCAGAGGTCGCGCCAGCCGCTGCGACGGGCGAGCGCCCTGGCGCGCAGGAGCAGCTCCTCGGGGTCGAAGGGCTTCGGCAGGTAGTCGTCGGCTCCCGCGTGAAAGCCTTCCTTGACGTGGGCCTTCTCCCCGCGTGCCGAGAGCATCAGCACCGGGACCGACGCGGTCTGCTCGTTGACCTTCAGGGCCTCGCACACCTCGTAGCCGGTCTTGCGCGGCATCATCACGTCGAGCACGATCAGGTCCGGCTGGTGGTATGCAGCCTGTTCCAAGGCCTCCACACCGTCGGCGGCCTTGATCACGTCGAAGTCGTCCTCGAGGGTCAACTCGACCACCTGGAGGATCTCCTCGGCATCGTCCGCGATGAGCACCAGCGGCCGCTCCCGCCTGCGCTCCATCTTGGCGGGTTCAGCGGGTTCTGGTGCCCGCGCCGCGCTCGACGCAGCCAAGGGCGCCTCTGGGACCGCCACACCCAGCGCCTTCGCGAGCACGGCCGGCGGGTAGTCGGTCACCGAGACGACGCGGCTGAGCTCCTCCAGCGTGGTCTGGGCGGTCCGCACCTTCTCGAGCCCGTCGACGATCAGGGGAACGAGCCCGTCGGCATGGGCCTGCTCCCACAGGTCCGACTCCGTGGCTCCGGCCTGCACCAGCTCGCCGAACGCGTTGGACGCCACGAGGAGCTCGTAGATGCCCACACGCCCTGCGTAGCCGCTGTACTGGCAGACCGGGCAGCCGCCACCGGGTCGGCGCACGTCCCCCTCCAGCGTGACCGGCGGGATGCCGATGCGCGCGAAGTCCTCGTCGGTGGGCTGGTGGGGAAGCGAACAGTCCGGACACACCTTGCGGACGAGGCGCTGGCTCACCACGCCGGCGATGGCGGTGCCCAGCATGTAGGGCACGACGTCGAGGTCGCTCAAGCGCGTGATGGCGCCCACGGCGGTGCCGGTGTGCAGCGTGCTCAGCACGAGGTGCCCGGTGGTCGATGCCTCCGCCGCCGCCCCAGCGGTCTCCGCGTCCCGGATCTCGCCGATGACCACGATGTTCGGGTCCTGCCGGAGCATGGCCTTGAGGCTGCTGGCGAAGGTGATGCCCACCTTGTCGTTCACCTGCACCTGCGTGATGCCATCGAGGCTGTACTCCACCGGGTCCTCGATGGTGACGATGCTGGCCGTCTCCTGGTTGAGCCGGTGGATGCTCGCGTAGAGCGTGGTCGACTTGCCGCTGCCCGTGGGCCCCACGGCGAGCAGGAGCCCCCTGGGTTTCGCGAGCAGGCGGTACCAGGCCTTGAGCGCGTGATCGGACCAGCCGAGGTCCGACAGGCTCGCCCGGATCACCCTCGCGTCCAGCACGCGGATCACCACCGACTCTCCGTGCTGGCTGGGCATCACCGCCAGCCGCAGCTGGAACTCGTAGCCGCCGTAGCGGGCGGTCGACTGGCCGTCCTGCGGGCGCCTGCGCTCGGTGACGTCCATCTGTCCGATCACCTTGATCCGGCTCGCGAGACCGTCGGCCGCCCACTCGGGCAGGAGCAGGGTCTCGCGCAGCATGCCGTCGATGCGCATCCGCACGCGCACGCCGGTGGGTTGGGGCTCGAGGTGGACGTCGCTGGCGCCGCGCTCGATGGCGTTGATCAGCAGGAAGTCGAGGAGGTCGGTGTAGGAGCGGTGCCCGCCGCGCTGCACGTGGTCGGCGAGGCGCGCGGGGTCGAGGTCGAGCGATGTGGGCGCGACCGCCATGGAGCGCAGCTCGGCGGGCACGCCGGCGAGCAGGCGCGCCGCCATGGCCTCGGCGCCGTAGTGCAGGCGAATGGCACGTCGGATCTGGCGCGGGCTCGACACCACCGGGGCGATGCGCGCCTTCAACGCGAACTCCAGGTCGCGAATGGCGTCGAGGTTCCGCGGGTCGGCCATCGCCACCCGCACCTCCCCCCGTTCTTCCGTCAGCGGGACCACCTGGTGCCGCTCCGCGAGGCGCTGGCCGAGCTTCCAGAGCAGCGCCGGATCGAGCCGAATGGACTCCAGCGCCACGTACGCCAGCCCGCTCTGCACCGCGAGCGCCTCGGCGACGTCCTCTTCGGTGACCGCGCCGAGCTGGACCAGGGCCACGCCCAGCCGCGTGCCGGGCTCCCGTTGCTGGAGGTGCAAGGCCTGCCGCAGGGGCTCGTCGTCGAGACCGCGGTCCTGGAGGATGCGACCGAGGAGGGGGCGACTCATGCTGGACTCCGCGCGAGGGGAAAGTGGAGGAGGACGCTGGTGCCGACGTCGACGGTCGAGGTGACCGAGATGCGGCCGCCCATGGCTTCGACGAGCTGCTTGCAGATGGTGAGGCCGAGGCCGGCGCCGCCCTGTCGACGGCGGTCGCCGCGTTCGACCTGGTAGAACTTCTCGAACAGCCGAGGCAGGGCGCTGGCCGGGATGCCGCGACCGGTGTCCTCGACGGCGATGAGCGCCTCGGAACCGACCACGCCGGCGCGGACGCGGACCTCACCACCGGCCTCGGTGAACTTCAGCGCGTTGCGCACCAGGTTGCCGAGGACCTGCGCCAGCCGGAACGCGTCCACCTCCACCGGGGGCAGCGTCTCAGGCCCGACCACCACGAGCGCCAGGCCCTGGTTCTCCGCTTCCGCCGCGAAGGTGGCCACCACGTCACGCGCCGCCTCGGAGGGATCCAGCGGGCCGAGCTGCAGGCTCAGCTGGCCACTCTCGATCCGCGAGGTGTCGAGCAGGTCCTGCACCATGCGCAGGAGCTGGTCGGCGCCGATCTGCGCGCGGGTGAGCAGATCGACCTGCCGCTCGGTCAGCGTGCCGCCCTTGCCCATCAACAGGAGCTTGAGGAAGCCCTTCACGGCGGTGAGCGGGGTCTTGAGCTCGTGCGTGACCACGCTCAGGAAGTCCCGCTTGAGGTTCTCCACCTCCATGAACTGGGTGACGTCGGCGATCACGACGACGAACTGGCCATCGGGCAGCTCACGGATCAGCACGGTGTAGTGCAGCGCCCCCTCGGCGGTCGCCAGGTCGATGGGGAACTCGGAGGTGCCGGGTGAGAGTGGCCACGGCGACTCGGGCAGGAGCTGGCGCAGGGCGGCGCTGTGACGGAGCAAGGGGCGCTGCGGCAGGCGCCCCAGCAGGCGCATCGCAGACGGGTTCCAGGCGAGCACCCGTGCCTGGTCGTCCAGCAGCACCACCCCGTCGGACAGAGCGTCGAGCATGGCGGCGTTCCGGCGCTGGCGGAGATCGAGGCGCTCGATGGACCGCACGAGGTGCCGTCGCATGTCCTCGAGCGCCGCGGAGATGTCGAGCAGCTCGGGCGAGTCGCCGCTCGGCTCGATGGGCTCGTCGAGATCCCCACCCGCTACCCTTCGCGCCGAGGCCGCCAGGCGAGCGATGGGGCCGCTGATCGTTCGGTTCACCTCGAAGGCGCTCACGACCATCAACAGCGCGTAGAGCACCACCCAGGCGAAGAGACCCTCCAACAGCCACGGCGTGCGCGTGAGCACGGCGCCGGCCGTGTCGGCCAGCAGGAGCTGCAGCTGACCGAGCACCTGGCGCTGGGCGAGGTGCGCCGCGTCCATCTGCTCGTCCGGCCGACCGGCGATGAGCGCAGCGTTGCACGTGATGCGCCACGCCTCGACGGCGTTCAACAACGCCGGCTGGTCGGCTCCCGCCGACGCCACGTTGCTGACGAGGGCGTCGAAGGCTTCCTCCACGCCGGTCACCTCGTCGGCCACGAGGCGCTGGCCGAGCGCAGACGTCTGCTCGATCAAGGCGAGCACGTCGCGGGCGTCGGGGCCGGACTTGTTGGCCGACGCCCACACCGCGACCACCACACCGAAGAGCAGCAACCCGTTCAGCGCGCTCACCAACAAGGTCAGGCTGACGCGCAGCCGGATCGAGACCCGAAGCAGGCCCGCCCGTCGGGTGACGGGTGACGCAATCCCGGTGCCTTCGAGGTGCTTCGCCACGCGCAGCTACCGTACGACGCCCGGCGACCGAACGGAAGGCGGAAAGCGCGCTGCAATCCCCGGCTCCGGCCAGAGCACGCTACGATCCGGAGCCCGGTACCCTGGAGACCACCGCGTGCTCCTCCTCCTCTTGGCCTGCAGTGACTACGAGGTGGCCCCGTCGAACGACGTCTGGCCACCGGGTGCGGGCGATCCGGACCGGCCGAACGACGAAGACACGCCCGATGTGCAGCTCTCCTGGGAGGTGCCGCCCGTCGTCGCTGTGGACCTCATCGTGTTCGGCGACACGTCCGGGAGCATGACCGAGGAGCTGGTCACGATGGGTGACCGGATCACGGCCTTCGTCGAGCGACTCGCCGAGCTCTCGGCGGATTGGCAGCTCGCGGCGGTGACCGGGCCCGACGGATGCAACCAGGGCGGCATCCTCACCGAGGACGACGCCGACTTCGCCAGCGCCTTCGCGGCGGGGGTGATGACCCCTCCCGGAGAGGACGAGGTCGACGAGTGGGGCTTGAACAACGTGTGGGCGGCGGTGGAGCTCTCGGACGCCGGGGAGTGCAACGAGGGCCTGCTTCGCGACGAAGCCCTGCTGCACGCCATCTTCCTGAGCGACGAGGACGACAACTCGCCGGGATGGGACAGCGGCGACGCGGACTACTGGAAGGCCTACACGGAGCCGATCATCGACCGGAAGGACGACGCCAGCCTGGTCACCTTCAGCGCGATCGCGGGACCGGTCCCCGATGGCTGCACCGGGGCGGAGCCGGGCATCGGCTACGCCGAGGCCGTGGACGAGTCGGCCGGCGAGTTCCTCAGCATCTGCGACGACTGGTACGACCAGGTCGACGTGCTGGCGGAGACCAGCGTGACCCGAAAGGTCTTCCCGCTCGAGGGGGAGCCCTACGTCGACTCCATCTCGGTGAGCGTGAACGGCATTCCTCGCATGGAGGGCTGGGCCTACCGCGACGAGCAGAACGCCGTGGTCTTCTCGGCGGACCCGCCCACGAGTGGCGACGTGGTGCAGATCTTCTACGACGAGGCGTAGCGACCGCTCACGTCGCGTGCCCAGGCTCCTCGAGCACCAGCTCGTCGCGTTCCACCAGCGCATCGCGGTTCCGCTTTCCTTCGGGCCGGGCCCCCGCACACCACGCCCGGGCGACCTCGGCCGACACGGTGACGCGGCCGCGCCCCACGACGGTGCCCTGGTCGTCCCGGAGCTCCACCACGTCGCCGGCCTCGAAGGTGCCGTCGACCTGCCGGACGCCAACCGCCAGGAGGCTCGCGTCGCCCTTCAGGGCCGCGACCGCCCCCGCGTCCAAGACCAGCACGCCACGAACCGCCGTCGCGAAGGCGATCCATCGCCGCCTCGCCGTGGGCGCAGCTTCCGCCGGGAACCAGCTGCCCACGGCCTCCCCGGCCAGCACCTCGGACAGCGCGCCGGCCTCGCGTCCGCTGGCGATCACGGCGTGGCACCCGGAGCGCGCGGCCAGTCGAGCCGCTTCGACCTTCGAGCGCATGCCACCGCGGCCGCCGCGTGGGCCGCCCGCCTGGAAGTCCGGGGGGACCTCACCCAGGAGCTTCGCAAGGGGCTGAGAGGGGTCTCGGTCGTAGACTCCGTCCACGTCGGTCAACAGCACGAGCAGATCCGCCTCGAGCTTCGAGGCGACCAGCGCGCTCAAGCGGTCGTTGTCGCCGAACACACCCTCGACCCGCCGGAGCTCCTCGGTGCTGACGGCGTCGTTCTCGTTGATGACCGGCACCACGCCGCGGTGAAGCAAGGAGTTCAGGGTGGCCCTGAGGTTCAGGTAGCGCGCGCGGTCGGCGAAGTCGCTCTGGGTCAGGAGCACCTGCCCGCACACCACGCCGAGGCGCGCGAAGCCCTGCTCGTAGAGTCCCATCAGGCGGGTCTGCCCCACGGCTGCGCAGGCCTGCTGATCCGCCAGGTCCAGCTCGCCGCACAGCTGCAACGCGTCACGCCCGAGCCCCACGGCGCCGGAGCTCACCAACAGCACCTGCACGCCACGTCGGTGCAGCAGGACGGCGGCGTCCACCACGTTGAAGAGGCGCGCGAGGGCGAGGCGGCCCTGGTCGTCTGTCAGCACGCGCGTGCCGAGCTTCAGCACGACGCGACGGGCACCAGCCAGCTCTTCCCGAGTCATCGGGCTCCGCTAACCGACAGCCTGCTCTACGCCCGGCGGCGCTCCGGGACGTCCCAGGTCTCCGCGAGCACGACGCGGTTCCTGCCCAGGTCCTTGGCGTCCCTGAGGGCCAGACGCGCGCTCTCGACCAGCTGTTCGCAGAGCACCCCGGGCTTCACGCCCTGGAGCTCGGCCTCCAGCACGGCCCCTGGCGGCGCGCTCGCGACCCCGATGCTCGCGGTGGTGCGGATGCGCTCGCCGTTGAACTCGAGCACACCGTTCTCGATCGCGATGCGCGCGCGCCGCGCGACCCGCACGGCCGCGTCCTCGGCGGTTCCCGAGAGCACCAGCAAGAACTCGTCGTCGCCCCAGCGCACGGCGTAGTCGGTCTCCCGCAACACGTCGCGCAGCCGGCTCACGATGCCCCGCAGGAGCCGATCGCCCGCCGAACGGCCGAAGCGACCGTTGATCCACGAGAAGCGGTCCAGATCGAGCAACAAGACGCTCGTGGGCGTGGCGTACCGGCTGCCCAGGAGCATCGCCTCCCGCAGCTGCCGCACGCCGCGTCGCCGGTTGCTGGTGCCGGTCAGCAGGTCGAGCTGCGAGCAGTCCTGGAGGGCGAGGTTGTCGAGCTCACGCGCCAGCTGGCGCGCGAGCAGCAAGGCGGCCGGCACCACCTGCTGGCCGAGGGTCTCGCTGGCGAGGATGAGCGCACCGCAGTCGCCGCTCTCGGCGCGGAACGGCACCACCATGTGGCCGTTGGGGTGCACGTGAGGAAAGTCCGCCGAGGTGGCCTCCTCGAGCAGGGGCGCGATGCGCGGAGGAGGCGCGACGGGTCCGTCGGTGGCCTGCGAGCCGCGCCCGCACCACTGGACGAGGTGGTTGTCGACCTCCTCGCTCAGGAACGCACCCTCGTTGACCGTGACCACCAGGCCTTCGTCCGCGTTCACGAGACGGCACGCCGCGTCGAGCGCCACCTGCATGATGGCCAGCCGGCTCGGCTGACGCGACAGCTGCAACACCGTGTCCAGCAGCAGCTCGGTCTGCTCGTTCGCCGCCGACGGGCCGGGCGACGCGCTGCGGAGCGCACCCTTGACGGCGGCCACGAGCGCTTCCTCCCCCCAGCTGCGCGTCACCCATCCGTCCACGCCGACCTGCTCCATCCAGGGCACGTCGGGCGGGCTGGACGCCAGCACGATCAGCTTCACGGCCGGGCCGAAGCGCCGGACGGCCAGCACCATGGGCTCACGAAAGCCATCGTCGCCATCGATGACCACGAGCTCCACGCCGCCGGCCTGCACGGCGTTGACGACCGCTGCGCCGCTGGCTGCCGCCTCGAACATCAACCCGGCGGCGGCCAGAGCTGGCCTCCATCGGTCGATGTCGCGATCCGCGAAGAGCAATGCCACGGGACGGGCCTCCACCTCAACAGTCGGAACAGTCCCTCGAACCGTTGAGACTCGCGTGGACTTTTTACAAGCCTGATCGGCGGCGCAACGCCAGCAACGGCACCACGACCAGCCAGACGCTGCGCGGAGCACCCGACGCGCAGCCACACGGGCGCACCTCGTCGTCGAAGCCCTCGCTCCCTCGTGTCGTCGTGGGTGACGAGGTATCCCCGGGTCCGCCCGTGTCGGGCAGGCCCTCCTCATCGTCGGCCAGCACGGCCTCGATCCAACCCAGGCTGTCCTCGGCGGTGTAGCGCTCGCCGAGGGCGCGAGCCCAGCTCGCGTCGTCGTCCTGGTCGGCGAGCTCGATCAACAGCCCGCCCGTGACCGGGCTCGCGTAGAGCAGGTCGATGTGCGACAGGTCGCGGGTGGCGACCTCCACCACGCGCGCGCCGCGGGCGGTGAGCGCGTCGGTCGCCGTGGCGCTGTCCAGGAACACCAGCCCGTCACTCGGGCCGCTCACCTCGCCCAACGCCAGGTCTCCGGAAGCGAGCCCCTCGAGCTCTTCGTCGGTGACCTCCAGGCCGTCGAGGCGCTCGGCCAGGTCCGCCACCAGGCTGTTCCATCGGTCCCAGGTCGCCAGCTCGGTGAAGCCTTCGAAGCTGGCCTCCAGCCAGCCGTCGAGCTCGCTCGGCATGATGGGGTTCTCCCCGGCGAGCACGTACAGCTCCACCCCCGGGTCCACGCCGCGCTCGGTCAAGACCTCGACCAGAGAGCCACCCGCCTCGACGGCAGCGTCGATCCCGTCGCTGTAGGTCGCGAAGCCGTAGCCCCCCTCGTAGGTCGTGTACCAGTCCTGCTGCACGCTGTAGGCCCCGAGCTCGGGAATCTCACCGGGGAGGTCGTGGTCCTGCCGCGCGAGCAGCTGGCGATGACCGGGGAAGAGGTCGTCGACCCCATCCGGGAGCAGATCCTGCGCGGAGAGGTCCTCGCCGAGGTGGGCCAAGGCCACGCCGTAGGGGTACCAGGTCCGCCACGCACTGGGGGCCGGAGCCGTGTCGGCGTCCAGCGCGAGGTAGCTGGCGTTGGGCCAGCGGTAGCTCGTGTCCAGCCCGCCCAGGGGGCTCGCCACGAACACCGCCCGCCGGACGTCCCCGGCATACGGCGTGCCCACCTTGGCGTAGGCCTCGCTCGGCCAGGTCGTTCCTTCGGCGTGCGAGAGGTACACCGCCACCGCCACGCCGCCCTTCGAGTGCCCGAGCAGGTCGACCTGATCGGCGCCCGTGCGCGCCCGGACCCGTCGCAGGGCATTGGCCACGGCCTCCGCCTGCATGAACACGTCGCCGTGCGGGTGGGCGAAGGTGAGGGCGTACACCGGACGCCCCCCGGCCGCCAGGCGCGCAGCCAGGGTGACGAACGCGCGGCTCGCCGAGTCCCCGGCGCCGGGCACCAGCAGGATGGGCGTGCCGCTCGACTGGTCCTCGTCCAGGCCGCGGTGGAGGAGGAACTGCCAGCTCCCTGGCGTGGTGGTGCCGAAGGCATCGTCGATCCATGGATGGACCTCGCTCTCCACGGGCCACGCCGTGGCGTCGTTGAAGCTCTCCTGGGCGAAGAGCGTGCGGTCCGGGTCGCTGTGCGCCTCGATGGCCGACCAGATCTGGGTCGCGCCGTCCTGGGTGTACAGCACCTCGCCCGTGAGCTCCGTGAAGCTGTCCGGGGCATAGGCCTCGGTGGCCAGGGCCAGACCGATCCAGGCGATCACAGAGCCTCCAGGAAGCCACGAAGCGCTTGGTGGAAGGCCTCGGGCTGGTCGTGGTGGACCGCGTGTCCCGCGTCCTCGATCACGACGAGCTCCGCGTGAGGGAGGGACCGCACAGCGAGCTCGCCGATCGCACGGGAGCGGCCGCCCGTGAACACCGGGCTCGGGATCATGCGGTCGTCGGCCCCGAACACCACGAGCGTCGGGGCCTCGACCTCGTCGAGCCGGTGTGCGACGGGGTGGTCGAGCATGCCCGCGATGTTGCGGCTCACGGCAACGCTCGTCCCCGCGAACGCCTCCGTGCCCGTCATGCGCACCCGCGCCTCCAGCAAGGACTCGGCGTGGGCGTCGAGGTGACGGAAGACCTGCTGGGAGAAGGTGGCGCGCAGGGCCTGCTCGCCCGGCTCGAGGGCGCGTGACTCGTACCAGTAGGCCTTCATCCAAGCGCTCGCGCCCGCCGAGAAGCTCTCGATGCCGGCCGGCGCCGCGAGCACCAGAGCCGCCACCCGCTCCGGGTGCTCCAGCGCTGCGGTCAGGCTCACCTGCCCCCCCATGGAGTGGCCGACCCACACGGCCTCGTCCACCGCCAGGGCGTCGAGCAGACCGACCAGCACCTCGGCGTACCAGGGCGGGTGGTACGGCGCGTCCGGACGGCCGCTGCGGCCGTAGCCCGGCAGGTCCACCACGAGCACGCGATGATCCTGGGCGAGCGCCTCCACGTTGTGGGCCCAGAAGTCCATCCAGCTGCCGAGTCCGTGCACGAGCAACAAGGGGGGCCCGCTCCCCTCCCCCAGGTCGACGTAGGCCACCACCACGCCGTCCACCTCGACCGTGTGCACGTCGCCGGGCGCAGGAAGCTCGTGAGGTTCCATGGGGGGCAGCTCGTGGTAGCGAGCGGCGAATGCGAGCGAGGCGAGGGCGTACACCATCAGAACAGGATCCAATCGGCTGCGGCGATCACCGTGAAGGGCGCGGCGTCGAACGACGAACCGGTGACCACGGCCGCCGCGACCGAGAGATCCATGAGCGGCAAGGGGCGATGCCGAAGCCGGAGGTTCAGCTCGGTACCGAGTGGGTCGAAGTCACCGACATAGGCGTACCCGACCGTTCCACCGAGGGTGGTCCGGTCGGGGACGAGGTCGTAGGCGAGCTGGGCCGACGCGCCGGTGAGCCCGCGTCCGAACCCGCTGACGTCGTAGGCGAGCGCGACCTGGCGGTTGATGGCGCCGGGGTCGGGGAAGAGCAACAGCGTGCCGTGGGTGGCCCACATCGCTCCAGCCAGCCCGTAGCTGTTGCCGGTGACCACACCGTTGTAGTCGCTCGTGGCGCCGTCGCCGCTGGAGTAGACGCCGGCCACCGCGACCTGGCTCCCGCTGCCCTGGGCGTAGCGGAGTCGGAGGTCGAACAGGCCCAAGCTCCCGAGGATGCCCGCGTCCGGTTGGTCCTCGATCCAGAGCCGCCCTGCGTTCACGAACCACGCGGCGTGGCCACCGACCCGGCCCAGGGTCAGCCCCGGGTCCAGACCACCATCGATCCCGAGCCAGACCACGTCCGCGCCGAGCGCCGGCGCCTCGTCGCCCTCACGCTCGCGAAGGTCCAGGCGCCGCGCGCCCTGCAGCTCGGACAGCGCCGACGAGAGGCCGGACCCCAGCACGCCCGCGGTGCCGTCGCCAGCGTCGCGGAGGTACCACGCGTGGCCACCGAGGAAGGCCCGCTCGCCCAGCGCCCCCTGCACGTCGGCCATGTACAGCGTGACGTCGTCGGACAAGGCGGTGCCCTGTTCGTACAGGGTGTAGGCGCCCAGCTTGTAGCGCAGGCGTGTGCCCCAGCCGTCCTGGAGTCGCCCGTAGGCGGTGGCCCCGGCCGCCTCGGAGCCCCAGATCGCGAGCCCGCCGCCGGTGCGGGTCAGCTCGTCGAGCGAGGCCGTGCGTGGGTCGTAGACCGAGTCCCCCACGAACTGCAGGCCGACCACCACGGACAGCTCGTGGTCGACCACCGGCTCGAAGCTCGCGTGCAGCCGGCGTGTCTGCAGGTTGACCTGATCGGCCCCGATGGCCCCACCGGTGTTGCCCGCGGCGCCGTAGCTCTGGTCCCCGAACACGAAGTCGATCTCGAAGGCCGCGGTGAGCTCCGCGCGCCCACCGGCAGGCAGCGGCGCCCAGGTGAGGAACGCGACGGCGCGCTGCTCCGCCCAGGTGCTGCGATCGTCGGCGGAGACCGTGGTGCCGTTGGAACCACCGAGCGCACCGAGCACCTGTCCGTCCAGGTACGGGTTCGTGGTCACCACGCTCGAGCGCGCGAAGCGAGCCTGGTAGAGCCCGAGGGCACGAAAGGGCTCGGGCGCCCGCACCTCGGGCTGCACGATCTCGACGGGCACGGCGGCGAGTGCTGCGGAGGCCAGCCACATCAGGGCCGCCTGTAGGTCTGCACGTTCTCACCCTCGGCGACCCCCCCGGTGCTTCCGAAGCCACCGTCCACCGTCGGCGCGGCGACCCCGGCGAGCGCGGGCTCGGTCTGCACGACCTCGTAGGTCAACACCTCGTCGTCGGAGATGCCGAAGATCCCAGCGAAGGTGGCCGCGTCCGGCGAGGTCTGCGTGAGCGTGATCGCCCGCACCGTGCCCGCGCCCGCCGTCCAGGTCCCCACCGCGTCGTAGGTGCTCCCGGAGCCGTCGACCATGTGGGTGGTGTAGCTGCCGCCGGCGTCGAAGGTGACCTCGATGCTGGCGATGTCGTAGTAGGTGACCAGCACCGCGGAGACGTCGCCGTCGGCGCTCACCCAGTCGCCCGCCAGCGCGTCGATCCCGGCGGTGTCGAGGTGCACGGCGGAGTCGGCCGCTGCGGCGCCGCGACCCGAGTCCGCGACCAGGAAGTCATCGGGCCGGCACGCCACCAGAGCGCAGAGCGCGACGGCCGCCGGCAAGGCCGTCCTCACGCGAGGCTCGCGCGCAGGGCGACCTTGTCGATCTTGCCCGAGCCGGTCCTGGGGAGCTTGCCGATCACCGCGATGCGCTTCGGGCGCTTGTAGCGGGCCAGGCGACCGTCCAGGAAGCGCGCCAGCTCGTCGGGCGTGACCCGAACGCTCGGCCGCGTCTCGACCCAGGCGTGGCCGACCTCACCCCAGCGCGCGTCCGGCACACCGAGCACCGCGACCTGCGCCACCCCAGGGTGGTCGCCCAGCGCGGCCTCGACCTCGGCCGGGTACACGTTCTCGCCGCCCGAGATGAACATCTCCTTGGCGCGACCGCGCACGTAGAAGAAGCCTTCGGCGTCGGCGCTCAGCAGGTCGCCGGTGCGGAACCAGTCGCCGTCCATCGCCGCCGCGAAGGCGTCGGCACGCTTCCAGTAGCCACCGCACACCACGTCCCCGCGAAGCTGCAGCTCGCCCGTCTCGCCGGGAGCGCACGCCGACCCCTTCGCCACGAGCCGCGCGTCGAGCTGGCGCAGGGGCCGGCCGACGCTGCCCAGCTTGTCGAGCAGCCGATCGGCGGGCAGCGAGAAGCAGTTGGGGCCCACCTCGGTCAGGCCGAAGCCCTGTCGAAGGGGCACGCCACGAGCGAGGTACCGCTCGAGCAAGGGCAGGGGAAGCGGCGCACCACCACAGAGAGCGTCGCGCACCCCGGACAGATCCGTGTGCGCGAAGTCCGGATGGTCCGCGAGCATCTGGAAGATGGTCGGCACGCCCATCAGGTGGGTGACCCGCTCGGGGCCGAGCAAGGACAAGGCCTGCTGCGGGTCGAAGCTGCGCGTGAGCACCACCCGGCCGCCGCGCCAGAACACGGGCGTGGACAAGCAGTTCATGCCGCCGGTGTGGAAGAGCGGCGTCAGCGTCAACGCGACCGACGCCCGCCTCAGGTCGCAGGCCTCGCCGGTGTTCCGGGCGTTCGCGAGGATCTGCCCGTGGGTGAGCAGCGCCCCCTTGGGCCGCCCGGAGCTTCCGCTGGTGTAGAGCACGAGCCAGGGGTCGGCGGCGGCGACGGAGGCGGCGGGCTCCCGGTCCACGGGGCCAGGGCCCGCGTCCAGGTCGATGGCCCCGTCACCGAGCAGCGCCAGCGTGCTCCCCTCCCCAAGCCGCACCCGCGGCTCGAGGTCCGCAAGCTGCCACGCCAGCTCGGCTTCCGCCAGCCGCCAGTTCAGCGGCGCGAGCATGGCCCCGAGGTGCGCGCAGGCGAAGAGCAGGGCGAAGGTCTCGCCGCGGTTGCCCGCCAGCACGGCCACTCGGTCGCCCGCGACCACGCCGCGCGCCCGCAGCAGGCCCGCCCATCCGAGCGCCTCGGCATGGAGCTGGGACCACGTCCACCGGCGGGCGGCGTCGACATCGAAGAGCGCCTCCGCGTCGGGGCGGGAGCGCGCAGGTGCGGCGAGCCAGCGCTGGGTGTTCACGACGTGCTCCAGGCACGAAAGGTCGTATCCAGCAGCGGGTAGAAGATCCGCGGCCCCGCGCTTCCGACCACGACTCCGATGTGCCCGGTCGGCAACACGCTGACCTGGGCAGGGCCGCCGACGTGATCCGCCAGGGCGGTGCAGGAGGGCGCGGGCGAGATGAAGTCGCGCTCGGCGGCGACCACGTGGACCGGGCAGCGGATCGCCCCGAGGTCGACGCGCTCGCCCCGAAGCTCCCAGGAGCCGTCGACGAGGGCATCGTCCTGGTAGCCACGTCCGATCAGCTCCCGGGCAAAGGCTCCGGGCATGGGCACGTTCTCGTCCAGCCAACGCTCCCGCGCCAGGGTCCGGGTGAGCTGGCGAGGGTGGGCCGACGCCCGGGCGATGGCTCGGTACTTGGTGACGTTCCCGACGGGGTCGAGCAGCTTGAAGGCGGCCTTCATCACGTCCACGGGCAACAAGCCGTCCCCGTCGATCGCCGCGTCCACGTCGAGGTGCTGGACGAGCGTGCGGAAGCGTCCGCCCTGGGCGAACTGCACGGGTGCATTCAGCGTGACGAGGCCGGCCACCACGTCCGGACGCAGGGCGGCGAGCATCGTCGCCAGGGTGCCCCCTTGGCAGTACCCGAGCACGAAGACCCGCTCGCTGCCCGCGTGGCGCGCGGCCCGGCGAAGCGCGCGGTCGAGCAGCTCCAGCACCACGTACGCCACGTCCTCGGAAGCGTCCTCCGGCCCCGGCGTGCCCCAGTCGACCAGGTAGGTGGGCCACCCGGCCGACGCGAGGGCCGCGACGAGGGAGCGATCGGGCTCCAGGTCGCAGATGGCCGCCTGGTTGATGAGGCTCGGCACGACCACGACGGGGGTGCGGTGCTTCGCCCCTCCGTAGGCGCGCAGCGCGAGCTTGTCCTGGCGGTGGACCACCGTGTGCGGCGACTGACCGATCGGGGGTCGCGGCAGCTGGGCCAGCAACAGCCCGTGTCGGATCTCGGCGACCTCCTTGCCCGCGAGCGGAGGAAGCGCCCCGACCAGTGCCTCCACGGCGTCGGCGGTCAACACGACCACGCGTCCAGAGCCGCCGGGAGACCCCGCCCGAGGCAGACCCCCACGTGCCCGCCCGGCAACACCCGGGTGTCGACCCGACCTCCCCACACCGCCGCCAACCCGAAGGCCGCCTCGGGGGGGCAGATGTGGTCGCGCGACGCGGCGAGCACCAGCACGTCCACCTCCCCTCTCCCGAGGTCCACGGGCACACCACCGAGGGTCCAGCCCCCGGTCATCAGGCGGTTCTCGAAGTAGCACCGGCGGACGTACTCGCGGTAGGCCTCGCCCGCAAAGTCGATGTTGTCGCCGTTCCACCGCTCGACGGCGGCCCAGGTATCCCTGAAACCCGGGTGCTCGATCCGGTCCCAGAGGCTCTTGACGCGTTGGAGCTGCCCCATGGGCCGGAGCCAGGCAAAGCTCGAGCGCATCAAGGCACTCGGGAAGTTCCCGAAGCCATCGACCGCGGCATCGAGCGGGAAGTGCTCCGGGGTGGCCCACACCGCCAGGCGGCCCGAGGCGTGGAAGTCGATCGGGGTGCACAACAGAGCCAGCTTGCGCAGGCCGACCGGACGGCTGGCCGCGAAGAGCGTGAGGAAGCTGCCTCCGACGCAGTACCCGAGCGCATCGAGGGCTTCCGCGCCCTGGGCGCGTGCATGCCGCCGTGCGCGGTCCCACGCCCGAGCGAGCACGCCGTGCACGAGCTCGGCCAGCGTGACCTCGGCGTCTTCCGGCCGGGGCGCGCCCCAGTCCAGCAGGTAGACCGGCGTGCCACCATCGACCAGCGAACGGAGGACGCTCCGGTCCGGGAGCAGATCGAACACGGTCCAGGTGTTGATGAGCGGCATGCTCACGAAGACCGGCGTGCGGGTGGCCTCGACGGGCGCGAAGTGCAGCAACCGGGCCTTGTTCTGGCGGTGCAGCACCGTGTGCGGAGCCTGCCCGACGGGGGCCCGGCGGACGGGATCGCTGGCCAGGAAGCGGGACACCTGGGCCGCGCGCTGGACCATCAGGAGCCCTTGGTGGCGCGCTTGGCCGCTGGCTTCTTCTTCTTCGTCGGCGCGGCGAGCCGCGCCTCGAGCCCGGCCAGCCGGTCGCTCATCGCCGCGAGCTGTTCCCGCGCTTCCAAGCGCGCTTCCGCGGCCTCGACGCGCGCTTGCACGGCGTCCTTCTCGGCCGCGACGAGCTGGTCGCCGAGCTTCAGGAGGGTGTCCTCCATCGACAGGAGCTTGTCCTCCAACAGCGACGCGACGCGCAGCACGCGGGTCAGGTCGCCGCGGGTGGGCAGGTGCATCTTCTGGAGCGTGTCGTCCACCGCCTCCTCGTAGGCGCCGCGCCCACGCGCCATCCCTTCGAGGTTCTTGCCCATGGCTTGGAGGAACGGAGGCGACTCGAGCACCTCGTCCCACCAGCCGGTCATCGACTGCTCCCACTGCTTGTAGAAGCCACTGGACAGCTCCTCGAGCTCACCGAAGAGGTCGTTCTTCTCGGCCATGCCTGCTCCTGTGATGCTGGGGCGGCCCGGTCCCCGGGGGGACGGGGACCGGGCTCCCGGAAGACCTCAGTCCGTCTCGGGGGCGATGGCCGCCAGGGCGTCCTGCTGAGCGTCGACGGCCAGGGCGACGCCCTGTTCGAGCGCGGCCACGGCCGTGCGGACGTTGCCGAGCTGCCAGTCGACCAGCTTCTGCTGGGTGCTCAGGGCGAGGGTGACCTGCTCGTGCGCGAGCTTCCGTGCCGACGACAAGGTGGTGGGGAACATGATCTCTCCGGTGTCTGCCGGTGGGTTCCTCCCCACCTGGCACCTGCAAGGTAGGAGCCGTGCTGCGATGCGTCAAGGATCTTTTTTGCGTTGCAACATTCCTGGGCGACCAGGGCCCCGACGCGGTAGGTCCAGACCATGCGGATCATCAAGAAGTACAGCAACCGCCGGCTCTACGACACGAGCGCGAGCGCCTACCTGAACCTCGAAGAGCTCGCCGCGCTCATCCGTGGGGGCGAGGAGATCGAGGTGGTCGACGCATCGAATGGCGAAGACCTCACACGGGCCGTGTTGTTGCAGGTCGTGCTCGAGGTCCAGGGCGCCCGGGACCTGCTCCCCGTCGGCCTGCTGCATCGCCTGATCCGCTTCCACGGGGATCACCCGATGCAGAAGCTGGCCACCCGGCAGCTGGGAGCCGGCCTGGAGCTGCTCGACGCCCAGCTCCGTCAGGTGGAGCGCAGCGTGCCGTGGGCCAGTGCCGCGCGGCCAGACGTCGCGCCCGAGCCCGCCGCGCGAGCGGAACCGCCAGCACAGGCCAGCGAGGCCGGCGAGGAGCTCGACGCGCTGCGCGACCGGTTGGCGGCGCTCGAGGAGCGACTGAAGCGCTGAGGGGTCAGGCGAGGGCGCGCTCACGCCGCTTCAGGCGCTCCAGGATCTGCCCCGCCAGCGCACGGTACTGCTCGGCGCCGCGAGAGCCCGGCTCGTGGGCGTAGATGTCACGACCCTCGAGCTGCGCAGCGGCGAGCGCGGAGCACACGCCGATCGCCTGCGGCAGGACCAGCTCCCCGAACGCGTCGTCCACCATCCCGAGCACGACCTCGTTCATCTTGCGCGTGCGGCCGTCGACCTTGGTCACCATCACGCCGGCCACCTGGAGCGCGTCGTTGAGGTCGTCCGCCACCGACCCGGCCGCGACGAGCAGGCCCTCCACCCCCGCGACCGAGAGCGCCGAGGGGTTGCAAGGGATCAACACCGCGTCGCTCGCCACGAGGGCGTTGACCGTGAGCGTGCCGATGTTCGGCGGGCAGTCGAGCAGCACCATGTCGTAGTGGGTTCGGGTGCGCTCCAGCGCCTTCTTCAGGGTGAGCTCCTTGCCGATCCGGGACGCGAGTCGGTCCTCGACCGTCATCAGCTCCGGGTCGCTCGGGGTGACGAACAGGCCCTCGATCGTGGTCGTCGCCACGATGTCGCCGACCTCCCGCCCCCGCTGTTCGATGAGGACATCACTCAACGCGCCGCCGCCGACCTCCACCTGCTCGCGCAGGGCCAGGTTCACGTGACCCTGGGGATCGAGGTCGACCACCAGCACCCGCAACCCGAAGTGCCGCGCCCACGCGGCCGCGAGCGACACACAGCTCGTGGTCTTGCCCACTCCGCCCTTCTGGGCCGCCACGGCGATGACGAGGCCGCTGTGTGCGCCCACCGGCAGGGTCTTCCGGCCCCGTCCGGAGGCCTTCCGGTTGTACGTCGACAAGCCGATCCGCATGACAGTCCTCGCAATCTCTCACGGAGATTCTCACTGTGCTCTTGTCATGTCAAGGCCACGCATGCCCTACCCTCTCCTCCTCGGAGGCCGACATGCTCGCTCTCACGGTGGTTCTCGCCTGTTCCGACTACGATCTGAAGGCCGACAACGACGCGGCGGACACGGGCGAGGCCGAGCCGACGCCCGACGGCCTCGCTCCGGACATCGAGGTGTCGCCCCCCGCCCTGAGCCTCGACCCCACCGGCGTCGGCTGCGAGACCAGCGACCCCGTGACCATCACCAACGTCGGAAGCGCGACCCTCACCGTGTCGAGCGTGGAGCTCTCGGGCGACGCCGGCTTCGCCATCGAGGACTGGAGCGGCACCTTGTCGCCGGAAGAGGAGGTCACGCTCGAGGTGGTGCTCGTGCCCACCGCAGAGCAGGCCCACACCGGCACCATCACGGTGAGCTCCAACGACCCGGACGAGGGCGTCGTGGAGGTGCCCGTCGACGGTGAAGGCTCCGGCGAGGGCGTGCAGACCGACAGCTACACCCAGAACGGGGCCGGCGAGGTCGACGTGCTCTTCGTGATCGACAACTCCGGCTCGATGACCACCCACCAGGAGAAGGTCGAGGACGAGCTCGCCAGCTTCTTCAACTGGTTCCAGACCCTCGCGCTCGACTACCACATCGGCGTGATCACCTCCGACATGGTCTGCACGGACCAGGCCGGTCGCCTGCAGGGCAGCCCGACCTACGTCACCAACGCCACGAGCAACGTCGAGAGCGAGCTGGCCGATGCCGTGTCGGTCGGCGAGAACGACTGCGGCGCCGAGTCGGGCCTCGGGGCCATGGAACAGGCCTTCACCGAACCCCTGCTCAGCGGGCACAACGCCGGCTTCCTCCGTGACGACGCCTTCCTGAGCGTGGTGCTCCTCTCGGACGAGCCCGAGCAGTCCAGCCAGGACGCCCAGCACTACATCGACTTCCTGCTCGCGCTCAAGGGCGACAGCTACCTCCTGAGCGTGTCCGCCATCGTCGGCGACTACGGCAGCGGCTGCGACAACTGGTGCGGCTGGCTGAGCGTCGACGCCGACCCCGGCAACAAGTACATCGAGGTGCAGCAGGCCTACCCCGGCGTGTTCGAGAGCATCTGCGAGTGCAGCTTCGCCGAGAGCCTCGAGGACATCGGCTGGACCAGCGCCGGCTACCGCTCCACGTTCCCGCTCTCGCGCACGCCGAGCGACAGCTCTGCGATCACCGTCGAGGTGGACGGCAGCTCCGCCAGCGGCTGGAGCTACGACAGCGCGGCGAACGCCGTCGAGTTCACGGCCGGCAACGAGCCCGACGCGTTCAGCGCCATCGACATCCAGTACCCGGTGGACGGCGGCTGCTGAAGGCTCGAGCGCAGGGTTAGGAGCCCGCATGAGCTTGCACCCTTCCCCGCGTCGTCCGCGCCGCCTGCGCGCGTCCCCCGTCCTCCGGAAGCTGGTCCGCGAGACCACGCTCCACCGCGAAGACCTGATCATGCCGATGTTCGTCTCGCACGTCGACGGCCAGAATGCCGAGATCGCGAGCATGCCCGGGATCTTCCAGCTCGGCCTCGACGAGCTCCAGCACGAGGCCGACGCCATCCTCGCCGCGGGCGTGTCGCAGGTCATCCTCTTCGGCCTCCCTCCCCAGAAGGATCCCGTGGGCTCGGACACCTGGAGCGACACCGGCATCCTCCAACGCGCCATCCGGAGGCTGAAGCAGGCCTACGGCGACGAGCTGTTCGTGATCAGCGACGTCTGCTTCTGCGAGTACACCGACCACGGCCACTGCGGCGTGGTCGCCGCCGACGGGCGCCTGCTGAACGATCCCACGCTCGTGAACCTGCAGAAGCAGGCGGTGAGCCATGCCGACGCGGGCGCCGACATGGTCGCGCCCAGCGGGATGATCGACGGCATGGTCGGCGCCATGCGCGAGGGCTTGGACGGGGCCGGCCACAGCGACACGCCGATCATGAGCTACGCGGTGAAGTACGCGTCGAGCTTCTACGGACCCTTCCGCGACGCCGTGGACTCGGCGCCGGCCTTCGGCGACCGGCGCACCTACCAGATGGATCCAGCCAACCGGCGAGAGGCGCTCGTGGAAGCGTCGCTCGACGTGGAACAGGGCGCCGATCTCCTGATGGTGAAGCCGGCCCTGGCCTACCTCGACGTGGTCCGTGAGGTCCGCGACCGCTTCGATCTGCCCGTCGCCGCCTACAACGTGAGCGGTGAGTACGCCATGGTGAAGGCGGCCGCCGCGAAGGGCTGGATCGACGGCGAGGCGGTGGCCCTGGAGCTGCTCACGTCGATGAAGCGCGCGGGCGCCGACCTGATCCTGAGCTACTTCGCCAGGGACCTCGGGAGCCGCCTGCCCAGCCTCGGGTAGCGCGCTCCCTCAGGGCGAGGCGCCGAAGGCGTAGAGCCCGGTGGAGCCCGTGCCGTCCACCGCCACGCCGATCTCGTCGTCGGTCTGGTTCCAGCTCCAGCCGAAGCTCGCGTCGTCGCCTGGCTCGATGCGGCCGGTCTCGTCCTCCGGCCACTCGTAGGTGTCGGTGCCGCCGGCGTCGAGGAAGATCCCGATGCTGTTGGCGCCATCGCGGCTCTCGCACTCGCCGGAGTGGTTGCCGAGCCCGGTCGAGTAGGTCGATCCCGCCTGGTAGGTGTCGTCTCCTCCGTTGTCCACGAACACGCCGATGCCCTGGCAGTTGCTCGCCCCGGTCGCGAGTCCGCCGTAGACGTAGGTGTCGTCGCCGGCGTCGTTCACCAGCAGGCCCACACTGAAGTCGTGGCCCGCACCGACCTCCATGTAGTTGGTGGACTGGCGGGTGTTGAAGGCATCGCCGCCCTCTCCGGCATCCAGCAACGCGCCGATCGCGTAGTGCGCCGCGCCACCCTGCACGTAGTAGTAGGCGTCGTAGAGGTCCGCGCCATCGCCGTCGAGCAGGTAGCCGAGGCCCTGCCAGTAGCCGCTGCCCTGGGCGAAGGTGCCGGCCTGGTAGCTGTCGGCCCCTGAGGCATCGTAGAGCGCTCCCACGCCCCCGGAGAGGAAGGCGTTGTCGGCGTCGCCGCGCCGCCCGAAGCCGACGCCCTGCACGAACGACGAGTTGCCGTTTCCCGGCAGCTGGGGCGAGTAGTAGAGCGTGGTGCCGCCATCCTCGGACTTGCCCGGGTTCGCGAACCAGGTGTCGTCCCCGTCGAGGTCGACCGCAAGCCCCACACCCTGGACGTAGCCGAAGCCCTGGCTGTTCGCGAAGGTCTCGTAGGTGTCGTCGCCACCGGCGTCGAGCAGCACGCCGATGCCCATGGCCGCGCCGCCCTGGACCCCGTTCTCACCACGGTACTGGTCGTCCCCGCCGTCGTCGTACAGGAGCCCGACGCCCAGGTGACCCCACCCCTGGCTCATGCGCAGGCTGGTGTAGCGGTCCGCACCGGAGCCGAGATCGAACAGGAAGCCCACGCCGTAGCGCCCGGACCCCTGCCGACCGATGCGCGAGAACGAGATGGCGCCGTAGTACTCATCGCCGCCATAGCGACCGTCGGTGTCGGCGGGCAGCAGCGCGTCGGTGCCCTCGTCGGCCTCGACGTAGCCGTACACGTCGTCCCCGCCCAGGTCGATGTGCACCGACACTGGGGCGTCCTCGCTGTTCGCCCCCGCTCCGTGAACGTAGGTGTCGTCCCCCCCGAGGTCCAGGTAGAGCGCGACGTCCTCGAGCTCGCCGGGCGCGTCGGCACCTGGACCCGCCACGATGATCCGGCCGATGTAGCTGTCGACGTCGAGGATGGCGTCGGTGCCCTCGAAGCGCGCCAGGTCGGCGTGCTCGATGGCGAAGGCCAGCACCAGCGCGGGATCGTAGAGGCTGCGTGGCCCGGACGACGGGTCGAGCACCCAGTCGAGAGCCGCCGCGTCCGTGACATCGGGGTGCGCGGTCTTGGTGTCGAGCAACACGCCGGCATGGCCGAACTTGATGAGCTTGTTCGGCTCCGACGGCGCCGAAGCCTCCATGGCGTCACGCGCCTCGGCCACCCGCTCCATCGCGTAGAGCACCGGAACCAGCGCGTCGGCCAGGTCCTCGGGGAGATCCCCCAGGTCGACGACGCGCTGGACCACCTCGACCGGATCCGCGGGGGCGAGCTCGCGCGGTGACTCCAGCAGGTCCATCGCGGCGGCGAGCGCGCCGGTGGCGGGGTGGTCTGTGGCGCCCGCATGCTCGAGGTCGGCAGCCAGCTGGCCACCGGTACACGGCAGGCGAAGCGGCTCCCAGTGCAGGTCGCGGAACCACGGCAGCAGGAACACGTCGTCGAGGTAGGCCCTGTAGCTGGCCTCCTTCCAGAGATCCTCGTCCCACCCGACCTCGGCGGCCGTCAAGTGCGCCTCCTGGAGGGCCTCGTCGCGGAAGGCGGCCTCGGCGTCCGGCCACGCGCAAGCGATGTCGGGGGCTGCTGCGTCCCAGGCCGGCGGCTCGTGGGAGCCGGTGTCCGCGGCGTCCTTGCTGCAGACGAGAAGCGCCAACACGAACATCACGACCTCCGAGAGCCCAGCTTAATCCAGCGGACCCACGCCCCGAGTGCTCACGGGATCGCGGCGGGGTGGACCCAGGTCACATCGGAGAGCGCCTCGAGCTCAGCGATGTAGAGCTCCAGGCCCGCCCAGAGCTCCACGGCGGTCTCGGGGAGCTGCTCGACCAGGTTCGTCTGCTCGGCGGGGTCCGCCTGCAGGTCGTAGAGCTCCGCGTCGCCCGTGGCCCAGACCAACAGCTTGTGCTCACCGTCTTCGACGAAGGCGCTCGAGTGGTCGTCGAGCAGCTTCTGGCCGAAGCGCAGCGCGTGCTCCTCCGCACCCAACGCCGCACCGGGCAGCGGGGCGCCGAAGTCATGGGGCAACACCTGGAGGATGGTGGGCCACACCTCCGCGTGGGTGGTCCGCCCACCGTAGGCCTGGGCCTCGAGCCCCTCGGCCCAGTACGCCACGAAGGCGCGGTTGGTCTCGTCGTACAGGTTCTGGTGGTGACCGATCTCGCCGTGCTCCGCGAGCTCCTCCCCGTGGTCGCTCCAGAGCACCACCAGCGTGTTGTCCAGGCGGCCCATCGAACGAGCCCCGTCGAGCACGCGCTCGATCGCGGACGACACCCACGACAGCTCACCGCCGTAGTGCACGTCCATGTGCTCGCGGATCAAGGCGCGCTCCTCGTCGGACAGGTCGTCCCAGGCCGCGAGGAGCTGGTCCAGATCCTGCCCGGCTTCGAAGCTCCAGTCGATCGGCTCCAGGTCCTCGAGCCCGTAGAGGTACTCCTCCGGTGGGTCCCAACCCTGGTGAGGGTCCATGAAGTGGGCGTGCAGGTACCAGGGTTCCTCGGTGGTCGAGGTCAGCGCGAGGAGCGCCGCGTCGGCCACGTCGTCCGCGCTTCCCTCGCCACCGTGCTGGTTGAGCTCGGACACGGTGTCGAAGCCCTGGGTGGTGCCGTAGCGAGGATCGAAGAAGGCGTTCGTCGTGAAGAGCCGGGTCGACCAGCCGGCGTCGCGCAGCAGCTCGGGTGCGAGCTGGAGGCTGTCGGGCACGGGCACGAGCGCCTCCGCCAGCGGCTCGTTGCTGGCCTGGGGCACGAAGCCCAGGTCCACTTCCCGCCCGCCCCCCTGCAGGCAGAGGACCGACGCGAAGGTCCAGTTCGAACAGCTTCGATGGTCGCCGAGCACCACGGCGTCACCCAGCAGTGCGTCGAGCTCCGGTGTGGTCGCGCTGCCACCGAAGAAGCACACGTTCTCGGGTCGAAAGGTGTCGATCGAGAACATCAGCACGTTGTAGGGCCGATCCCCGGTGAACGTGAGCGGACCGTCGTAGCCGCCGTCGGTCTCCGTGCCGGGTCGGTAGCTGCCCGCGTCGCCCTGGAGGGCGCTGTCGTCGAGCGCCGACCCGTGGCAGGCGAGCAGCAGGATCAACTGTCGAGGTCGATGACGCGCCGCCAGAGCTCCTCGGCGTGTTGGGCGGCATGGGTGACGTGACCGAGGAACCACCGCCACCGACCGAGGCGGTGGGCGGGCGCTTCCTCGTCGGGCAGCTGGATGGCGTACGGACTCGCCTCGATGTACTGGCCGCCGAGGAAGCGGTAGACCTCGGCGAGGGCCTTGGACACGTCGTGCTCGCCGCGGGTTGCGCCGAGCGCCCGGGTGACGCCGACCGCCACGGCATCGGAGGCGGCGTCGGGCGGCGGCAGCATGCTGGCCGGCGGCAGCACCGCGAGGTGGCTGATCAGCTCCGCGAGGTGCGCCACCAGGTCCAGGTCCCGACCACCGTCCTGAACCGCGAGCTCGGCCAGGTCTTCGAGCCAGTGCTCCACCTGGTAGCGCAGGCGCACCGGGAAGCGCCCCAACAGCGCCTCGAGCTGGCCCTCCCTCCACAGCTCGAGCACCGCCTCGCCCCCGATGTCGGCGTCGAAGGGCGCGGAGTGCGGTTGGCCGTGGGCCAGGGCGCGCATCAAGGGCAGACCACGCTCACCCGTCATCGCCTGCCCGGTGCGGAGCGCGAGCGCCACGCGCGTCAGCGGCGGGACCGGTGCCAAGAACGCCATGTCGAGCACGGCGGGCTCCGGGGGCACGCCCAGGCTGTGGAGCGCCCGCGAGAGCAGACGGCCAGCGTCGCGGGCCCGCGGCCGCTTGTCACGGGCGAGGCGCACGAAGGCCTGGGTCGCGGCGTGGGTGCCGCGCCCGGAGGTGTCGAGGCCGAACCAGCCGCCCGTGCCCTCGGCGCCGAGGCAGACCATCAGCGCCTGGTCGGCGGGCCCGGGCACCACCACCAGCGCGCCCTGCCCGAGCTCGCGCCCGATGCCGCAGCTCGCCAGCACGTTGCTGTGCACCACCGCCGGTCCGCTCACCGGCGTGATGTCGGAGGGATCCCCGACCACGGTCACGGAGAACGGGAGGCCGAAGCTGCGTGCCCGCGAGAGCAACAGGATGCCCGCGGTGTGGACCGAAGGAGAGCTGCCGCGGAGGATCACCGACACCGGCCCATCCTACAGGTCGCGGACCTCGGGTTCGGTCTGGGAGAGGTGGAGGATCCAGAGGGGCCACATCAGCCAGACGAAGCTGGCGCCGAACACGACCCACGGCAGGGTGCCGTCGGGCCAGGCCTTCAGCCCAAGGGTGCAGAGCACACCGGCGATGCTGACCATGCTGGAGAGGTCGATCAGGGGCTTCGGCGCCAACAATGCCTGGCCGAGCAGCGCACCACACTCGTCCCGGTGGGCGCGCCCCTGCCGCCAGCGCAAGAAGGCGCTCCCGCGGAACCAGAGCCGGGCACCGGCCTGCATCAAGAGCGCCCCGAGCCACGCGATGACCAGCGCGAACCACCGCATCGGGTAGTCCGCGCCCATGTACGCCAGGTAGACCCAGATCGTGGCGAGCGAGAAGACCACGACTGGCGTGATGCCCCCAAAGGCGACGCGGCTCCACCGCGTGCCCATCGCAGGGGCGCTGATGCCGAGCGGGGTGTTGCCCTTGTACCGGATCTCGGAGCCGTCCTCGCGCGCCTTCAGGTAGTCCACGTGCTCGCAGTAGAACTCGATGACCGTGAACGACGCCGGTGACGCTCCGTCGGGCAGCCACGGCAACAGCTCCAGGCGACGCGGGTGGGCCATGACCGGCGGGCCGGCCAGGGCGCGCCCCTGGAGATGGATCTGGTAGTCGCCGTCGACGTGCTTGCAGTGCACGGCGGCGTTGGTGTGGCGCAACAACGCCTCGACCACCGGCGCGCTCCGCGTCACGAAGAAGAACAAGAGGTCCTCGAAGGGCGCCACGTGGCAGCGCGCGGAGGCCTCTCGCCCCGGCGCGCCACCCACCACCTGGACCGGCCCGTGCAACGACAGCACGCGCAGAATCTCGTCCGGGATGACCTCTCGGGCGGCGGACTGGGCCAAGGTCAGGCACGCTCCAGGTGGACCCACAAGGCGCGTCCGTCGACGTCACCGCAGAGCGTGGCGGCCGCCGCGGTCGGCGCGTCCGTCCAGCTGCGCACCAGGGTCTCACCAGCGATGTGGTCGCGGAAGCGGGACACGGCCGCGACCACCGCAGCGTCCCCACCGATGCCCAGCACGATCCGGTCGGTGTAGGAGAGGTCGAGCTCCTTGCGCAGCCCCTGGACCCGGTTCACGACCTCCCTCGCGAGCCCTTCCTCCAGCAGGTCGTCGTCGAGCTGGCTGTGGAGTGCTACCACCGCCGTGGCGGATCCTGCGGCCTCGAGGCCGTCGAGCGCGTTCACCTCGACCACCACGTCGTCCTCCGAGAGGGTGACGGGGCCGCTCGGCAGCTGGAGCTCCAGCCCCCCGGCGAGCACCGCGGCCCGGACCTGGGCACCGGGCATCTGGCGCAACGCCGCCGCGCACGCCTTCATGTCCTTGCCCAGGCGCTTCCCCAGGGCCTTGTAGTTCGGCTTGACGGTGAAGCTCACGAAGTCCTCGGCGCGCTGGGAGAAGCGCACCTCGCGGACGTTGAGCTCGGCGCGCAGCAGCGGCATCAGCGCGTCGATCCGGCCCTTCCAGCTCGGCTCCGCCAGCACCACCTCGAGCGCGGACAGGGGCTGACGCACCCTCACGCCGATGCCCTTGCGGGCGGCCAGGCCCAGCGACGCCAGCTCACGGACGAGGGCCATCTCCTCCGCGAGCGCCGGGTCGGCCGCGTCGCCACCGGTGGGGTAGCTGCAGAGGTGCACGCTCGCCGGCGCGCCGGGCACGGGGCCGGCCACGAGGCTCTGGTGCAGGGCCTCGGCGGTGAAGGGCACGAAGGGAGCGATGAGCCGGCTGTAGGTGGTGAGCGCTTCGTAGAGCGTCCAGAGGGCGTCCTGAAGATCCTGCCCTTCCCCCCAGAAGCGCCGCCGGCTGCGGCGCACGTACCAGTTGGCCAGGCCCTCCACGAAGCCCTGCAGCTCCCGCGCCGCCTCGTAGAGCGAGAACCGGTCCATAGACGCGACGACGCTCGCGGACAGGGCATCGAGCTCTCCGAGGATCCAGCGGTCCAGGGGCGCGCGCTGGGCCACGGGGCGCCAGCCGCTCCGGTCGCCGGGCGAGAAGCTCGCGATGTCGGCGTAGATGCAGAAGAAGCTGTGCACGTTCTTCAGCCGGATCAGGAACTCGCGCTGGAGCTCGCGGATGGCCCGGATGGAGAGCCGCGTGTTCGACCACGGCGGATTCGACGCGTAGAACAGCCAGCGGAACGCGTCGGCGCCGGGGGCGGCGAAGGGCGGTTCGAGCAGGATGGTGGCGGGGGCTTCGAGGGTGGCCGCGTCCGCTCGGGAGAGGTGGACCGTGTCCTTTCCTGCGAGCTGCACGGCTACGGGTGCGAGCGCGAGCGCGAGATCGCCGGAGCGAACGGTCATGCGGTCCTTGGGCGACAGGTTCAGGCTCTTGACCTGCATGGGGTGCATGCCCAGCTCGCCTTCGCTCAACGAGGCATCCACGTGGACCTTGAGCCGGGCCGAGCCGAGCATGACGAGGTCGGGGCTCGTGTAGTTGCCCTTGGACTTCGACTCCTTCTTGCCCTCCATGTCGCACACGTGCCCGAGCACGGTGCAGTGCCGGTAGGGGCGCGGCAGGCCCACGGGCTCCATGTCGAACCGGGCACAGGTCTCGTCGTCGAAGACCAGGGTGCTGATCATCAACAGGCTGTAGAACCAACCGCGGGTCTGATCGACCGCCTCCGAGATGAAGTCGGCGGGGAAGGAGCGCTTGAAGTCGTCGACCCCCTGGTGCGGGAAGCCCCACTGGGCGAAGGGCATGCAGCCGCTGTCGAACCAGCAGTCGATGACCTCGGGCACCCGCCGCATGGTGCCGTCGCAGCGGTCGCAGTCGAAGGTGACCTGGTCGATCCAGGGCCGGTGCACCTGGAGGTGCGTGTCGACCTTCGGATCGAAGGCGTCCGGGTTCCGCTCGAGGATCGCCGCGGTGGACGGCGGCGCCACCCGGTGCTCGCAGGCCTCGCAGACCCAGATGTTCAGCGGCGTGCCCCAGAAGCGCTCCCGGGAGAGCGCCCAGTCCACGTTGTTGCGCAGGAAGTCGCCGAAGCGGCCCTCCTGGATGTGCTGGGGTTGCCAGTCCACCGCCTGGTTGTTGGCGAGCGCCTCGGCGTTCTTCGCGGTGGTCTTGATGAACCACGCGGGGCGCGCGTACTGGATGAGCGGATCGTCGTCCTTCCGCCAGCAGAAGGGGTAGTCGTGGCGGTAGGTCTCGCGCGAGAAGAGGGCACCGCGCCCCTTGAGCTCGGCGATGATCTCCTTGTCGGCGTCCTTGCAGAAGGTCCCCTCCAAAAAGCCGGTGCCGGGCACGAAGCAGCCGTTGGGCGCGATGAGCTGCAGCATGCCGATGCCGTTCTGCTTGGCCGCCGCGAAGTCGTCCTCGCCGAAGGCCGGAGCGGTGTGCACGAGCCCGGTGCCCGCCTCCAGGGACACGAAGTCGCCCGGGATGATGCGCCAGGCATCGCCACCCTCCGGCTCGGCGAAGCGGTAGAGCGGCTCGTAGCGGCGACCAACGAGGTCGGCGCCCTTGACCACCTTCACCACCTCGCCCTCGACCTTCCCGACCAGCCCGTGGGCGACGACCAGCACCTCGTCGCCCGCCCGAACGTAGGCGTAGTCCAGCTCTTCGTTCACCGTGATGGCGGTGTTGGACGGCAGGGTCCACGGCGTGGTGGTCCAGGCGAGCAGCGACGCGTCCTCGTCCGCCAGCTTGAAGCGCACGGTGATGGAGGGATCGTCGACGGTCTTGTAGCCCTGCCCCACCTCACCGGCCGACAGCGCCGTGCCGCCCTGAGGCCACCACCAGACCACCTTGTGGCCCTGGTAGAGCAGGCCCTTCTCGAAGAGCTGCGACAGCGCCCACCACACGGACTCCACGTACGATCGGTGGTAGGTGACGTAGGCGTCGTCGGTGTCGACCCAGAAGCCGAGGCGATCGGTGAGGTCTTCCCACTCGCGCACGTAGGTGAAGACCGAGTCGATGCACTTCCGTGAGAAGGCCTCGAGCCCGTAGGCCTCGATGGCCTCCTTGCCGTGGATGCCCAGGTTCTTCTCGACCTCGACCTCGACGGGCAGCCCGTGGGTGTCCCAGCCCGCCTTCCGGCGGACGTGGTAGCCGCGCATCGTGCGGTAGCGCGGGAAGAGATCCTTGATGACCCGGGTGAGGACGTGGCCGTTGTGAGGCGTGCCGTTGGCCGTGGGCGGTCCTTCGAAGAAGACGAACTCCGGGCGTCCCGCGCTCTCCTCGAGGCTGCGCTCGAAGATGCGCTCGCGCTTCCAGAAGGCGAGCACCTCGGCCTCGAGGGCCACGGGCGACTTGAGCTCTTCGAACATGGCGAGGCCTCCGAGGGGCCTCCCTAACCCTCGTGCCGGTGGCGGAACACGCTGCGCGCGGTGTCACCATTCTTCGCGGTATGAAGAAAGTGCCTGGGGCAGGCGTCGTCGGCCGCGGAGGTTCTCCATGCCCGTGCTCGAAGCCGTCTCCACCGCGCTGTTGGCCGGTGCCCCCCCAGCACTCGTCGACGACGCGCGCATGAGCGTGGCCGTCTACTGCCCCACCACCTGCGACGCCGAGGCCGTGTTGAAGCTCGGCCAGGACCTGCAGGCGTCCTTCGACGTGGCCGCGGCGCTGCCGTCGAAGGCGAGCGAGCCGGTGTTCGTGATGGCGGCACTCCCCACCGAGTCGTTCGGACGCCCCGACCCGGCCTCGCTCGACACCTACGGCATCGGCCTGTCGGCCCTCGATCGCACGCTGCTCGCCGCGTCGGCCGAGGTGGTGGTCGTCGAGGCGGCCGCCCCCCGAGACGGCGCGGTGACGAACAACGCCGCGCTCAACCGCCAGATGGCCGCCTTCGCGGCGAGCCAGGGCGGCGTGCTCGAGGACCTGGAGTCACGAGAGCTGTTCGGCCGCGAGGCCTGGCAGGAGCTGCGCATCGAGGCCGCCGACGCGCGCCGGGTCCAGGATCTGTTCCGCGTCGAGGTCTACGGCGACGGGGAGTGGGAGCGCCTGAGCACCCACGGACTCGTCAAGTTCGGCCTGCACGAGATCGTGGTCGACGAGGTGTACGGCGACTTCGCCGACGATCTGGCGGCCGCGACTGTGTTGATGGCGGCGTACGCGCTCGACCGAGGGCCCTGGACCGGTGGGCCGGTGACCCTCGACGTGAGCCAGGTCAGCCAGGCGCCCACCCGCGCCTGGCTGGAGGGCTTCGTGTGCACGGAGGACGCGCCCGGCACCCAGCAGGCCGGCACGGGGCGCGCCAGCCTGAGCTTCGCGGCGGCGGACGCGCGCGAACACGACGGCGATGCGGCCATCGCCAAGCCCGTGTTCGGCGATCCCTCGATGGAGCCCGCCGAGCGCATGGGTCAGTTCCTCGACGACCTCTGGGGCTACGGCTGCCGTGGCGACGGCGTGACGGAGGCCACGGCGGAAGCCGCTGAGACGGAGCAGCCGCTGGCGCTCCCCGGCCCCACGGGCGCCACGCTCGACCAGAGCACCCCAGTACCCGCCCCGTCCCTCGAGGCCGCGCACGAGCAAGCCGCGGCCACCTTTCGCTCGTCCGTGAAGTCCCGGTGGAAGGGGGGAACGCTGCCCGCAGGCACGCGGCTCATGGTCAAGGGCCCCTTCCGCGGGTCCAAGGGCGCGGTGGAGTGGATGTGGGTCGAGGTGGCCGTGTGGGACGCCGCGCTGCTCCAGGGCGAGCTGCTCAACGAACCGATCGGCCTGCCGGATCGGCACGCCGGCGACGCGGTCGTGGTCGACGAGAGCGAGGTCTTCGACTACCTGCTGCGCTTCCCGGATGGTACGGAAGAAGGAGCGCTCACGGAGGGCCTCTGATCCCGACCATCCTGGCGGCCCTGGCGTGCGGCCCGATCGACATGAAGCGGGCCAACGTGCAGTCCGACGCCGACGGCCGCGCCACGCTGAGCTTCACGGTCAGGGACCGCCACGCGGCGCTGTCGCTCACCGTGTCGAGCCTGGAAGCCCTGCTGAGCGTCGAGGCGGTGACCGATCCCAGCGGCACGATCGTTCTCGACGGCGCCGCGTGGGCCGCCAGCGACCAGAACCTGACCCTGGCGGTGGAGCCCTGGTACGTCGACGCGGTGGTCAACTGGCCGGTGCGGAAGGTCGACCCGGGTCTGAGCGCCGGCACGTGGACCTTCGACGTGCTCACGACCTGGACCGACGGAAGCGCGGTGCCGAGCGCCGACGTGGCCGGCAGCCTGGCACTGAAGGAGGACGACGACCTCTCCACCGGCGCCCTCGACGTGGTGGTCCGCTACGCGGCCGACCTGGAGGACGACACCGCGCTGACGACCGCCGTGGAGCAGGCCGTGACGGAGTGGCAGGCGATCTGGGCTCCGGCCGGCGTGAGCGTGAACGTGCGCTACGAGCGCGCCGACGACCTGCCTGCCACCTTGCCCTACCCGGGCTTCTCCGAGGGCCTCTACGACCTGCAGTCCAGCTACGCCGACCGCGGCGAGCTCACCTTCATCGTCGGCGAGACCATCGAGAACGAGCTCCTGTACCTCGGCGTGGCGGGCAACATCCCGGGCAGCCTGTTCTGGACCGACCGCAGCGTGGTGACCCTGGCCTGGCTGGCGCACGCGGGCGGGGATGCCGTGCTCGACGCCGGCGAGATCGCCGTGATGGGGCAGACCATGGCGCACGAGGCGGGCCACTACCTGGGCCTCTTCCACCCCGTCGAGGACGGCTTCGCCGCGTGGGACGCCCTCGACGACACCCCGGAGTGCTCGGGCTCGCGCAACTGCCAGAACAACCTGGGCGACAACGTGATGTACTACGCAGCGATCTGCAGCCTCTCGGAGTGCGAGACCCAGACCGAGCTCACGGGCGACCAGGCCGGCGTGCTGCAGCGCTTCGTCGGGGTGCTGTAGCGGCTATGAGAGCCCATGCTCACCGTTGCTCCTCGCGTGCCAACCCGACGCCCAGGACACCGGCACCTCGACCTTTCCCGAGCTCGAGGCGATCCTCTACGACGTCTCCGACCCCACCGCCCCCGAGTCACCGACGTCTTCAGCGAGGGCGGCAACGGAGGCTACATCTGCAACGACGAGAGCGTGGTCCTCATCGGCGAGTCCCACTGGGCCGACGTGTACGACATGAGCGGCATGGCAGCGCCCGTGCACCTGGGCGCCGCGAGCTCACCGGGGATCTGGACACCATCACGCCCTAGGGAAACGTCGCCATCCTACGCGTCGACGACGACGCGGTGGACGATCAGGCGTCGGGGTGATGCCCTGGGCCGCCGAACCCGATGTCCGTCCACCGGAGATCCTGATCACCGACCCGGCCGACGGCGCCACGGACGTGCCCGTCACGGCGCGCATCGGCCTCGGCGTGAACGAGGTCGTCGAGCCATCGTCGGCGGTGGCGGGCAGCCGGCGTCTCTTCGACGCCCACGGCGAGGCGGTGCACGGCTGGGGCTCCGCCCACGGGCACCGGCATGGGAGCGCTGCACTGGTCTGCGAACTTCGACGAGGTCCAGGACTTCGAGCGCGACCTCCGGGAGCACTTCGGCGGCACGGGGCTGCTCGACGACGAGGACTGGAGGGCGTACGAGGACCCGTGGGGCCCATCGAAGGGGGGACTCTCCTCCGACCTCGACGCGCTCGCAGCGTACCTGGAGAGCTTGGACAGCACGCCGCCACCTGCACGATGGCTCGGCCCCAACGCTCGAGGACGCCATCGAGCGGGTGGCCGAGGGCCTCGAGCTGGCGCTGACGACCAACGAGATCGCCGAGCTGGCCGCCTACGTGCGCGGGCTCTGAGGCTCCTCAGGGCTTGCTGGCCACCTCGGAGCTCGGGAGCACGAAGGCCGCGCCCAGGGACTTCCCGAGGCTCTCGAAGGTCGGCGCGCCCATGGCGACGTCGGCTCGACCGTCGGCATCGATGTCCACGCCGCTCGTCACCGAGTACCCCAGGCGGGCCCCGTGGTCCGGACCCTCGAAGCGACCGACGGCTTCATCCGCCGTCCACACCCCGGACACCGGGCCCATGAAGGCGTACACCGCGCCGCTGCTCTTGTCCTCGAACGCGACGTTCGGCGCCCCGATCACCAGGTCGTGCAGCCCGTCGCCCGTGACGTCGCGGTCGGCCGCCACCGAGAAGCCGAGGGAGCCCCCTGCTTCGGCGCCCTCGATCATCGCGAAGGTGCTGCTCCCGCCGAGCTCGGCACCGAGCTGGTTCGTGGGCCCCGCCACGACGTAGACGCGGCCCGCGCCATCATCCGCACCGGGGGCACCGACCACCACGTCGCTGTATCCATCCCCGTTGAGGTCGCCCGCCGAGAGCGCGTTGCCGGCCTGCTCGCCCTCCTGGGTGCCGAGCAAGGCGCCAGCCACGTCGGCGAGGCGATCGTGGGTGCCCGACAAGCCGGGATCGATGACGTAGGCGCCCCCGACCTCGTCCTCCGACTTGGCGGCCGTGGCGTAGACCGCACCGAGCAACAACGCGGGCTCACCGTCGCCATCGAGGTCGGCCGCGTGCCCGAGGGCGTAGCCCGCGAAGTCGGCGCCGGTGCCGTACCAACAGCTCTGCGCGTCGTCGAGGGTGCGCTCCTCCGTGCCGTCGGGCGCGAAGATGCAGGCGCCGCCAGAGAAGTCATCGCCCAGGTAGGGCGAGCCGACCGCGAGGTGGGCCTTGTCGTTGCCGTCCACCCGCCCGATGTGCGTGGCGGAGGTGCCGAGCCAGTCGCCGAGCGCGGTCGCGTAGACGACCTGGTCGCGCTTGATCGGGCCGATCAGCCCGGGGCTCGACCAGGTGGTGGTGGAGCCGTCGAAGATCAGCAGGGCACCGTTGGCAGCGCCCGTGGAGGCGTTGCTCCCGTAAGGCACTCCCAGGAGGAGGTCCGCGCCGGCATCCCCCCGAACGTCGGAGAGGACCGCCGCCGTGCCGAGTCCGATGCTCGCCGCGTCGCCTTGGATGACCGTGAGCTGGGACTGGTCGAAGGTGGTGGGGTCCGTGCCCCCGAGCACCACGGCCGCCGCGCCGTTGTCCTGGCCGGCCGGGTACCCCTCGGCGCCGATCAAGAGATCGCCCATCCCGTCCTGGTCGACGTCGCCCGCCGCGATCGCCGAGCCAACGCGAGCGCCCGTGGCGTTGCCGCTCACGCGCACCAGCTTGTCCAAGGAGAAGACGCCTGCGCCGCAGCCGTCTACCAGCTCGTCGCAGTCGTTGTCCAGGCCGTCGTGGCAGGCCTCGATCTGATCGGGGTTCACGGAGGGCTCGGTGTCGTCGCAGTCCCCGTTCCGTTCGGCGTGGTCCGGCTGGTCGGCACACGAGCGGATGTCGGGATCGGCGCCGGTTCCGTACCCGTCGCCGTCGTCGTCGGTGTACCAGGCGGTGGCGTCGGCGGCTTCCTCGTCGAAGGTGCCATCGCAGTCGTCGTCGAGTCCGTTGCAGAGCTCGTCGGTGGGCACGCAGTCCGTGTCGTCACCGTGGATGCCCGTGTCGTCGGTCGGCGCGGCCGAGTCGACCGCCACCGAAGCGGTGTCCCTCTGCAGCCGGAGGACGTGCTCCGCGTCGGAGATCCACGTGCACGCCAGGAGCATCAGCATGGCAGCTTCCTGCGAGAGCTCATCGGCCGCCTACCACCGCGCGACCAGGAAGGCCGAGGCCCCCAGCCCGGCGGTGACGGCCGCACTGGCTGCCCACCCCACGGTCATGGTGTTGGCCTGGCGTCGCAGACCGTCGAGATCGTCGTAGGGCGTGCTCACGTCGCGGTACTCGGACGCGGCGCTCGACGCGAGGGCGTAGGTGACGCCCGTGAGGATGGCCATGCCGCCCGCGCCCGCCAACAGCCCCTTGTGCACGCCGCCACCCTCGCCCGGGGCGACCGGTGCCAGGTCAGGCAGAGGCGGTGGGACCGCCGCGATCACCTCGTCCTCGACCGACGTGTCGAAGGCCTCCAGAGCGTTCGCGGGCCAGAGGTAGACGCTCCCGCGGACAGCGCCGCGGGTGTCGATCGCCTGGGCCACCGTCGGCCAGGTGCGGGCGCGCTCCTGACCATCACGGCCGTCGAAGCGCCAGCTGCCGTCGTCGGCGAGCGCGGGAGCGGGCTCGCTCGACGCGATCGAGAGCGGGATGGCGTCGTAGTCCGCCAGGATGGGGTTGCCTGGCGGGATGAGCGTGTCGGGGAAGCGGTAGTCGGGCTGGATGGACCGCGCTGCGGCGAAGGCCAGCTTGGCGTCTTCACCCTCCTGGTCGACGAAGGCGCGCAGCCCCACGACCCGGTGCACGTTGGCCGAGGCACTCCGACTCAGGGGCTCCGACACACAGGGCAGGGCAGCCAGCAGCGTGTCCGTGGCCGCGACCAGGCCATCGATGTCGAGCTCGGCGTAGGCCGTCTCGGCGGCTTCCACCTGCCGGCTCAGATCCGACGAGGTGGAAGCGTCGTCACAGGCGCTCGCAGGGGCGACGAGCAGCGCGAACAGGATCATCGGGGCGCCTCCAAGGCGAGCTTAGTCCACGCAGTCGTGCGCTGCCGTGACGAGGTCCTCGAGAGCACGTTCGTGCGCCAACCAGTCCTCGACCAGCGCCTCGTCCACCCCATGGTCGCGCAGCACCGTGCGCAGGATGGCGAGGCGGCGGCGGAAGTGCCCCTTGTTGATGTTCAGGGGCTTGTGGACGGCGTCCAGCGGGCGTCCGCCGTAGGTGTGGCGCCCTGGAGCCAGGCGCGAGGCCGCCAGCTGGACCTCGCGATCGAGGATGCGTTCGCGGTCGCGCCCCTCGAAGAAGAATCCGATGATCCGATCGTGCACGACCCGCTCCAGGAAGTCGTCCAGGAGGGTGCGCAGCACGGCTTCGCCGCCTAGGGCGTCGAGCGCGTCGGGAGCTCGGTCGAGGTCTGAGGCCATGACACGGGCTAACCGAACCCCATGGAGCCGCTCCGACGAGTCCAGCCCGGCGTGTGGCGCGCCGGTCCACGAAGAAGCCCTCGGGCCCCGATCCTCTGCGTGCCGGGCTTCCAGGGCGACGCACGGATCTTCGCCCCTCTGGCGGCCGCGCTGCCCGGACGCGTGCTCTGGGCGGTGGACCTCGGCGGCGGCACCGTCACAGAGGTGACCGGTCGCCTCCAGTCCGTGCTCGACCAGGCGGGGCGAAGCGAGGTGGTGACGGGGAGCTATGGCGGGCTGGTGGCCTGCGGTCTTCGCGGGTTGCGCAGCCTGGCCGCGGTGGGAACCCTGCCGGATCGCGCGTGGCTCCAGGGCGGCCTCACCCGCCAGCGCCGCCTGCTGCAGCGGCTGCCCGCGGGCGTCGTCGAGGCGATGTACCGGCACCACACCCGCCGCGCGGGAGCAGCCGACGGCCTGCCGGTGGCGTTGACGGCAGCCTTGGCGAGCGCCGGGCTCGACAAGTCCACCCTCGTCGCCCGCCTGCGCAGCCTCGAGACCTGGCCGTTCGCGCCACCGCCGGACGTGCCCCTGCTCTGGATCGCCGGCGCGACCGACCCCCAGGTGCGCTGGACCGCCGCCGACACCCACGACGCGCTGGGGCCGCGGGCGACGTTCACGACCGTGCCGGGCAGCCACCGGCCCCACGCGAGTCATCCCGGAGCGCTGGTCGGTCGCCTCGAGGGCTTCTGGACCACGGGGGCCTGAGCTACTTCGTCGCGTAGTGCGGGCGCAGGTAGGACAGGGCTCGCGCCTGGCCGGCGCCCTCCGCCATCCGCACGAGGTCGGCCGCCGTGGGTTCCCGGGTGTGGCAGACCTCGACGTCGTCGCGAGCTTCGGCCAGAGCCCGAGCACCGGTTCCACCTGCGCGCACGCGCCCTCCACCGAGCCGCTCGATCAGCTCCGGCAGTCGGCCCCAGGCCGGCGCGAGCGCGTGCTGCCCCCAGCCGGCCCAGTACACGCCGCTCCCCGCGTCGAGGACCGACAGGAAGTCCGCGCCTGGATCCCGGACGAGGTCCAGGCTCGACACGCCGAGCACCGGGATTCCCAGGGCCCAGCCGAGGGCACGCGCGGACGCCAGCCCGACGCGGAGGCCCGTGAACCCACCAGGTCCGAGGTCGACCACGATGCGCTCCACGTCGGGCAACACCAGGCCGACGTCGGCGCACGCGCTGGCGATGAGGGGCGTGAGCACCTCGGCGTGCCGCCTGGCGCGCTCCGGGTCCTCCCGCAGGAGGAGCAGATCGGTTCCATGGGCGAGCGCCACCCCACAGGCACGGGTGGAGGTCTGGATCGCCAGGGTCAGCACAGCGACGCCTGCAGTCCGGGCCACGCCGCCTGCCAGCGCGGGCCCGCGCCATCGAATCGGAGGGAACGCGCGTCGGGTCGCTCCGCCTGCGACAGCGTGATCGTGAGCGTGAGCCGGCCGGGCGGCAGCAAGCCGGAGATCTTCTCTCCCCACTCGACGACCACCACGGCGTGGTCCTCCAAGAGCAGCGGCAGGTCGAGCACGGCCGCCTCCTCGGGATCCTCCAGCCGGTACGCATCCAGGTGGTGCACCCGGACACGGCCCTCGTAGGTCTGCAGCAGCGTGAAGGTGGGACTCGTCACCGGGTCCGCCACGTCGAGGGCGCGGGCCAAGGCCCGCACGAAGGTGGTCTTGCCGGCCCCCAGATCTCCCGAGAGGACCAGGACGTCGCCCACGACGAGGTGTGCGGCGAGGGCGGCGCCGATGCGGGCCGTCCCCGCTTCTGAGGTGGTGGTCAGCTGAAGCACCGGCATCGCGCTCGACCTAACCGGTTAGATCCGCCGGCCGTGCTCCATCCCCACCAGCCCCAGCCCTTCCCGCTCCGCGTGCGCGTCGCCCACGGTCCCCGCGACCTGTTGCGGTTTCCGGAAGGTCCCGACGAGCTCGGGCACGTGCTCCTGGGGCTGGTCGAGGCCAAGATCACCGAGGGGCGGACCCCCGCGCCGGCGGTGCTCGCGTTCTCGGCCGACAGCCTCCGCCAGTACGACGTGGTGCCGGTGTTGAAGGCCAAGGCCGAGCTCCACCGCTTCGTCTCCGCGGTGAGCGGAAGCGACGAGCTCGCGTGCGTGGCCCTGCTCGGCGTGCCCAGCGTCCGCATGGGACGCGCCCGGGAGGGCACCCCGGCCGCCCTCGCCTTCGTGGAGTGGGCGGATGGGAGCTGGTGGAGCGGCATGCGGATCCTGAAGGGCGGCAAGCTGTCCGACGACCTCCCCGCCCTCGTCCGATCGGCCGACGAGGGATGGCCCCGCCCCGGCGGGCTCGGTGGGTGGTGGGCGCGCGGACGGCGCGAGGGGCTGAGGTTGTCGATGATGGACCGTCAGCAGCAGGCCGGGCAGGACCTGGTCCACTGACGAACGCGCGAGACGCTCCACGCCGGCGTCAGAAGCGCAGGCCGGGGTCCGGTCGAAACGAGAGATCGTGCACCTCGCCCGACGCGAGGCAGCTCCAGCCAGCCGCGGCGATCATCGCGCCGTTGTCGGTCGCCAGCCGCGCCGGCGGGAGCACGACGCGCACACCGTGCTCCTCGGAGAGCGCGACCAGCCGTTCCCGAAGGATGGGACTGGCCGCCACCCCACCGACCACCGCCACGCAGCGGAACGCACCCTGCTCCAGCGCACGGGTGATCTTCGTGACGAGCACGTCCATGACCGCTGCCGCGAAGGACGCGCAGACGTCTTCCATCGGCGTGTCCGAGTGCTGCCGCAGGTAGGTGCCGACCGCCGTCTTGAGCCCCGAGAAGCTGAACTCCAGGCCCTTGTGCAGCATCGGGCGCGGGAAGGGCAGCTCGGCACTCCCCAGCCTGGCCGCGCGGTCGACGACGGGCCCTCCCGGGTAGGACAGGCCCAACATGCGCGCGACCTTGTCGTAGGCCTCGCCGGCGGAGTCGTCGCGGGTGCCTCCCAGCGTCGTCATGGCACCGGGGCCGTCCATGCGAGCCAGGAGCGTGTGACCGCCGCTCACGAGGAGGACGAGGCAGGGGTACTCGAGCTCCTCCCCTCCGAGCAGGCTCGACGCCACGTGCCCGTGGAGGTGGTTGACGCCCACGAGCGGCACCTCCCAGGCCAGGGCGAGCGCCTTGGCGACCGACACGCCGATGAGCAGGGATCCGAGCAGACCGGGTCCGCGGGTGACGGCGATCCCAGCGAGCTCGGGGCCCGACACGCCAGCCTGCGCCAGAGCGGCCTCGACCACGGGCACGATCTCGGAGGCATGGGCGCGGCTGGCCACCTCCGGCACCACGCCACCGTAGCGAGCGTGCTCGTCCAGCTGGCTGGCCACCACGTTCGACAGGACGTGCATGTCCTCCCGCACCACCGCCGCCGCGGTGTCGTCGCACGAGGTCTCGATGCCGAGGAGGTGCCTCACAGGCGCAACGCTTCGGCCGACAGCGCACCGACACGCTCGACCCTCGCGGGCTGCACGCAGACGTTCACGATGGTGGAGGCCGCGGCCCCCACCCGACCGCCGTCGACGACCAGGTCCGGGCGGCCGGCGAGCCCGGACACGGCTTCGTCGACGGTCTGCGCCGGCGGCTGGCCATGGCGGTTGGCGCTCGTCACGAGCAGCGGCCCTGCGAGCGTGGCCAGATCACGCAGCCAGGTGTGGTCCGGCACGCGCACCGCGACCTCGGTGCGCTCGGCCAGCCATGCGGGGCGCTGGGCGTCCAGGGCCCACACGATGGTCAAGGGTCCGGGCCAGTGCTCTGCAGCGAGCCGGTCACCCGTCTCGCAGCGGCGGACGCCGAGCGCGGCGAGCTGATCGACCGACCCGAGCATCACCGGCAGGTGCACCGTGGCCGGGCGGTCCTTCAGCGCAAACACCCGCGCGAAGGCCGCCGGCACGCCCGCCTTCACCGCCAGTCCGTACACGGTCTCGGTGGGCACCACCGCGACCTCCCCCGCACGCAACCGCTCGGCGGCGTCGGCTGGGGTCAGGCTGGCGACCGTGCCGTGGGTCACCCGTTCAGGTCCGCCTGCAGCGCCTCGTCGGCGGCGAGGACCTTCTCGGTCATCGCCGCACGCGCCGCCGTGAGGGTCTCCTTCACGGTCGGATCCGACAGCGCCAGGATGCGTGCGGCCAGCCACGCGGCGTTCTTGGCCCCCGCCTTGCCGACCGCCACGGTGGCCACCGGCACACCGGGAGGCATCTGCACCGTGGCGAGCAGGGCATCGAGGCCGAGCAGGCTCGCTCCGATGGGGACGCCGATGACGGGCAGCGCGCTCTCAGCGGCCATCACGCCAGCGAGGTGGGCGGCCATGCCCGCGCCACAGATCAGCACCTTCACGCCGCGCGCCTCGGCGCCTCGGGCGTACGCCAGACTCTGGTGTGGCGTGCGGTGGGCCGAGCGGATGCGCAGCTCCCAGCGGATTCCGAGCTCGTCGAGCACCGACGTGGCGCCCTCCATCACGGGGCGGTCCGAGCCCGATCCCATCAAGATTCCTACCTGAGGCATGTCCCTCTCCCTTCGTTGTGACCCCGACCGATGTCGCTGCGCGAGCCCATGCCCAGAAACGCCGTCTCGCCGAGCGCTTCGTAGGCGGCCTCGACGGCGCCAGGCAGGGTCGCCGCACGCGCGGCGATTCCGAGCACCCGGCCTCCGCTCGTCTCCACCACGTCGCCGTGGCCGAAGCGGGTGCCCGCGTGGAAGACCACCCGATCTTCGCGCGGGGCGGGGAGCGTGATCGCGCGGCCCTTGGCGTAGCTGCCAGGGTAGCCCTCGCTCACCGCGACCACCACGCAAGCGGCGCCGTCGGCGAGCGCCAGGGGGGCGGGGTCGAGGCGACCCAACGCGCACTGGTGCAGCCGCGGCAGCAGGTCTTCCTCGATCATCATCATCAGCACCTGGCACTCGGGATCGCCGAAGCGCACGTTGAACTCGAGGGCCTTGGGTCCGTCCGGCGTGAGCATCATGCCGGCGTACAGGCACCCGCGGAAGGGGTGACCCTCGGCGCGCATGCCCGCCAGCGCCGGCGCGATGACCTCGTCGCCCACCCGGGTCACGAGCGCGTCGGTGTCCGGAACGGGGCAGAACGCGCCCATGCCACCGGTGTTGGGCCCAGCGCCGCCGTCGTAGCGCCGCTTGTGGTCCCTCGAGGCCGGCAGCAGCACGAAGCGCTCGCCGTCACAGAGCGCCATGACCGAGAGCTCCGGCCCGGTGAGCCGTTCCTCGATCACGATGGCCCCCCCGCCGGCGAGCAGCCGATCGATGGCCTCGTGTGCCTGTGCAGCGTCGTCGCAGACGAACACCCCCTTGCCCGCAGCGAGCCCATCGGCCTTCACCACGCACGGGCCGTGAACGAACGCATGCGCAGCCTCCGCGGCGACGAAGCGACCGTAGGCTGCGGTCGGGATGCCGTGTCGGAGCATGAAGTCCTTCGACCACCCCTTGGAGCTCTCGAGCCGAGCAGCCGCCCGGGTGGGACCGAAGACCGCCACGCCCGCGTCGGTCAGCGCGTCGGCCAGCCCCTCGGCCAAGGGGACCTCCGGTCCCACGACCACCAGGTCCAGGCCCAGGCTCGTCGCCTCCGCCAGCACGTCGCCGGCGGCGACCTCCGCGATCGGAGGCAAGCCCGGCCGACGCTCCTGCACATAGAGCGCGGTCAACAGAGGGCTCTGGGCGACCTTCCACGCCAGCGCGGCTTCGCGTCCGCCCGAGCCGACGATCAGGACCTTCACGCGACCTCCAGGCCGCGGCTCCTAACCGGTACGTCAGCCGCCGCCCTCCAGCACCGCGCGCTGGAGCTCGAGCAAGGTCACCCGGCTCTGGAGATCGGAGGGGTCGAGCTCGAGCACCCGCCGGTAGGCGGCGACCGCGGCCGCCAACTGTCCCGCGCTGGCGAGCGAGTCGCCACGAAGCCGGTGGACGCCCGGCGTCTGGCTGGCGCCCTGCAGCGCCCGGCGGAAGGTCTCCTCGCCTTCGTCCACGCGCCCCATGCCGTAGAGGGCCTGCGCCCGCATCGCGTTCACCATGGGCGAGTCCCCCGCCGACGCGATCACGCGCGTCAGGCGGTTGTAGGCATCCTCGTAGTCGCCCTTGCGGAGCGACAGCCGCCCGAGCCAGGCGTGCGCCGTGGTGTCGCCGTCGTCGATTTCGAGCGCCTTCAGCAGCCAACGCTCGGCACGGTCACACTGCTGGCCCGTGGTGATGCATTCGTAGGCGTCCAACACGCCGAGGGCGCGTGGCACGTACCGGTTCATGCGTGCGTCACCCGCAAGCTTCTCGCGCACCAGTGCACCCAGCTGCTCGGTGCCCAGCTCGGTGAGCATCACATCGCTCACGGGATGCTGGCGCCCAGGGCGGTCCAGATCGGCCTCGAAGCCCTTGGTGAAGGCCTCCACGGCCAAGAAGGAGTTGTCGAGGCGCAGGTAGACCAGCGCGAGCCCGAGGCGGGCAGCGAGCCAGTCCGGGTACCCGGCGACCGCATCCCCCATGCCTTGCTGCGCGATCCGCGCCTGGTCCATGTCGAGGTAGATCATGCCGGTGCGGTAGTGGTACCGCCCGCCGAGCGGTCCTTCGGCGACCGAGACCTCCCCGGCCTTCAGGCTCTCCTCGGCACCTGATGCGTCGCCGAGCTTCAGCCGGGCTTCGGCCATGGCGAGATGCGCCGGGGCGTAGCCCCGGTCGATCTCGAGCGCTTGCGCGGCCAGGGACTCGGCCGTGACCGCATCGCCGGCCATGCGCGCGGCGTGGCTCGCGTGCACGAGGAAGGTGGTGTTCCTCCGGTGTCGAGCCACGTCGGCGCGCCGGGCGAGGGGCACGAGCAGGTCACGCGCCTCGGCGGGCTTCCCTTCGACGTGGAGGAGCAGCTGGCCCGCCAACAGGCCCGCCTCGATCAGGGCCTCGTCCAGCTCGTAGGCCCTCGAGGCGTGCTCGCGTGCCTCGGCCAGCTGACCGGTCTCCTCGCAGAACCGGGCGAGGGCAGCCTGCGCGGGCGCGTCGTCGCCGTGGCGGTCCACGAAGTCCCGGAGCAGCGGTTCCGCCCGAGCGTAGTGCTGCAGCTCCATCGAGGCGCGGCCCAGCGCCAGGTACAGCCCTTCCGCCTCGGGTGAGGTCTCGGCGGCCTTCAGCAGCGTGGACTCGGCCAGCTCGAAGTTGCCGAGCCCGAGCTGCGCTTCTCCCAGGTACCAGGAGCAGACCGTGTCGTCGGGTTGGGAGCGCAGGCAGGCGTTGGCGCTCTCGGCGGCCTGCATGAAGGCCCGGTTGGCGACGCCCACACCCGCCGAAGCGCGCAGCACCTCGTGGCTGTCGGAATCCACCGCCTGGGCGCGCTGGAGCAGGCTCACGGAGTGCCGCCCGAGCTCGGGCTCGGATCGCGCCAGCACCGCGTAGCTCACCGCCAACGCGGCCGCCGGTCCCGCACCGCGGGGGTCCTGCACCAGCGCCTGCTCGGCCTGGCTGCGCGCCAGCTCGGCCCCGGCGCGCGTGCCCATGGCGAGTCCATTCCAGGCCTTCTCCAGTCGCTCGCTCGCGACGCCCTGCGGTTGACGCCAGAGGGACTTGGCCATCTCCACCGCTTCTTCGCCCGGCAGCTCCGTCGTCTCCCGCAGCTCCTCGGCCGCGTAGTCCTCGTCGGCGGCCTTGCGCACCGCCCGCGTGGCCACGTCGACGAAGCCCTCCACCGACGCTTCGACGCTCGAGGTGACCTCTTCGGGGAGGATGAACAACCGGTTCTGCACGGTGACGAACACCGCGCCGATCGAGGCCGCCACGACGACCACCAGCCCCAACTTGAGCCCGAGCTCCCTCCGCCGCACCTCGCTGCGCTGGGCCTCCCGGTTTCCCTTCACCGCTGCGACACGTGCGTGGTGGGGGTCTCCCGGGATGAAGTAGACCAGGAACTCCGCGTGCTGCGACAAGGCGGTCCACCGGCCGAGTCCTTCGCTGACGAGGTCGTTGGCGTCGACCACCCCGCGCTCGATCTGTTCGACCACGCGCTCGTGCGAGAAGGGGCCCATGGGCGTGGAGCCCAGGGGCTTGATCGTGAAGCGGTTGGCGTCGGGGCCCTCCTGTCGACCGCGGCACGGGTCGCAGAGGTAGAGCCGGTCGCTGGCCAGCTCCCGGACCTCCACGCCACAGGAGAAACAGTAGTGGTGGGCCGCCGCCTGGATCACGAGCCCGAATCTACCTCACGCCGCCGTCACCCCTCCCCGGGCGGAGACAGCGGCCTCGCTACCGCAGGACGGGCACAGCGAGCGTGCGGTGGTAGGGTTCGGGTCCAACGGACTTCGCGAGGACCCTGAAACGATGCTTCTCCCCATCGGCGAGCCGGTCGACGTACCCGTCGAGCTCATCTGCACCACCCAGGTGCCGCCGCTGATCGTGCGCGCGACCGCGACCCTCTTCGACGGCAGCCGGTACACCGTGATCCTCCAGGACGAAGGCCGAGCCCTCGAGGTAGGGAGCCGGGTGATCCTGGAGTTCCGCGGCAGCGAGAGCCCCCGGGTCCTTGCGCTCGTCGCCTCGATCGACCAGCGAACGCTCGTGCTCGACGTGCAGCAGTCGCGTCCGCGGGACAAGCGAGAGTTCCCCCGCATGTACGGCGGTGTCGAGCTCCGCTACTCGGTGGTCTCGCCCGAGGACACCGCGGCGATCGACGCGTGGAGCCAGGGCATCTCGCAGGTCGGCGACGACTGGTTCCACCCCGATCCGTTCATGGACTTCTCGGCCTCGGGCCTGAAGTTCGACGACGAGGAGACCTGCAAGTCCGGCGACATCCTGTTGATGGACCTGCGCATCCCCACGTCGAACGAGAGCTTTCGCGGCGTTGCGCGCGTCGTGCGGCTCTTCACCATCGAGGAGGACGACGACCCGACGCTGGGCGACGACCGCACGGGGACCCACGCCATCGCCGTCGAGTTCGTCACGCTGCCCACGTCCGCCGTCGAGGCGCTGATGCAGTTCACCCTCCGCCTGCAGGGCGCGATCCTCTAGCCGCCTTCCAGCCGCCTAGGCGCGCCCCCCCGAGGTCTGGCAGCGCCGGCACACGAAGTGGATGCGCCCCCCGTCGCGACCCACGGGTTGTGCGAACCAGGCAGCCAGCGCATCCACCAGACGCACGGCACGGCAGCGATCGCAGCGGAGGGTCGGTCGCCAGGGACGGGGCTTGGGCACGCGCCCATGGTAGCCAGTGCCGATGCGTGTTCCCACCGATCGCTACCTCGACTTTCGCGGGGTGCTCGCAGCCTGCCAGGCCCTCGCCGAACACCCGCTCGTGCACCTCCAGACCCTCGGGCACACCGATCACGGCCGCCCGCTGCTGCTGCTGGAAGTGGGGCACGACGTGCAGGAGAAGCCGGCCCTCTGGCTCGACGGAGGCACCCACGCGGTGGAATGGACCGGGGTCTCGGCCGCCCTCGCCACCGTCGACAGCTGGCTGCGACGGCAGGATGCCGGGGACGCCGACCTGGTCGGCTTCTTCCGGGATCACGCCGCGTTCGTGATGCCCTGCATGAGCCCAGATGGCTACCAGGCCATGCACGACGGATCACCCTACCTGCGCTCCACGCTTCGGCCCGCGCCCGGGGGCGTGCGCGCCGGGCTTGCGCCCCACGACATCGACGGCGACGGCCACATCGGCTGGATGCGCTGGCGGCACCCGGCCGGCCCGTGGGTCCCGGACGTCGACGAGCCTCTGCTCATGCGCCCGCGCACGCTGGACGACCCACCCGATCAGGCCTTCTACGTGGCCTCCGAGGGGCGCTTCCTGGCCTGGGACGGCTGGCGTTGGGTGGACGCACCGCGCCAGTTCGGCCTCGACCTGAACCGCAACT
>Ga0114932_10000285_pt1 | contig 60664 bp, 64 predicted proteins | sample 2SBtaG_2_FD_87286 | JGI IMG/M metagenome (GOLD analysis project Ga0114932, IMG submission 87286) | Deep subsurface microbial communities from Kolumbo volcano to uncover new lineages of life (NeLLi) - 2SBTROV12_ACTIVE470 metaG | ecosystem: Environmental > Aquatic > Marine > Volcanic ...
ATTAAACAAATTGCCGATCAAAAACAGGTTGCCGCTTAAGTACGCCATACACCACATTTGACAATAACTCGGTGTAGCGTAATTGTTTATCTTTGGTAAAAACATAAGCATTTACATGGTTTAAAGAGGTGGTTAATTCTTTAATTTGTAAAAAAAGTTGTTCGTTTTCGGTGAGTGGACTTTTCATTAACCCTATAATTCAAAGATTAAAACTTTGTTACATCATTAACAAGCACGTATTTATTGTAAGCCAAAATAGACAAGGATTAAAGGATTAAAGGATTAAAGGATTAAAGGATTAAAGGATTAAAGGATTAAAGGATTAAAGGATTAAAGGATTAAAGGATTGTCTTTACCTTAAAGACCGACTGTTGCAGGGATAAATTAGAATTATTCAGGGGTGAGATGGAGAATTGTGACCAATGGTATTGTCGTTAGCGATAAACTCAGTTGGCTGAATTAGGTGTTGGTAAGCTAAACCAAAACCGACTTCCTTTATGAACGACACTCTCAACACCTATTGTGCCGTTGTGAAGTTCAATAAATTCCTTACAGAGCATTAACCCAAGCCCCGTGCCATTTTTAGTCGCATTAGCACCGGATAGAGGATTGTGTTTTCCAGATGTAAAAAGCGTTTCAAGCGTCGCTGGCGTCATGCCGATGCCCGAGTCGGTAATGCTAATTAAAACATGGTTAACGGCCCGTTCTGCTTTCAATGTGATTGAGCCATTTTGTGGGGTGAATTTTATGGCATTATGGAGCATGTTTCGGATTATGGTATCAAACATAAAAGAGTCAACATCGATATAAAGTTCTGCCTCTATTTCAAAGTTGAGCGTAATATTTTTACTTTTAATGGGCGCTTCAAATGCTTTTTTACTGCTTTTAAGATAAGGTTCAATGTTGATCTGGATTTTTTCAGGTTGAAGTTCTCCTTTCTGACATTGTGCCCAATATAAAAGATTTTCAAGAAGTTTATGGATATTGGTGATAGAGGTATGTATTGCTGACCAAAGATCAGGACTTTTATGGTTATCTTTTAAAACGCCAGAATTAAATAATCCTGCGATAAAACCAATAGGTCCTTTTAAATCATGGGCGATGATTGAAAATAATTTATCCTGAGTTTGATTTGCAATCATGAGTTTTTCTTCTAATAGGCGGCGTTCAGTGATATCAGTTGAAACGCCACACAATCCGATAATTTGACCGTGGACATCGGTTAATGGTTTTTTAACGGTCCAATAAATTCTTTTTTCACCGGTTTGAATGACAATATTGGTCTCTTCGGATTCAGTATATTCACCGTGATCAAGAACACGGCGGTCATTCTCTTGTAATTCATTGAAGGTGGATAAATCAAAGAATGCTTTATCCGATTGACCAACGATGTCGTTTAAAGAGCGATTAAAAAGGTCGCAGACCATTTGGTTGGCATAGGTATAATGACCTTGTCTATCTTTAGTATAGATATAAGCGCCCACAGTGTCTAATGTTGTTGTTAAACACTGTATTTGGAACGTGAGTTCTTCATTTGAAAGGGACATGAAAAATCAAGGCTTAGTTTTGAGGTTAATTATTGCAAGTTTATAGGGTTTAAATCATGGGTGTAAGTCATTACTTGGAAAAGTGTAAATAATGACCTGCGAGCATGGTGGCCCCATATGATGTTACTTAATTTGGTACTAAATGGAGTTTGTCGCAGCAATGCATATTTTTATAAAGTTATTTTTAGCCTCAATGAATATTTGCCGTTTTAAGAGCGGTCCGCAAGCACTGAGTCGTTCACCAGAATTTTTACGGTGCGCGCTATATCTCTATATTGGGGTGAATAGTGTATTGATTACGTTATCGATGACTTGGGTTAACGGTCTTTTGCAAGTTTTTGTGCAGTTAGGGTTGTTGGCCGGCTTTACTTGGGGGGTGTTGTTCATTTTTGGTAATGTTCAGCGATTTAGTCAAACATTAACGGCTTTGTTAGGCGTCGATAGTATTATTAGTTTTTGTTCGCTCCCGGTTGTGGGGTTGTTAAAGTCGGATATGTTGCCGGAGAAAGGGTTTTTATTATTTTTAGTTATTATGCTTTGGCATTGGGGGGTTATGGGACATATTTTTCGTCATGCGTTATCGCGATCATTAGCTTCAGGGTTGGGGTTATCGTTTTTATTTTTCTATGGCTCGTATTATGTGATTTTTCTTCTTCCGCGGACAATAATCTAGGCGTTATTGTTAATTTAGCGGTTAGTGCGTTGCTATACCTTTCCGACATCGTTATAGTTAAGCCTGATTAAAATACGCCACGGAAAAGTGACGGGAAGCAATCTGTTTGAAAGACCCATATCTTAGTTAGATTGTGATTAAAGGTATTTCAGTGAGTGTAATAAATTAATATTATTTAAGTATAAGGTTGGTGGAAAAGCATATGGCAATTGATGATAAAGAAGATAAGGGCGGTAATGGGTCGCAGGACAAAAGTATTGCCCAAGATCAAGAGATAACGCCGGGGCAAGAGACGGCAGAGCAAAGTGTAGAATCTGAGCATAGTGTAGAGTCAGAAGAAAGTACACCGGCGAAGGAGAAAGTACCTGAAATTAATCGCTATCAAGGGCATATAGCCGGCTACGATAAAAAGAACAAGACAGGCATTCTCTCAACAGCAAAGAATAATAAAAGTTATTATTTTGAAGAGGATCAGTGGCTTGAAAATAACCTGCCGTATAGTGGTTGTCAGGTTGCCTTTGAAGCCGAAGAGTTGCATAAAAAATACGGCAAAGTTATTAAGATGGAGTTGATTGGCGAATATACCGGCCCACAAGGAGAGCCGATTAAATCGCGGCGTCTTGCAGTTTTATTATCCATACTTCTCGGTGGAGCGGGCGCAGGACGTTTCTATTTAGGATATTGGAAATTGGGTATTGCGCAAATAGCAGCAACCGTTGGGACGCTTGGTTTTGCAGTGGTATGGGGCGTTCTGGAAGGAATCTTACTGCTGATGCATCGAATTGACAGAGATGCACAAAATAGACCATTAAAGTAATAAATGATATAAATAGGCCCGCTTGATAACGTTGGTTTTTTGGCGGGCTTCTTGTTTAACTACAGATTTTATACAAACCATCTAGGACCAGAGTATTAGGGCTGATCATGCCAATTATCTTGTCGTTTTCAATGACCGGCGCGCGAACGAGATTGTAATTGGCAAACAATCGGGCACAGAGCCGGATATCCATTTCAGGACGAACACAGATCACCGGTGTTTCCATAATTTCATAGACATTAACGCGGTTAGGGGCTCTGTTTTTAGCCATCACTTGCCGGGCAATATCGCTGGATGTAATCAGTCCAAACTCATCAAGGTCATGGCGCCGGTTTACAATAATCGTTGATGTTTTTGCCGATTTCATCAGCAGCAGTGCCTCACTCACCGTAGCGTTGCCATCAATGGTGCTAAAAGTTGTTCTCATGACGTCTCTGACGGTTATGCTTTCTGAATGGCTCATATTTCGTCCTCAAGTTCGTGGGTTAGTTCGTTGACTTGATGCATAACGCCAATGGCATCATCGACATCAATTTTAAAAGCGATACCGGTCCCGGGTTTACTGTCAAATTCGCCCGCACTGGCTATTTTCTCCAGAATATGACGACTTATATGTTCTTCGACTAAAAATAGTAAAACATTGCGTTGCGTTTCAAGGGTTAACCCTAAGAAGGTTTTAGGTTGGTCGATTCCTTCGCCGCGGGCATTGTTAATAACGGTCACGCCTTTAGCGCCATGACGACGGGCCGTATCGAGTACCGTCTCTGTTTTGTCATCTTCGACAAAGGCAATAATTAATTTGAAGTGCATAATATAACCTCGATATTAACAGGAAGATTTACGACGGTTCAGCCAGTGGGAAATTTGGGCATAAGCTAGGACCGTCATGATAGGAAATAAACTGGCGAATGCGATGAGGCCAAAACCATCGAGTAAGGGGCTTCGTCCGGGGATAGAAGAGGCCAGCCCCAGTCCCAGTGCAGTGACTAAGGGAACAGTGACCGATGAAGTGGTAACGCCGCCCGAGTCGTAAGCCAGACCAATAAGTAACTTAGGCGCAAAAAAGGTTTGAATAATGACGATACCATAGCCGACTAAAATATAGAGATATAATTCGGTACCGGTAATGATTCGATAGCTGCCGAGTGTAATTCCAAAAGCAACGCCCAGCGCAACAGCTAAGCGCAGACCTAATGCATGGATAGTGCCGCCAGAAATGGCCTCGGCCTTAATGGCGACAGCCATTAAGGACGGTTCAGCTAAGGTTGTGGCGAAACCAATACTGGCGGCAAATAAATAGACCCAGCCATAAGCATACCAGGGCGTTTCGGAAGGGGAGGCGTTGGGAGCGATAAAGTCAGTGTGAGTGAGTTGTTGAGCCATGAGTTCACCCAGTGGAAAAAGTGCGCGTTCAAGACCTTCTAAAAAACAGGCGATTCCGACTAGAACGAAAACAAAACCAATCATTGTTTTTTTAAAATGTGGTATGGGCTTTCGGATAATAAAAAGCTGAAAAACTAAGATGATCAGCAAAATAGGGAGAATATCCCAGGCAGTTGCGAATAGGGTCTGGGTAAAATGATCGAGCCATTCGATCACAATAGCATCCCGTAAATCATGACAAATATTATGGGCGTGAGCGAGGCAAAAGCGATTAATCCAAAACCATCGGTCACAGGGTTTCTGCCTTTAATAGCTTTGGCAAGTCCAATACCTAGAGCGGTCACTAAGGGGACGGTAATGGTTGAAGTTGTAACGCCGCCAGTATCGTATGCAATGCCGATGATATGCTTAGGTGCAAATGGTGTGATTACGATAATAGCTAAATAGCCGTAAATAATTAGGTGCTGTAATTTCCAACCATAGATGATTCTTAATACCCCCAGTAGTATGGCAAGACCAACCGATAATGCAACAGTAATACGAAGGCCGAGAGCATACTGTAAAACGGTTATGGTCGAGTTTTCAAGGAGTCCTTCGTTATAGGCAATTTTGGCGGCTTCAGTGGCAATCGCAATTAAGGCCGGTTCTGCAATGGTAGTGCTAAAGCCTAAGCAAAAAGAAAAACAAAGCAGCCAGAATAGACTGCCTTTTTGAGCAAAGGCTTGCGCCATTGATTCACCAATAGGAAATAAACTTTGCTCTAATCCTTGAATGAATAATGTTAAGCCGAGCACGATAAAAAGAGTGCCGGTAATGAGATTAACGACATCGGGAATAGGTTGTTTTATGACCAGAAACTGAAAAATAAGGATTACAGTAAGCATGGGAATCAGATCCGCAAAGCTACGAAATATCTGGATGATAAAGCGGTTTCTGAATACAGCCATTAGTTGCAAGAGCCAAGAAATTTTATACAGCGTTAGGTCAAATCATCCTACCACAGAACAAAAAAATAGACCGAGTATTAAAAAAATAAGGTGTAACATAAATGTAACTTATGGGTCATTAAAATGAATATGTTAAAGCTTAACCTAGCGTCTGGTTCTTAAATCTATTATCTGAGGAAGTTTTGAGATAATGTCGATGTAGAGCGTTAACATACGTGGCCGCATTGGCGGTATAAAAAATAGAAATTTAGTATGTTTAGAGGGTTAGTTTTCTGGTCGTAAATTGAAAACTGTATTATTAGCCCCAATATCTAACCATGAGATAGGATTTTAATAGGGCATGTTATGCAATTAGATAAATTAACAAGCAAATTTCAAGAGGCGTTGGCTGATGCGCAGGGGCTGGCTATGGCGGGAGAAAACCCAGCTATCGAGGCGGTCCATGTGTTGGAAGCGTTGTTAAATCAGACGGGTGGGAGTCTCTTGCTGTTATTTAAAAAAGTGCAAGGAGATTTTGATTTACTGCGTTCATTAATAACATCTGAATTACAAAAACTACCGACGGTAACCGGTTCCAATAGTGTTGTCTCAGTTTCCCATACGTTGAGGCAGGTACTGAATAGTGCTGATGAATTAGCACACCAGTATCAGGACAAATATATTTCCAGTGAGATCTTTTTGTTAGCGCTTTATGACGATAAAAACGTGCTACGGTCCATTTTAGAAAAATCTGATTTTTCACGGTTGGCGCTAGAAGGTGCGATTCGGGAAATTCGTAATGGCCAAGTTGTGACCGATCAACATGCTGAAAATCAGCGTCATGCCCTACAAAAATATACCTCAGACCTGACTGAGTTGGCTGAACAGGGGAAGCTGGATCCTGTTATTGGGCGAGATGATGAAATACGCCGAACGATACAAGTTTTGCAACGTAGAACAAAAAATAATCCGGTTTTGATCGGTGCGCCGGGTGTTGGGAAAACAGCTATTGTTGAGGGTTTAGCGCAACGCATTATAAACGGGGAAGTGCCAGAAGGGTTGAAGGGTCGGCGTGTTTTATCGCTCGATATTGCCGCTTTAGTTGCCGGTGCGAAGTTTCGTGGTGAATTTGAAGAACGTTTAAAAGCAGTTCTGAAAGATGTTTCTAAACAAGAAGGAAATATCATTATTTTTATTGATGAATTACATACCATGGTGGGGGCAGGGAAAGCAGAAGGGGCTATGGATGCGGGGAATATGCTTAAGCCAGCGTTGGCCAGAGGAGAGTTGCATTGTGTGGGTGCGACAACCTTAGATGAGTATAAGCAGCATATTGAAAAGGATTCAGCCTTGGAGCGCCGATTCCAAAGGGTGTTGATTGAAGAGCCTTTAGTTGAAGATACCATTGCAATTTTACGTGGTCTAAAAGAGCGTTATGAGGTGCATCACAGCGTGACGATTACGGATCCTGCCATTGTTGCAGCCGCCACATTATCTCATCGTTATATAACTGGTCGTCAATTGCCTGATAAGGCCATTGATTTAATCGATGAAGCAGCGAGTCAAATACGATTGGAAATGGATTCTAAACCTGAGTCAATGGATAAATTGGAGCGTCGCCTTATTCAGTTTAAAATTGAAAAAGAAGCGTTAGCAAAAGAATCTGATGAGGCTTCTCATAAGCGTTTAGCGACTTTGGATGAGCAGGTTTATGATTTAGAAAAGCAGTTTTCTGATTTGGAAGAAATTTGGAAAGCTGAAAAAGTATCTTTGCAGGGGTCAGCTACGATTAAGGAAAAATTAGAGAAAGCCCGGTTAGAATTAGAAGTCGCTAATCGTAGTCATGACTTTGCCCGTATGTCAGAGTTGCAGTACGGTAGTATTCCGCAATTGGAAAAAGAGCTCAATTATTTTGATAATGCCGAAAAACAGCCGCTCACCTTATTAAGAAATAAGGTAACCGAATTGGAAATTGCTGACGTAGTTGCTAAATGGACGGGGATCCCTGTTGCTAAGATGATTGAAGGCGAACGTGAAAAATTACTTCGGATGGAGCAAGCATTAGCAGAGCGTGTTATTGGCCAACGAGAAGCATTAACGGCAGTCAGTCATGCGATAAGACGATCACGATCAGGTCTTTCAGAACCTAATCGTCCTAATGGATCTTTTCTTTTTTTAGGGCCTACTGGTGTGGGTAAAACAGAGTTATGCAAGGCCTTAGCCGCGTTTTTGTTTGATACTGAAGAGGCGATTGTTCGTGTTGATATGTCTGAATTTATGGAGAAACACAGTGTTGCCCGTTTGATTGGTGCCCCACCGGGCTATGTCGGTTATGAGGACGGTGGTTATTTGACGGAAGTGATTAGAAGAAAACCTTACGCTGTGATTTTGTTGGATGAAATTGAAAAAGCCCATGTGGATGTTTTTAATGTGTTACTTCAGGTTTTAGATGAGGGGCGTTTAACTGATGGGCAAGGCCAAACAGTTGATTTTCGTAATACGGTAATTGTTTTAACGTCTAATTTAGGTTCAACGCTGATTCAGGAATACACCGATGTTGAAAATTATTCCGAAATGAAAAAAGCAGTAATGGCTGTGGTTGCTGAAAATTTCCGTCCTGAATTTATTAATCGCATTGATGAGACGATTGTTTTTCATAGCTTAGGAAAAGAGCAAATAAGAGCGGTCACAGCAATACAAGTAAATCTCTTAATTGCTCGATTAGCAGCAATGGGTATTGAATTAGTTGTATCGGAGCGAGCATTAGACCATTTAGCAACCTCAGGGTTTGATCCTGTCTATGGTGTCAGGCCATTAAAGAGAACCATTCAAAATCAACTTGAAAATAGCTTAGCAGAGCAATTGTTAGCAGGTGTATTTGCTGCCGGTGATGTGATTAATTGTGACGTTATAGACGGTCAATATTCGTTGATTAAGCATTAACCTATTCGTTTAATAGTAGGGTTTAATAAATTTTTTTATGGCATCATTTAGTTATATTCCATAATTTGTAATAGGCTTTTTTATTTTAAGTAAGGGGAATTTATGAATTCTGCCAAAATATTGGTGGTTGAAGATGAGGAGTCTATTCGGCAAATGTTGCTCATAGTGCTAGAGAATGCCGGCTTTGATGTTCAATGTACTCAGGATGTGCGTGAGGCGCGGGAATCTATAGCAGAGTCTATGCCTGATTTAATCTTGTTAGATTGGATGTTGCCAGATATTTCAGGGGTTGATTGGTGTCGCCAGCTTAAAAGAGATTTATCCTTAAAAGAATTGCCGGTTATTTTGTTAACAGCCAGAGGGTCGGAGGAAGACAAGGTGAGGGGCCTTGAAGTCGGGGCTGATGATTACATGACAAAGCCTTTTTCGCCGAGAGAAATGGTGGCGAGGATTAAGGCTGTACTCAGGCGTACAGGAAAATCATTTACTAAGACTAAAGTTGTGGTAAATGATTTAATATTAGATACGGATCGTTATCAATTGTCGTACCAAGGCCGTGATGTTCCCGTCAGCCCAACCGAGTTTAAATTAATGCAGTTTTTTATGACCCATCCTGGGAAAGTCTATAACCGAACACAATTGCTTGATAATGTCTGGGGGCGTACGGCGTATATCGAGGAGCGTACGGTAGATGTGCATATTCGACGCCTTAGAAAGGTGTTGTCCGAGCATGGTTGTGGTGATTTAGTAAAGACAGTGCGAGGGTTTGGTTATCGTTTTTCATCGTAGTGTGGTTTTATGAGTTTTTGGGTGTCGGCCATTGTTGAATTGCTCGCCTATTTGTTAATTGCAACATTATTTAGTTTAATGTGGGGGCACTTTTTTATTTGGGCCTTTGGGGCATTGTTAATACTTTTATGCCACCAGTTTTGGCAATTGTCAATTTTAGTAAAAAGGCTTGATGCCTACAAAATAAAAGGCATGCCGAATTCTAAAGGTGTTTGGTACTGGGTCTATTTTTATTTGGGTAGGGTTCATCAGCGCCATCGTCAAACCAAAAAGCGGCTTGGAAATTTACTTAACCAGTTTTATAAATCAACGGCCACCTTACCTGATGCCGCTATTGTGCTTAATTTAGATGATGAGATTGAGTGGTTTAATGATTCAGCGAGAGAGCTTATTGGGTTAAAGAAGAAAAATTTAGGCGCTCATGTTTTAAGTGTTGTCAATCACCCGTTATTAGTAAATTATTTGAGCACCAGAGATTTAAGTGAAACGGTTGTTATTACCTCGCCGGTTAATAAAGGGATCTTTTTAGAGTTCAGGTTTTTAGTTTATAACAATGACCTGCGGTTATTATTAGCTCAAAACGTAACTAAATTAAAGAAAGTTGAAGATGTGCGGCGAGATTTTATAGCGAATGTCTCGCATGAGTTGCGAACGCCTTTAACTGTTATAAAAGGTTATGTGGAAACCCTTCAAGATACCGATGATGGGGCATCAACTTTTCTGACTGACAGTTTTTCTAGAATGGCGCAGCAGACATCGCGAATGGAGGGGTTGGTTGAGGACTTGCTTTTGTTAGCACGCCTTGAATGTAAACCTGACGAGGATATTGAATCGCTAGAATTGCTTGACTCTATTGATGTGTCAGAGGTGCTTGCCCGTTTGTGTCTTTCGGGCGATGGTATTGATACGTTACATTCTCGGCTAAATTTATCGCTTCAGTCAGGATTGAAGATTCGGGGTAAAGCCAAAGATCTGGAGAGTGTTTTTACCAACTTGATCGTTAATGCGATGAAGTACTCCGATGAAGATTCAAAAATTGATATCAGTTGGAAAGTGGTTTCGAGCGGTGTTAAGTTTGAGGTGCAAGATTATGGTGATGGCATAGCAGAGGAGCATATTCCACGGCTAACAGAACGTTTTTATCGGGTTGACGTGGGGCGAAGTCGTGAAAAAGGCGGAACAGGCTTGGGGTTGGCTATCGTTAAGCATGTGCTGGCTAATCATGATTCTAAATTAATAATTACCAGTAAAGTAGGAGAAGGGAGTCGATTCAGTTGTATTTTTCCGCGCTCTCGTTGTTGTTAGTCGTGTAATAGCCGTTGTGTTATTCGTGCGATCAATATCACATCTATGGCATAATTAAGTTTTTTTAATGCTTTTATAAGGTCACGAGGGGACTTATGCCTGTCGATATATTATTAACTGTTATCGCAACGTCTGTTATTCAGTCAATCTTTGGCGTGGGTGTTTTGTTGTTTGGAACGCCGTTGTTATTGTTATTGGGTTATGATTTTTTAGATGCATTGATTACTCTTCTGCCTATTTCTATTGCAATTAATTCATTCCAGATTCTTAAGCACTATAGTCATATTGATATTGGTTTTTATAAAAATGTCTTGATTTATACCATTCCGTTTGTAGTGTTATTTTTATTTATTGTTACGGCTGCCAAAATTAATATTGGCTTATTAGTCGGGGTGTTTTTAATTTTTGTTGCGTTAAAAAGTTATTCAGAAAAAGTTGAGAAAATGATGGTGTCTCTGGTTGGGTATGAGAAAACATATTTGGCCGTCATGGGTATTGTTCATGGTTTAACAAATCTCGGTGGATCATTATTGACGGCGATTGTGCATGGGAAGCAATATCAAAAGGATATGACGCGCGTTACGGTGGCAGTTTGTTATGCGACCTTTGCCGTTTTTCAGATTGTAACGTTGTTCTTTTTAGTGGACAGTTATGAGTTGTCATACAGTAATAATATGGCCTTTTTGCATGTTGGAGTCATTATGTTTTTGTTAACCGAGGAGGTTGTTTATCAGAAGATTGATAATGACAAGTACAGTAAAATTTTTGCCGCTTTTTTGTTTGCTTCAGGACTTGTGTTAGCTATTAAATCTTTTTAATAGTGTAAGGCTGTGTTTTTTAGTGATTTAAGGCTGGCTACGGGCTGTTTCCTATTATTATTTGCTACGGGTGTTAGTGCTTTTAGCTATACCATCTCGGTTTCTGAGCAGGCATTGCAAGATCGTTTATCTGCAATTAAACCGATGGAGAAACGCAGTCATTTATATCGCATTAGTTTACGTCACCCGCAGGTAGATCTTATTGAGGGGAGTGATCGCATTCACTTCTCAATTCAGATTTCGTTGAGTATTTTGGGTGCGATTCAGAGCCAAGGGCTTGTTAAAATTTCTGGAAAAATTGAATATAATCCTGAAACGAGTCAATTCTTTTTGATTCAGCCAAAAGTGGAGGCTCTTGAAATAGCGCATATGCCTATCGCCACTGTTGAGAAAGTTCAAGCAGTTATTCAAAAGATTGTCGGCAAAGCGTTGACTAAAGTGGAGGTTTATCAATTACACGATCGGGATGTTAAGCAAAAAATGCTTAAGGCTGTTTTACGGTCTGTTGTCGTGAGTCAAGACGCGCAGTTACTTATCACGCTAAAAGCCTTTTAGCCGGAAAACGTACCTAAAACAATTGCATGGACTGAACCCGATGAATCTGTTGTAAATTATTAGTATTATGGTTTTTTTGTAAGATCTCTTGAGCTTATTCGTTCAGTGAGTGAGAGCAAAAGTCGTCTATCTTAATGCACCAAGTTTAATAAAATCCCTGCTGCAACCGCAGAGCCAATGACGCCGGCTACATTCGGCCCCATAGCATGCATGAGCAGGTGGTTGTGTGGGTTGTTTTCAAGGCCGACTTTATTTGCCACCCGAGCAGCCATTGGTACCGCAGAAACGCCAGCAGCACCAATTAAAGGATTAATCGGTGTTTTGCTGAAAGCATTCATGAATTTTGCCATCAGTACGCCGGTAGCGGTACCAATGCAAAAGGCAATCGCGCCTAAGGTTAGAATGCCTAATGTTTCTGGCTGAAGGAAGGATTCGGCATTAAGCTTAGAGCCGACAGCAAGCCCAAGGAAAATAGTAACAATATTGATTAGCGCATTTTGGCTGGTATTGCTGAGTCGGTCAACAACACCGCAAGAACTCATTAGGTTACCAAAACAGAACATACCAATGAGCGGTGCTGCAGAAGGCAGTAATAATGCGGTTAAGAGAACGAGAGCCAGTGGGAAAATGATCTTTTCTGTTTGGCTCACGTGCCGAAGTTGATGCATTTCAATTTTACGTTCTTCAGGCGTTGTCAGGGCGCGCATAATAGGAGGCTGGATTAACGGTACCAACGCCATGTAAGAGTAGGCGGCAACCGCAATCGCACCGAGTAGTGCAGGCGCGAGCTTTGAGGCGACATAAATCGCTGTTGGTCCATCAGCACCACCGATGATCGCAATGGCGGCAGCATCTTTGAGGGTAAAGTCCAGTCCTGGAATAGCGTTGAGTGCTAAAGCGCCAAGAAGGGTAGCAAAGATTCCGAATTGTGCGGCGGCGCCAAGGAGTAAGGTCTTAGGGTTGGCTAACATGGGGCCAAAATCAGTCATAGCGCCCACACCCATAAAAATAAGTAATGGGAAAATACCGGTTTTAATACCGCCATATAAATAGTAAAGAATGCCACCGGCTTCGGTCATTCCGGAGCCAGGGATGTTGCTTAAAATGGCGCCAAAACCAATAGGGAGAAGCAATAGGGGTTCAAAACCTTTTTTAATGGCGAGAAAAATCAGTAAAAAGCCAACAGCCGTCATAATGGCTTGGCCACTTTCTAGATTATATATTCCGGTGCTTTCCCAGAGTAAGGTCAGGTTTTCCATGGCTATATTTTGAAGGTATTATTTATAAGGGATGTTTGGTTTTATATTTACAGGGTAATAATGACTTGCCCGACAGCGACCGCATCGCCTTCCTTGACGTGGATGGCAGAAACAGTGCCGCTAAACTTAGTTCGAATTTCTGTTTCCATTTTCATAGCCTCAAGGATTATAGTGATTTCATCTTCTGAGACGGTAGCACCGACAGTCGTATTGATTTTGAAAATATTGCCGGCCATGGGGGAGGTTATAGTTTCTCCGGAACTGACAGTTGAGGGCATTGTGGGTTCTGCGCCTGCCGCCGCGGGTTGAATATCAAAATCGGCATCACTGGGTCCGACAGCGACGTGGTAGTTTTTACCCTCGACAGTAACTGTGTAAGTTTCTATGGGGGATTGTTCTGAAAGGGCACTGGCCTTTGCAAAAGCTTCAGGGTCGGGTGCTGCCTCAAAAGCACTTGGGTTACCTCGGTTTTGGATAAACTTCCAACCGACTTGATAAAACAGGCCATCAATTAAAGCGTCTTCTTCAATGTTTTTAGCCAGTGTTACATTCTGAGCTTGGGCTTTGTCTTTAACATGTTCAATGAGCTTATCCATTTCCGGTAGGATCTTATCTGCAGGACGACAAGTAATGGCAGATTCGCCGTTAAGGACGCGCTCTTGTAACGTTTTATTCACGGGGGCTGGGGTAGCGCCATATTCGCCTTTTAGGACTCCGGCAGACTCTTTTGTGATGGTTTTATAGCGTTCACCGGTGAGGATATTAATGACGGCTTGTGTACCTACAATTTGTGAGGTGGGCGTGACTAGGGGAATGAAACCAAGGTCTTCCCGGACGCGAGGAATTTCTTCCAGAACGGCATCAAATTTATCTGAAGCGCCCTGCTCTTTAAGTTGGCTTTCCATGTTAGTGAGCATGCCGCCGGGTACCTGACTCACTAATATTCGGCCGTCTACACCTTTTAAACTGCCTTCAAATTGCGCATATTTTTTACGAATACCCCTAAAATAGGCGGCAATTTCTTCTAGCAAGGTTAAGTCTAGGCCGGTTTGAGTGGCTTGGTTTTGTAGACTGGTGACAATGGTTTCGGTGGGACTGTGTCCATAAGTCATACTCAGCGATGAAATAGCGGTATCTACATTATCAAGACCTGCTTCAATGGCTTTAATATAAGTACCAACGCTGAGACCGGTTGTTGCATGGCAATGCATATGGATGGGAATATCAACGCTGGCTTTGAGTTTGCTTACTAATTCGTAGCCATCATAGGGCGTTAATAAGCCTGCCATATCTTTAATACAAATGGAGTGAGCCCCCATGTCTTCAATTCGTTTGCCTAAACTGACCCATAAGTCAATATTGTGGACCGGGCTAACGGTGTATGAAAGTGTTCCTTGCGCATGTTTGTCTGTTTCCAGTACCGCGTTGACCGCGCGTTCGATATTGCGCATATCATTCATGGCATCGAAAATTCGGAAAACATCAATACCGTTGATGGCGCAGCGCTCAACAAATTTGTCGACAACATCATCCGCATAGTGGCGATAGCCGAGAATATTCTGACCCCGGAATAACATTTGCTGCGGGGTGTTGGGCATAGCATTTTTCAGGAGTCGTAACCGTTCCCAAGGGTCTTCCCCTAAGTAGCGAATACAGGCGTCAAACGTAGCTCCACCCCAAGATTCAATTGACCAGTAGCCAACTTGATCAAGTTTTCCACAAATGGGCAGCATATCTTCTATTCGTAATCGTGTTGCCAGAATAGATTGATGAGCATCACGTAAGGCGACCTCGGTTATGCCGATAGGTTGATTTGCTGTTGCCATACTCGTTTTCCTTGTTACTGACTTAAATTTGGGTTATGTAAAAGCATTCGGATGCTTTGTTTGGTTTTGCAAATATTTTAAATTATTTCGTGCGATAGCGGTTTACAGCAATGGTAATCGCCGCCACAATATTACTATCAATTTCTTGGTTTGTTGTCGTGGGGGGTGTCTCCTCTGGTATTGATTGGAATCGTTGTACGCAGTAGGACATGATTGAAATGCTGCAAATAAGTAACACCAGAAATAGGAATACAATGCCCATGCCAAGGCCCATTAATTCCAGTCCTAAGGGGATGTTATTAGTCATTGATGTGAGTTTTATTTAGTTTAAATTAAAAATATAATAAATTATATCATAGTCCAAATGGCTGTAGATAAACTGCACTACAGGGTTGTTATTGTACAAAAAAATTAACCGATTTTAATAGGTTTAACGACCATTTTATGGTCCTTAATTGGTATAAAGGGTGGCGGTATTTTAGTGTTAATAAGGTAAAGTAATCAGTAGTGAGGGAATTATGTCTAAAAAACAAATGTGTGATGCAGATTGGAAGAACCAGTTAACCCCTGAGCAATACGCCGTTTGTCGTGGTAAAGGTACCGAGGCGCCTTTTGTAGGTGAATATACGGATTGTCATGATCATGGTATCTATCATTGTGCTTGTTGTGCTCAGCCGCTGTTTGATTCTGTGACAAAATTTGATTCAGGTTCCGGGTGGCCGAGTTTTTGGGATGTTTTGAATTCTGAAAATATTTGTCAAATTGAAGATATTAGTCATGGAATGCGGCGAATCGAGGTGACCTGTAAACATTGTGATGCGCATCTAGGACATGTTTTTGAAGATGGGCCCTTGCCGACGGGTCTTCGCTATTGCATTAATTCAATTTCACTACATCTGGAAAAAGGCTGATGAAGAGAACTGATTTTTATCGTGAACAGGCAGAAGCGTTATTAGCGTTTATTGATGCTTCGCCAAGTCCTTGGCATGCGATTGAGACCGTTAAGGAGCAATTGCATGCCCATGGTTTTAGCCCCTTAGATGAAAAGACTGAATGGGACTTGATGGCAAAGGGGCGTTATTATGTTGTGAGAGGGGGGTCTTCTATTGTTGCGTTTATAGTCGGTCATGAGCCTTTAGTTGAACGCGGGTTTAATATTATTGGTGCGCATACCGATTCGCCGGGTTTGCGTGTTAAACCCAATGCGAGTTCTATTGACGCTGGGTTATTAAGAGTGGGCGTTGAAGTTTATGGGAGTCCGATTTTGGCAACTTATGCTGACCGGGATTTAAGTTTAGCCGGTTGTGTAAGTTATAGGGATGAGGACGGGACGATAAATAATAAGACAGTCCTGTTTGAAAAGCCATTATTGAGGCTGCCAAACTTGGCGATTCACATGAATAATAAGGTGAATGACGAGGGGTTAAAGTTAGATAAACAAACAGCGTTACCGCTAATATTGGCAACAGTCGAAGATGTGTTGCCAGAATCCCTGCAGTTTAAAGAATTAATTGCGGCTCAATCAGGATTGTGTGGGTCTGCCATTTTATCTTGGGAGCTTTGCAGTTATGATACGCAGCAGGGAACATTGTGGGGCTTGAACGATGAGTTTCTAGCAAGTTCTCAATTAGACAATTTAGCGTCTTGCCATGGCGCAGTTGCCGCATTTTTAAATGATGAGGTGATGGCGTCATCGGCAACGAAAGTCTGTGCGTTTTTTGATCATGAAGAGATTGGTAGTGAAAGCACCAAAGGGGCCTCTGGGAGTTTTTTGCCGGATGTCTTGATGCGCATAGGCGAGTCAATGTTAGCCGGTAAAGAAAGTTATTTCAGGGCCTTAAGCCAAAGTTTTATGATGAGTGTGGACATGGCACACGCTTACCAACCCAGTTTTCCCTGGGCTTATGAGCCGAAACATCGTGTCAGCGTCAATAAGGGACCCGTTATAAAAGTGAATGCTAATCAGCGTTATGCGACGGACAATATTGCTGAAGCCATGTGTGTCGATTGGTGCCATCAGGCAGGTGTGCCAGTGCAGAAATACTCACACCGAACCAATTTAGGTTGCGGGAGCACGATTGGTCCGATTGTTTCAGCTAAATTAGGCATACGGTCCGTTGATTTAGGGAATCCCATGTGGGCGATGCACAGCCTTCGAGAGAGTGCGGGGGTGAATGATCACGGCGACATGATTAAACTGATGCGGCAATTCTTCCAGCATTAACCGCAGCCTGTCGTTGTTAAAACAGCATTGACGGTTAATGCTGTGCAGGTTACAGGGGAACTTTAAGTTAGCGCTTTGAAGCCAATGTCGGTTCGATAATACATTTGCTCCCAGTGTATGGTGCTCACTAATTGATAAGCATTGGTTTGGGCATCGCTTAGGTTGTTGCCTAAGGCACAGGCACAAAGAACGCGGCCACCTGCCGTGACTGTTTGGTTCTTTTCTAAACAAGTACCCGCGTGGAATATTTTTTGCTCGGGTGTCGTTGCTGAGTTCAGTCCTTCAATAATATTGCCTTTTTTGTAGCTTTCTGGATAGCCGCCTGCAGCGAGAACGACTCCTAAGGCAGGTCGCTCATCCCAAACGGTTGTTTTTTCGTGCAGACGATGGTCTAAAGCGGCTAAACACAACTCAACTAAATCGCTTTGTAATCGCATCATAATAGGTTGGGTTTCAGGGTCGCCAAAGCGGCAATTATATTCCAGAACTTTTAAAGTGCCGTTTGGGCTGATCATTAAACCGGCGTATAAGAAACCGGTATAGGGCATGCCGTCAGCAATCATTCCATCTAATGTGGGTTGGATGATTTCATCGAGAACCCGTTGGTGTATTTCTGGTGTCACTAAAGGGGCCGGAGAGTAGGCGCCCATGCCGCCTGTATTCGGACCTGAGTCGCCGTTATTGAGAGCCTTGTGATCTTGAGAAGTCGCCATGGGGAGGGCTGTTTTACCGTCAGCGATAACAATAAAGCTGGCCTCTTCACCCGGTAAAAATTCTTCAATAACAACACGATGACCCGCTTCACCAAAAGCATTGCCGGCGAGCATATCTTGAACGGCAGTAATGGCCTCTGATTCAGTCTGGGCAACGATAACGCCTTTTCCAGCCGCGAGTCCATCGGCTTTAACTACAATAGGGGCGCCTTTTTTCTGAATATAACGGATTGCTGAATGAATATCGGTAAAGGTTTGGTATTCGGCCGTAGGAATGTCATGGCGGGCCATAAAGTTTTTACAAAAGGTTTTGGAGCCTTCTAATTGCGCCGCTGCCGCATGGGGGCCAAAACAGTTAAGCCCCACTGCTTGAAAGCGGTCTACAATGCCGGCAACAAGGGGAACCTCAGGACCAATAATAGTCAGGGAAATGTTGTTTTTTTGTGCGAAGATGATTAAAGCATCAATATTTGTTGCGTCAATGGTTACATTTTCTATGCCGGGTTCAAGGGCTGTGCCAGCGTTTCCAGGGGCAACATAAACGGTGCTGGCCTGTTCTGATTGACGGGCCTTCCAGGCTAAAGCATGTTCGCGGCCGCCGCCTCCTATGATTAGAATGTTCATGAGTAAAGTTTATCTGTTGAGTATGAATGTGTCAGTTGGGGGCTAGGATCAGTGTCTGAAATGCCGCATAGCGGTAAAGACCATGGTCATATTATGTTCATCCGCAGCGGTAATTATTTCTTCATCTCGAATGGATCCGCCGGGTTGGATGACTGCGGTAATCCCAGCCTCTGCAGCAGAGTCAATGCCGTCTCTGAATGGGAAGAAAGCATCTGAGGCCATGGCTGAACCTGCGACTTCTAAGTTTTCATCAGCGGCTTTAATGCCGGCAATCCGTGCTGAATAAACACGACTCATTTGTCCAGCGCCAACACCAATGGTTTGTTGATCTTTGGCGTAAACAATAGCATTAGATTTAACAAATTTAGCGACATTCCAGGCAAAAATCATATCGTTAAGCTCTTCTTGGGTCGGTTGTCGTTTGCTGACAACGGTAACGTCTTTGGCAGTAATTTGACCTATGTCATTATCTTGAACCAGTAGTCCGTTGGTTACACGTTTGAAATCATAACTGGGGGGAGATTTTAGTGGCCATGAGCCTGTTTCCATGACGCGAACATTAGGCTTCGTTTGCAGAATAGTACGGGCGCCATGGTCAAGAGAAGGGGCGATAATGACTTCGACAAATTGTCGTTCGATAATTGTTTTTGCGGTGAGTTCGTCTAGGGGATGATTGAAAGCGATAATTCCGCCAAATGCGGAAGTGGGGTCTGTCTGGTAAGCACGGTTGTAACTTTCAAGTAGGTTCTCTGCAATGGCAACGCCGCAAGGGTTAGCGTGTTTGACAATAACGCAAGCGGGTAAGTTGGCAAAAGATTTAACGCATTCCAAAGCGGCATCAGCATCGGCAATATTATTGTAAGATAATGCTTTTCCTTGCAGTTGTTGGGCTGCGGCCAGAGTCCCTGAGGCGGGGTTGGCTTCACAATAAAAAGCCGCCTTTTGGTGAGGGTTTTCACCGTAACGCATGATTTGTGACTGCTTAAATTGCAGATTTAGATTTTCAGGGAAGGGGTTGTTATCTAGGTTGTTTAAATAGCCTGCTATAGCGCTGTCATAGTGGGCGGTATGCTCAAAGCTCTTACGGGCCAGTTTAAAACGGCTTTGCTGTGATAGCGCCCCTTTATTTGTGGTGAGTTCATCGACAGTGTTTTGATAGTCGGTTGGGTCTACGATAACTGAAATGCTGGCATGATTTTTAGCAGCAGCGCGAATCATGGTTGGACCGCCAATATCTATATTCTCTATGGCTGTTTCAAAAGAACAATCGGGGTTTGCTATGGTTTGTTGGAAGGGGTATAGGTTAACCACAACCATATCAATAGGGAGAATGCCATGTTCTGCCATAACTTTGTCATCGATGCCGCGACGTCCTAATATGCCGCCATGAACCTTGGGGTGCAATGTTTTCACACGCCCGGACATCATCTCAGGAAAGCCGGTATAGTCGGAGACTTCAGTCACGGGGATATGGTGTTCAGTCAGTTGCTGGGCAGTGCCGCCGGTACTGAGTATTTCAATTCCCAGATTATGCAGTTGGCGGGCAAAATCAATAATGCCGGTTTTATCAGATACGCTAATGAGCGCACGGCTTATTCTAAGGTCCATAATTTCAGTGTTTAGTTCAGTTAAAGTAAGGTTAGGAGATACGGTACTGGGCGATTTTTTTACGTAGTGTACTACGACTGATGCCGAGTATTTTAGCCGCTTTAGATTGGTTGTAACCGGCTTGTTCTAAAGTAACTTCAAGCATTGGTTTTTCTACTTCTCGGATGACAATAGTGTAAAGTTCGTCATTTTCATGGTCACTTAGGTGTTCAAAATAGTCCATAACTGCTGTTCTGACATGCGTGGCTAAGGGTGTCGCATTGCGTTGCGTCATGTTATTGGTCTCAGTATCTTTGCTTGGGTTAGTCATGATTAATCGCTAAATAATTCGAATGCATTATTAACCCAATGCATTTGTTCTGTGGGAACGAGTGCTTGATTAATTTTATGCTTCAAGGTGTTAGGAATGAGTCCAATAGGGTTGAAGTACCAGTTAATATGTTTACGGGCTATTTGAACGCCCATTTTATCACCATAAAAGAGGTAAAGCGCCTCTAGATGTTGCTGTAAAGTGATTTGTTTTTCTGCCAAAGGAACAGGAGGCAGTAGTTCACCATGGTTTAGGTAATGGTTTATTTCGGTAAAGATCCAGGGCCGCCCCTGTGCGGCACGACCAATCATAACCGCATCGGCTTGGGTGTAGTCTAATACTGCTTTGGCTTTTTGGACACTATTAATATCACCGTTGGCAATAATAGGTATTCGGCTCTGCGCTTTAATTTTTTTTATAGTGTCGTACTCAGCATTACCGGAAAAGCGACAAGCGCGGGTTCTGCCATGGATAGTGAGGGCGGAAACACCTGATTCCTCGGCGATTTTTGAAATTTTAAGCGCATTACGGTTTTCAGTATCCCAACCGGTTCTGATCTTTAAGGTGACCGGTAATTTAACGGCTTGAACAACCGCATCAAGGATCTTGCCGACCAGTGCTTCGTCTTTTAGTAAGGCTGAGCCTGCGGCCACGGCGCATACTTTTTTAGCAGGACAACCCATGTTGATATCAATGATTTGAGCGCCTTGATCAGCATTGTAATGTGCCGCAGCTGCCATTTGCTTCGGATTTGTTCCTAGAATTTGAACGACTCGCGGTTCTGTTTCACCGGTGTGGTTGCTTTTTAGCTGGGTGCGATAATGGTTTCGCAGGTTGGGGTTGGACGATACCATTTCAGACACAGTCAGACCCGCACCGAAATTCTTGCAGAGTTGCCTGAACGGGCGATCTGTTACACCCGCCATCGGAGCTAAAAAAAGATTGTTTTTTAATTGGATGGAGCCGATTTGCATAGCGAATCCTAAAATTTCAGAACGAAATTATACTGTTAATCGATACTTATTAGTAGTGTCTATGATAAAGCGCAGAAAAGGTTATCGCTTTAATGGCTGGGGTAAGGTCATTAAAGTCTCTAAAATACAGGAAAGTACTATTATTTGGTTCTAAAAGACAATGATATGGACAATTGTGGCTAACTTAGGCAAAATGAACCGTCGGGCGCAGTTAGCTCTAAGCTTAAATGAATAATTGAGGATGAAATAAGCGATTAAATGGCAGCGATAACGGTAATTAATGGGCCTAATCTTAATCTTTTAGGGACTCGAGAGCCTGAGTTATACGGTCACGCAACGCTTGCAAGTATTCAGAGTGACCTTGAGGTAATAGCGGCACAACTCGGGCATGCGCTTAAGTTTCATCAAAGCAATGCAGAACATGAAATTATTGATTTAATCCATCAGGGGGGGGCTGGCGGCGTTGATATGTTTATTATTAATCCGGCTGCATTTACACATACCAGTGTGGCAATTCGTGATGCTGTTTTAGGTGTTCAAATTCCTTTTATAGAAGTTCATTTGTCAAATGTGTACGCTCGGGAAACTTTTAGGAAACACTCTTATTTCTCAGATATAGCCGAGGGGGTTATTTCTGGGTTTGGCGAAAATGGCTATCATATGGCCTTAACGGCCGCTCATCAAATTTTACTCGCGAGATAAGGTAATGGATATTAGAAAAATAAAAAAATTAATCGAAATAATTGAAGAATCCGATATTGCTGAATTCGAGATTACTGAAGGTGAGGAGTCCGTTCGCATCAGTCGGTATTCAGCCAATGCTGTGGTAGCAGCACCGGTTGTGGCGCCTCCTGTTGCGGCGCCAGTAGTGGGTGAGAGCCAGCAACAGCCAGCTGCTGAGGACTATGCAGGTCATGTTGTGAAGTCACCCATGGTGGGTACTTTTTATGCGTCAGCTTCACCGGGCTCAAAAGTTTTTGTGGCGGTGGGACAGAGAGTCAGTGAAGGTGAGACCCTGTGTATTATCGAAGCCATGAAGATTTTAAACCAAATCGAAGCGGAAGCCAGTGGTACGATTACCAAAATTTTGGTTGAAAATGCACAAGCTGTTGAATATGGGCAGCCGCTTTTTGTGATTGAATAACACGTGTTTTTAATAAACCGTATTTAAATAGATAAAAAACAATGTTTGATAAAATCGTTATTGCTAATCGGGGCGAAATTGCGCTGCGAATTTTACGTGCCTGTCGCGAGTTAGGCGTTAAGGTGGTCGCTGTGTATTCTGAAGCAGACAGAAATTTAAAGCATGTTCGGTTAGCCGACGAGTCTGTTTGTATCGGTCCTGCCCCCTCGAGTGAAAGTTATTTGAATATTCCTGCGCTGATTAGTGCAGCGGAGGTGACCGACGCGGAAGCTATTCACCCGGGTTATGGTTTTTTATCTGAAAACGCAGCGTTTTCAGATAAAGTAAAAGAGAGTGGTTTTGTGTTTATTGGGCCTGATGGCGATACTATTCGTCAGATGGGGGACAAGATTGAGGCAAAGCGTGCAATGCAAGCAGCTAATATACCTTGTGTGCCCGGGAATGGTGATCCTTTAACAGCGCACGCTGAAACGAATTTAAAAATGGCTCGGGAAATTGGATACCCGGTTATTATTAAAGCGGCAGGTGGTGGTGGCGGCCGTGGTATGCGTACGGTCCATACGGAAGCCTCGTTGTTAAATGCTATTTTATTAACCAAGACTGAAGCAGGCACGGTTTTTGGTAATGATACGGTCTATATGGAGAAGTTTCTTGAAGACCCGCGCCATATCGAATTCCAGATTTTAGCCGATATGCACGGTAATGCCATTCACCTCGGTGAGCGCGATTGTTCAATGCAACGGCGCCATCAAAAAGTAGTCGAGGAAGCGCCAGCTCCGGGCATTACAGAAGAGCAACGTAAAATGATGGGGGAACGTTGTGCTAATGCTTGTATTGAGATTGGTTACCATGGTGCCGGGACTTTTGAGTTTTTGTATGAGAAGGGCGAGTTCTTTTTTATTGAAATGAATACCCGTATTCAGGTTGAACATCCGGTCACTGAAATGGTTACCGGTGTGGATCTTGTTAAAGAACAGTTACGTATTGCAGCCGGTGAACCCTTGTCGATTACCCAAGATGAGGTTAGATTAACGGGGCACGCCATTGAGTGTCGTCTCAATGCGGAAGACCCTAAAACATTTATGCCTTGCCCCGGGACTATTGATACACTTCATTTTCCGGGTGGACCGGGTATTCGTTGTGAAACCCATTTGTACTATGGTTATACGGTGCCGCCGCATTATGATTCAATGATTGGTAAATTGATTGCGCATGGGGATAATCGGGATAGTGCCATTGCCAGAATGCGGACAGCTTTGGAAGAAATGATTATCGGTGGGATTAAAACAAACATACCTTTGCAGCGTGAGATAATGGCAGATAATGCTTTTGCTGTCGGTTCTCAAAATATTCACTACCTGGAAAAAAAGCTAGGAATGTAAATCAGTTAATTTTATTGACGGCAGTGGCTAGAATAATTTTCTTTCACGCTACTTACTCTATGGTTAAGGCGCGTTCATGAGTTGGAAACAATTGTCTGTTATCACGGATCAGCAGCATGCCTCGGCGATATCGGATCTTTTTAGTCAGTTGGGTGCAGTGTCGGTTACTTATTTGGACGCGCTTGATGAGCCTCTTTATGAACCTGAGCCGGGGGAAACAAAAATCTGGGAACAAACGCGAGTGGTTGCGTTATTCGAGATGTCTGTTCATGCAGAAGTTGTAGAACTTTTGGTGGGTCAACAATTTTCTAGGTTTTCATTAAAAGACTGGCGACTGGATATTTTACAAGACCAAGTCTGGGAACGAACATGGATGGCGCATTTTAAGCCGATGTTGTTTGGTAATCGGCTGTGGGTCTGCCCCAGTGGGTCTGAACAAGAGTCGCCCGAAACAGTTTGTATGACCTTAGACCCAGGACTTGCCTTTGGGACGGGGACGCATGCTACAACGGCCTTGTGTTTAGAGTGGCTGGCGCGCTATGACTTAAAGGATAAGATTGTTCTTGATTATGGTTGTGGTTCGGGCATTTTAGCGATTGCGAGTGTGTTGCTGGGAGCTAATCATGTTGCTGCAGTGGATATTGATACACAAGCGATTACCGCGACGAAAAATAATGCAGCCAAAAACAATATTAACTCGAAAATAGATTGTTATTTGCCCGATGATTGCCCAGCGATTCAGGCTGATATTGTTATTGCCAATATTTTAGCTAATCCCTTGATTGAGATGGTTCAGCCAATTTTAACATTACTAAATTCTGGCGGGCATATAGTGCTTTCAGGGATTCTTAGTGAGCAGGCAGCTCATGTTATGGCAGCCTACAGTCCCTTTTGTCAGTTTCAGGAGCCTGTTTATGAGGGTGATTGGTGTCGTATTGTAGGAATTAGACTTTAGTCTGAATGAATCAATTCTTGTAATTCCAATAACGATATCTCACCGGCATGGGATTTTTGGATTATGCCATTTTCATTAACAAAAACAGTAAAAGGTACGGCGTTGACATGATTGCCCATTTCCTTAGAGAGAGCGATGCCATCATCACCGGCGATTAAGACGGGAAAGTTAACTGGGTAGTTTTCCAGAAAAGACTGAACGGATTTTTTGTCCTCAATAGCAATGCTGATAACTTGTACATCGTCGTAGGCTAAATTCTTTTGCAGTGCTATCAATGCAGGTATTTCTTTACGACACGGTGGGCACCAGGTCGCCCAGAAGTTGATGACTCGCTTTTTTCCACTCCAGTCAGCGAGTGAGCGTGGCGTATCCGATAAATCCGGTAAGACTATTTTTGTGAGTGGGGGTGCTGTTTTAGGCGCAGGGGAAGAAAAAAAGTGTTGGCTTGAAAGGCCCAGTAAAAGAGCCGCAATAGCAATACTCATTAAGGCCATGCGGGATTGGAGCAGAGACATTTATCGGGCTTGTTTTACGTGGCTTAAGAAATCATCGGCTGCCTTATAGCCGACTAGACGTAAATGTTCTTGTTCATTTTTATGGGCATCAAAAAATAAGATGGCAGGGGGGCCAATCAAATTAAAGTGTTTTAATAAAGCATTGTCATTTGCAGTCATAGCGGTTACATCTGCTTGTAACAACATAAACTGAGAGAGTTCTTTTTGTACGGCGTTATTCGAGAAGGTATAGGCTTCCATTTCTTTACAGGAAATGCACCAGTCAGCATAGAAATCCAACATGACCCGTTGTTGTTGCTGTTGTGCCTGAGATAGCTTTTGGTTCAGATCGTCTAGAGAGGTGATGCGCTCAAAGGTAAGGGAATGCTCGGGTGTTTTTGTCGTTTGATTAAAATGATTCAAGGGTTGTAAAGGGTTAGTGCTGCCTGTTGCAATACCAATGATCAGGATAATACCGTAAACCAGCATGATTAAACCCACCCCTTTCCACAGCTTTTTCCAGCCGTTACTGGGGTGCGGCAATGGTTCTATTGCATTCATGTAAATAGCTGGAATAATCAGTAGAGCAGCCCAGAGCGCCATCATAATAGAAGCTGGGAGGATGCGGTCGAGCATCCAGGCAGCAACGGCGAGCATAACAACACCGAATATAGCTTTTGTGGTATTTAGCCATGCTCCTGTTTTGGGTAATAAAGTGCCTGCCGACGCGCCAATGGCGAGTAGTGGCATACCCATGCCAAGCCCCATTAAGAAGAGTGCTGACCCGCCGAGTAGAACGTCTCCAGTTTGACCGATATAAATTAACGCGCCGGCCAGAGGTGCTGCAACGCAGGGACCGACAACTAGCGCAGATAATGCGCCCATAATGGCGGCGCTTATAATGCCCTGGTTTTTTTGCTGATTACTGGCATTATTCAGGCGGTTTTGTAATGACTGTGGTAATTCAAGATTATAAAAGCCAAACATGGATAGTGACAAGAGAATGAATATTCCACTAAATGAGGCGATAATCCAAGGTTGTTGTAATTCAGCTTGCAGATTACTGCCAAATAATGCGGCTAAAATACCAAATGCGGTATAAGCGACCGCGCCGGCCAGGACATAACTCAATGATAATATAAAGCCTCGCCAAGCCGTGACCGGGCCTTTTTGCCCCACAATGATGCCTGAAAGAATAGGAATCATTGGAAAAATACAAGGGGTAAAGGCTAACAGGAGCCCAAAGCCAAAAAAGCTGGCTAGTATTAATCCATAGCTTTTCTCACTTAAGTTCCGAGCAATTTGATCTTGTTCAGAATAGTTATTTGTTTCTGGTGCAATCGGTTTTTGGGTGGCATTTGATTGAATGAGGCTGGGTTCAATAGTAATGGTTTTGCTCATCGGTGGATAGCAAACACCTACCTCCGCACAACCTTGAAAACCTGCTTTTAACTCAAAAGGGACAGGCGGGTCTATAGATTGCACAACAGGGATGGAGAAACTGAGCGCATTATGAAATATTTCAACCTCGCCAAAAGCCTCATCTGACTTGGGTATGCCATGTGGAAGGGTGTAAGCGCCCAGTTTGATATGGTTGGTATTGGGTATCGTAAGGGTTATTTTTTCCCGATAGAGGTAGTAGCCTTCGGCAATTTGCCAATGAACATCGACTGTTTTGCTGTCTAAAGATCGCGCATAAAACTTAAATGCTTGCTCAGGTGGAAGCAGGTCATTATTGGTGAGTGCATAGGTTGGTTGGCATCCCAAAGTGATTAGGATAAGCGCCCAGAATTTTATGAAAGGCATGAGCGAATCCAGTTAAGGTAATCAGTTTGGCCGTGTCGTACGGGCGTGGCAATTATTTCAGGGATATCGTAGGGGTGGTTAGTTAGAATGATACGCTCAATCTCCGGGTAATGTGTTTGGTCAGTTTTAAGTAATAATAAGTGCTCTTGGTCGGTCGTGATTTTGCCTTGCCAGCGGTAAATAGATGTGATGTTGGGTACAATATTGGCGCAAGCGGCAAGTTTGTTTTCAATGACCGTCGTCGCAATTTTTTCTGCGACCTCTTTGGTGGGGCAAGTGCAATAGATGATAAGAAAATTGGAGGCCATCGGTCGTCTACATAAAAACATTTAACTGCTTATTATAAGGTGTTAGTGTGTATGAGAATCAAGAATTTTTTAGCATCATTAAATAATAAGTGAGATAAGAGTCATGAACCCTTTGAGAATTATGTTTTTAATATTTTTAATGGTCCCCTTTCTGGAAATTTATTTTTTATTAAAGATGGGTGGTCTCATTGGCGTGTTTCCAACAGTTTTGTTGGTAGTTTTCACCGCTGTTTTAGGGGCATGGATGTTGCGCCAGCAGGGTTTTGAAACATGGCAGCGTTTTCAACAAGGAATGGCCAAAGGAAAGGTGCCGGCAATGGAAATGTTGGAAGGTCCTGTTTTACTTGTTGGAGGAGCCTTTTTATTAACGCCGGGTTTTTTTACCGATATTACCGGTTTTATTTGTTTAATACCGTATACCCGTAAAAAATTAGTGACTTATTTGATTGAACGGCAATTAGTGGTTATGGCCGATGGTGGCCCGTTTCAGCGACAAGGACAGACTCAATCGAAAGATGGAAATGTCATTGAGGGAGAATATAAGAAAGGCGATGAGTAAAAAAGGTAATCAGGGAGGTTTCAAACACTCGTGAATAGCGGCCTGATTACCTTATCTTAGGGTGTGCGAAACGTTAGCTGTCTGAATCCGTAGAGTTTCTGCCTAAAGTGGAGTAAGCCGGACACCAGCCCTTATAACCGGTAGCAATTAATGCGAGCGCTGATAGTAATAAAAAAATACTAGCGGTTATTACTGAAACAAGGAAGAAAACACCACCGCTAATAAGGCGTATTTTCTTTTCTTTTTCGCCAATATTCATTTCGGGTTTTATCAATTGCTTATAGTCAAAGTTCATAGTTAGATTACCTCGCTGTTATCGTGTTTGGCCTGATGTTTTTGTTAGAATACGCTGAATTATCATAAAAATATACTGTCACGCAGGTTTGCATAGGAAAAAATACGTTTAATGGATGTTACTCATATAATAGAATCGTTAAATGATGCGCAGCGTCAGGCTGTTACCGCACCGTCTCAGTCAATGCTGGTGTTAGCCGGGGCGGGTAGTGGTAAAACGCGTGTTTTAGTGCACCGTATTGCTTGGATGATTAAGACACAAGACCTTTCGCCACAAAGTATTTTAGCGGTGACTTTTACCAATAAGGCAGCGGCTGAAATGCGAGGCCGTATTGAGACGTTATTAGATTACCCGGTTCAGGGCATGTGGGTGGGGACCTTTCATGGTTTAGCGCATCGTTTGCTTAGACGTCATGCGCATGAGGCGGGTCTCCCAGAAGCTTTTCAGGTTATTGATTCCGATGATCAATTACGGATGATAAAACGATTGTTGAAAGCATTGGCATTGGATGAGGCGCGATGGCCCCCACGGCAAGTACAAAGCTACATCAATGGGCAAAAAGAAGAAGGGCGACGGGCACGGCATATGCCGGAGAGTGGAGATTTGTATCAGCGACAGATGTTGGCCCTTTATCGTGAGTATGAACAAGCCTGTGTGCGTTCTGGGTTGGTTGATTTTGCTGAATTATTGCTCCGGGTACATGAGTTGTTACGTGATAATGAGCAATTGTTGCAGTTTTATAAGCAACGGTTTTTGCATGTGCACGTCGATGAATTTCAAGATACCAATACAATTCAATACGCCTGGTTACGTTTATTGACAGAAGGTCAGAATAATTTGTTTGTTGTGGGCGATGATGATCAATCTATCTATGGCTGGCGCGGGGCGAAGATAGAGAATATTTACAGCTTTCAATCAGATTACCCGAATCATTTGGTGGTGCGTTTGGAGCAAAATTATCGATCAACCGCAAATATTCTTAACGCGGCTAATGCTTTGATTGCTAATAATCAGGGTCGAATGGGTAAAGAGCTATGGACCGATGACAATGACGGAGAGCCGATTTCTTTATATGCAGCATTTAATGAGCAGGATGAAGCTTATTTTGTGCTAGAACGGATTAAGAAATGGGTGGAATTAGGTGGGTTACGGTCTGAAGCGGCCATTTTGTATCGTTCGAATGTTCAGTCACGGTTATTTGAAGAACGATTAATGTCGGGGGGGATTCCTTATCGAGTCTATGGAGGCTTACGGTTTTTTGATCGTGCCGAAATTAAGAATGCATTGGCTTATTTGCATCTCATCGCCAATGCAAATAATGATGCTGCATTTGAACGTGTTATTAATATTCCTAATCGAGGCATTGGTCCTAAAACAATTGACGATCTTCGCAGTGTTGCGCGTGATGAGCGTACTTCATTGTGGCAGGCGGCGAGTAAATTAGTAACCGCCGGTGCCGTGACGGCCAGAACGGTAAGGGTTCTGACTAGTTTTATTGATGTTATTAATAACTTAGTTGAACAAGCAGAAGGCTTAGCGTTATATGAAAAGGTACAGCAGGTAGTCGAGCATACGGGCTTGATTGATTTTCATAAAAAAGAAAAAGGAGAAAAAGGCGAGGCCCGGGTTGAGAACTTACAAGAATTAGTGAATGCCGCGCGTCAATTTGATTATGAAGAAGATAATGCCGAAGGCCTTAACGAGTTAGATTTATTTTTGGCCCATGCCGCCTTAGAATCGGGCGAAACGCAGGGTGATCAATACGATGATTGTGTTCAGTTAATGACCTTACATTCGGCCAAGGGGCTGGAGTTTAAATTAGTTTTTATTGTCGGTGTTGAAGAAGGTTTATTTCCCTCGCCCAGATCCATAGAAGACCCAAGTCGCTTGGAGGAAGAGCGCCGTCTTTGTTATGTGGGGATCACGAGAGCCATGCAGATTTTGTATTTGAGTTATGCTGAGTCTCGGCGGATATACGGTCGTGATACCTATCCCACTTGTTCTCGTTTTATAAAAGAAATACCGAGTGAGCAAATCCAGGAAATTCGAATGGGTGCAACGATTAGCCGGCCTGTTTCAGTGGCTAAGTCAGGACGTTCACCTCGTCTGCAAAAGACGGCTTTTCAGTTAGGGCAGCGTGTCAGTCATGCGAAATTTGGTGAAGGCGTGGTATTGCAAGTTGAGGGAGAAGGCGCGCAGGAACGGGTTCAGGTCAATTTTACAGCAGTCGGCATGAAATGGCTGATGTTGGCCTATGCGAAATTAGAAGCTATTGCTTAATGAGAACAGTATTGGTTTTACGTTAGGATTTTTCAGCGCGGTGATGTAATAACCGATAAAGTGCGGGAAATACGAGTAGCGTTAGTAAGGTTGAGGAAACGATGCCACCAATGACGACAGTGGCTAAGGGGCGCTGAACTTCAGAGCCAATACCTATCATGGGGATAAATCCTAAGGATGCGACTAAGGCCGTCGTTAATACGGGACGTAGACGGGTTAATGCGCCTTTAATATTAGCAGCATCTAAACTTAGTCCGGCTTTTCTAAGGTCGTTGATAAATGCGACCATGACGAGGCCATTGAGCATGGCAATGCCGGATAGCGCAATGAAACCAACTGCAGCTGAAATTGAAAAAGGAATATCTCGAAAAATAAGCGCCAAAACACCACCGGTTAATGCCAGAGGGACCCCTGAAAAAATAATCAGTGTATCTTTTATAGAGTTAAGAGCTAAAAATAATAAGCCGATAATCAGTACGGGGGTGGCCGGAACGACTAGCGATAAACGCTGCGATGCAGATTTAAGTTTTTGAAAAGTACCGCCGAATTCAACCCAATAACCGGCAGGTATTTCAACAGATCGCTCAACGGCTTTTTGAACGTCCGCAACAAAGTTTCCCAGATCCCGGCTACGAACATTTGCGGTTACGACAACACGGCGTTTGCCATTCTCACGGTAAATTTGATTGTATCCCGTCACTAATTTTAATTCAGCGAGTTCTTCTAAAGGAATATAGTCACCCTGAGTTCTGTGGATAGGAAATTTTTTTAATGCTTCCATATCTGTTCGCAGGTGTTCGGGGAGTCGTACGACAATGGGAGTGCGTCTATCGCCCTCATGAAATTGGCCGGCAATGCGGCCACCTAAGGCAATGGAAAGTTGCTCTTGTATTTCTTGAATACTGATGCCGAATTGTGACAACTTGTTTCGATTGGGCAGTATGGTCATGACCGGTAAACCAGTGGTTTGTTCAACGGCAATATCTACTATGCCATCAATCAAGCGGATTGATTTTTCAATTTCATTGCCTAAAAGAATCAGTTGATCAAAATTATCGCCAAATACTTTGATCGCAAGCTCTGCACGTACACCGGCCAGTAGCTCATTGAACCGCATTTGTATCGGTTGTAAGAATTCATATCGATTTCCCGGTAAGGGCTCAATGAGGGCTGCAAGTTCATCGATGAATTGTGCTTTTGATTTATCAGGGTTAGGCCAAAATTTCCGTGGTTTTAAAATAATGAAATTATCGGCAACGCTGACTGGAACCGCGTCGGTGGCAATTAATGGCTGCAGCCGTCAACAGAGCAGCTTTGACATTACCTAGGAATAGAAAGAGGATAACGACGACCAACAACGCACCTTCGAGTAGGTTCGTTTGTAGTGGTTTAAGTGTTTTATTGACGGGCGTGGTGCGGTCATAGACGGCTGTTAGGGTGACTCCGGGAGGGAGTGTTGTTTTTTATGTGCTCCAGTTCATTGGCCACTGCATCAGCAACGATACGGTTGTTTTTACCAATGATCATAAAAACGGTGCTCATTACGACTTCTCGGCCATTTTGAGTAGCAACCCCGTTTCGGAGTTCTTTGCCTTCGCTGATATGGGCGACCTGTTTGAGTTGCACCGGACGTTCGTTAGTTTCGGTAATTAGAATCTCGCCGAGCGTTTGTGTGCTATTAATTTGACCGGGTACTCGTAACAATAATTGCGAGCCATTGTGTTCGATAAAACCCACGCCTTGATTATCGTTATTGGCAGCAATTGCAGTAAGCAAATCATTTTGGGTAAGTCCGTAGGCTAATAAGTTGCCGGGTTCAATAGTGACTAATATTTCACGTTTAAAACCGCCGATGGGGTTGACTTCAACGACACCGGGAACACGGAGTAGTTGAGGGCGGATAATCCGGTCATGGATTGAGCGAAGGTCCGTGGGAGAAATAATAGGGCCATCGGCATTGATGGCGTTTGGAACGGTGTCGACGGTAAACATGAATATTTCCCCAGTCCGGTGGCAATAGGGCCTAATAACGGTTCAAGGGCAGAAGGGAGGGTGCTTTTTGCCGCAATGAGTAATTCATTAACTAATTGTCGGGCAATAATAGATGTCAGTATCATCGTTAAAAATGACAGTAATTTGTGATAAGCCGTAACGGGATAATGACCGGGTATGGTTCAGATTAGGTAAGCCTGCCATTGCAGTTTCGATAGGATAGCTCACGCGTTGCTCGACCTCGAGAGGAGTGTAGCCGGGAGCTTCGGTATTAATCACGACTTGACTATTGGTGATATCTGGGGCCGCATCTATGAGTGATCGAGTGGCATTCCGCAGCCCGAGTGCGATTAAAACGACCACGCTGATAATGATTAGTGTACTGTATTGAATGGCGAGTCGAATAATAGCGTCAAGCATGTTGGCTAATCAGTGATCGTGCGATGTGCCTGACTTTTCGATATCAGCTTTAATGAGGTAGCTGTTCTTGAAAACGTATTCAGCGTTTGGTTTAAGACCGCTGAGAACCTCAGCCCAGTCGTGGGTAATCAGACCTAATTGCAGCATACGGACTTGATAGGTCTCACCAATCTTTACAAATACGACCGTCAGGCTTCGAAATGACTGTAACCGCTAGCGGGGCTTTTTGTGCTCGGCTATTTTAATTTTACCGCGAACAAAGCGTCCGGCGATGAGTTGACTGTTATTGTTGTTATTTTTGGCTCGTACAATGATTGATTGGCCTGCGTAATCGTATCAATTTGGGTAATGACACCGGTGATGGGTAGGTTACTGCCATGAACGAACAAGGAAACCTCGTTACCTAAAGCAATTTTATGCTGATCTTCTGGGAAGATAGCCAGTTCGCTGATTAAAATTGAATCATCAATAAGTGTGAATAAAATGCGGTTATTGGTTTGTTCACCGGAATTGGCGTTACGGTGGTGAATAACGCCGTTAATAGGGGAGCGTATTTTAAAAAGTTCAAGGCCTAAGTTTCTTTTAATAGTGAGTAGTAATTGTCTTTATTTGACACGCTAACCTAATGAGACTTTAACGCTTTTTATCGTACCTTCGAAAGGTGATCTTATTTCGCGGATACTTTCAGGGTGTGTCGTTAATTTACCATAAGCCGAAATGGTTCTTTTGAGTATTTTAGGTTGTGCAATAGCCGTTTCAATCGCTAATGTTTTAGCCAGATCAGCATTGATTTGGGTGCGGCTTTCGAAACTATCATATTGCCAGCGATGGCTTGTGCTGCGATAGTGGGCAACGACTAAAATAACCAAGGAATGCGGTTCATAAATAAGGCTATCGCCGCGAAGAAAATCTTTCTGAGGCGCGAAATTAATTTCATTTTGAGTGCCATCAAGACGGGTCAGGATGATGTTCAATGTTACCTTCATTAAGATTAACTGACTGGCCTTTCTCAGTCACCCACGCCCGAAACTCAGGCGGAATATCGCGTTCGTAGATGGCAAGCTCGATGGTAAAATTATTATCAGTTAATAGGCGGCCTTGGTGAGCACCTTTTACAAGTGTTTTTGTGGGGGCTTGGCTGGCTGGTTTTTCAACAGCAAATCGGGGGTTGCTGACAGTCAGTAACAGAAATAGCGTAAAAATAGAACTCAAGGCGGGTAGTAATCCCTTCATGAGTGAGTTTATTTGAACCGCAAGTAACTGCTGTAATCTTGATAATAAACGCCAGTGCTTAGTCGGGTTAAAAGAAAGCACTGGAGGGAGGGCTTATTTTTTACAGACGGACAAAGCAACGGTTGTCAGCAAATTTTTTAGCGTTTTTAAGTTTTTTACGCAGTTGCTTTGCGTGGGGCGGGTCTCTGAAAATCCCGCCATTTTCGCCCGGAGTCCGGCGCATGAACGTAAAAGTTAAGGCCTGGTCATATTCTTCGTGCGTCATTTGACTGGCTATTTTGTCGATACTGCAAATGCAGGGGTATAGGGTTTCATAGCGTAGTCCGCCTTCCTTTTCTATACATTGCAGTACAAATTCAACACGAGTTTGAGTCGGATAATCGTTAATGACTTGGGGTTTCGAGTGGGGTGGGCGGTTACCCGTTAGGATGCATCCGTTTAATAATAAAAAAATTAAAAAGAAGCATGACTTAATAAATGATGTTTTCATGGGGGTCCTAAGGTGGTTTATTATTCGGCAGCAAAATTAATGATTTCCTTCACTTTATTGTTCATAGCGGTTGAAAATTGATTTAACGCTGAATTATTCGTATTCGTTGGTAAAAGGCGAGATTTTATAATAACTTTTCCCGCATAGGTATAGGTTACGACATTACAGGGCATATGGCGAATAGCATGGGGAGAAAGTTCCAGTAATTTCTTCGCATGCGTTAAATTACAGTACTGTACGGTATCGTATTCGGGAAAAGGGATATTTTCGCGTTGGCGGATAACCTTGCCGACACGGCTGTGTCCGGTAATCCTGAAGTTTTGCTCTGTAATGGCAATTTCGAGTTCGGCGAGAACATCGTCATAGGGCTTAGTTGTTTCTACTTGATAGTAGTGTACTGTTTCACCGGTTGGCAGCAAACTACAGGCCTGTTGTAAGAGTACCAGTGCGAGTATTATTAGAAACCTGAACATCTTTGAATTTACATGGCATAGAATAAGGTGATTTGAAATTGAAGCTTAGCATTATGACCGATCAAACAAAAGTCACAGGGGTAATATTAGCGGGTGGGTTAGCCCGCCGAATGGGTTTAGACCAAGATAAGGGTCTTATTCTGTTTCGAGACCAACCCATGGTGACTTATGCCTTGACGGCAATGAAAGGGGTTGCTGATTGTGTGGTCATTAATGCCAATCGAAACCTTGAGTGCTACCAACGTTTTGGTGTGCCGGTTATTAGCGATGAGACATTAACCTTTGATGGGCCTTTAGCGGGGATTTTGTCAGTTATGAATGCGTGCGATACGGAAGTGCTAATAGTAATGCCTTGTGATAGTCCTTTAATTCAAAGCAGACATTTAGAGAAATTAAGGCAAGCGTTGATTGGGTCTAATTATGATGTTGCGGTGGCACATGATGGACAGCGAATGCATCCGGTTTTTTTAGCGTTAAAGACACAACTGGCCGCTAGTCTTCAGTTGTTTTTGTCTGAAGGACAACGAAAGATTGATATCTGGCTGCGCCAGCACGCTTTGGTGGAAGTGGATTTTAGTGGAGAGCCTGAAGTTTTTTGTAATATTAATACCGTGGATGAATTAACCCATCTTGAGGATACTTAATGACAGAGCAACCGTTTAAACCGGAAATGACAACAGCAGGGCTGAGCCACTCGGAGCGAGTATCGTGTCTCGATGAACGGGGGCAAGCACAAGAAATTTATCTGGTGGGTGAGCGTGCGTTAACTATCTACGTGGATAGGCAAGAGATTGTGACCTTGATGACGATAGGCTCACACCCTGAGTTATTAACGTTGGGTTATTTAAAAAATCAGGGTTTTTTTGACCAGTTAACTGAGCTTAGAGTTATTCAAGTGGATTGGGAAACGGAAGCGGTAGCGGTTGTTAGCACACAGTCAGAGAGTGATTTTTCGGAGCAAATGAAGCAGCGAACGGTAACCACGGGGTGTGGGCAAGGGACCGTTTTCGGGCGATTGATGGAGAAGTTACAGAAGATCAAAGTACCAGATATTAAGGTGAAACAGTCGACATTGTATGCCATGTTAGCTGAAGTCTATGCTTACAATGAGGTTTATAAGCAGTCGGGTGCGGTGCATGGCTGTGCGTTATGTGAAGGGAGTCGAATTGAATTATTTGTAGAGGACGTTGGGCGTCATAATGCGGTTGATGCCATCGCCGGGCATATGTGGCTGAATAATATTTCTGGCGACAATAAAATCTTCTATACGACCGGACGCTTAACTTCTGAAATGGTGATTAAGGTGACTCAAATGGGTATTCCCATTTTATTATCGCGTTCGGGAACGACTCAGATGGGGTTGGCGATGGCTCAACAAGCTGGGGTCACGTTAATTTCCAGAGCTAAAGGGCAGCGTTTGTTGGTCTTGAATGGGGGGGATAAGGTCATTTTTGATGCGATACCTGAATTGCGCCGAAAAAATGACCGTAGGGGGGTCTTAAGATAAGCTAAGCTAAGCTTATAAATTTTAGGAATTTCTCAGTGCAGAAATCCGTTCTGCTAACGGTGGATGGCTCTGGAATAAGGGATTTATGTATCGACCCTTGATGCCGAAGGCGGCTAATTCATTAGGCATTGCTTTGGGTTCACTGGTTTTTTGTAAGGCTTTGAGCGCATTAATCATTTTTTGCTGGCCTGCTAATTGAGCACCGCCGGCATCGGCTTTAAATTCACGGTGACGAGAAAACCACATAACAATCATAGTGGCTAGAATAGATAGGGCGATTTGGGCAATAATTTGAGTGACATAGTAAGCCGGACCCAAGCCGCGTTCCGTTTTAAATACGATACGGTCGACTAAGTGACCGATGACCGACGCAAAGAAGAAAACAAAAGTATTCACAATGCCTTGTAATAGCGTCATGGTGACCATATCGCCATTGGCAATATGACTGATTTCATGACCCAGTACCGCCTCGGTTTCATCTCTATTGAGTGTTGTTAGTAAGCCTGTGCTAACCGCGACCAAGGCATTGTTTTTACTCATGCCGGTGGCAAAAGCATTAACATCGTCGCTGTTGAAAATAGCAATTTCAGGATTGTCGATGCCGACTTGTTGAGATTGTTTGCTTACTGTTTGGTGCAGCCATTTTTCAGTCGCATTGTTGGGGGTTGTAATGATTTGCAATCCCATTGTTTTTTTAGCCATTGACTTGGATAACATCAGGGAAATGAAAGAACCGCTCATGCCGATAATGGCAGAGATAATGAGTAGTGAGGGATAGTGGATATTAATACCTTGTTGATCGAGCATGCCTTGAAGACCAAAAAGACTAAAAGTAATGCTTATAACCAATAATATAGCGGCATTGGTTAGGAGGAATAATAAGATTCTTGTCATGAGACTGACCTTTTTATTGAAATAATTAATTTTAATATGGGGGTGGTGCCCGTAAAATCAAGCCTGTAAATAGGGGAAACAACGTTAGGTTAAAGAGGTGATATGTCGGAAATAGTTAAAAAGGTTAACGTGATTGAACAGGAGTATCTATACCGGGGGTTTCTTAGTTTGAAACGTATTCGGTTACAACATACTTTATTTGAAGGGGGGTGGGGCGATGAGATTGATCGGGAATTGATTGACCGTGGCGACTGTGTGGCGGTTTTGCTTTACGACCCTGACGTTGATGCGGTGGTGCTTATTGAACAATTTCGGGTGGGTGCATTGCGTCATTCTAAGACGCCTTGGTTGTTGGAAATTGTAGCCGGTGTTGTTGAATCTGGAGAAAGTCTTGAAGCAGTCGCTTATAGGGAAGCGGTTGAAGAAGCAGGGTGCATGATTGAAGAACTTCGTTATGTTTGTGAATATTATAGTTCGCCGGGAGCGCTTTCAGAACGTATGACCTTGTTTTGTGGTCGGGTGGACTCTTCTACAGTTGGCGGTGTTCACGGCGTTTTAGTAGAGCATGAAGATATTAACGTTTGGGTTGTGCCTTTTGCGGAGGCTTTTGAATTAATGACACAAGGAAAGCTTAACTCAGCCACGCCAATCATTGGGCTGCAATGGTTGGCACTGAATAGAGAACAGTTACAATGTGAATGGGGCCAGATGACTAAAGAGTCTTAGTTTTTTTTGTGAAGGCAGGTGAGTAGTGCTGTGGGCTCAGTATGGTATTTTTAGGCGGAGTACGGTTATCTTGCTCAGGGTAGTCTTGATTGTAATGTAAGCCACGGCTTTCTTTTCGTTGTTGAGCACTGATAATAATAAGTTCAGCCACTATAACGAGATTACGTAATTCAAGGAGGTCGCTGGTTATGGTGAAATCGCTGTAATACTCATGAATTTCCGCTTTTAATAAATTGATTCGTTCACGCGCACGACTCAGTCTTTTATCGGACCGTACTATGCCGACATAATCCCACATGACACGACGGATTTCATCCCAGTTATGGGCAATGATAACTTCTTCATTCGATTTAGCAACTTGCGATTCATCCCACGGTCGGATGGCTACGGGTGTTGTTCTATTCGGGAGTTCGCGGAGAATGCTTTCAGCGGCTTGGCTGGCAAAGACAAGGCATTCCAGTAGTGAGTTACTCGCCATTCGGTTCGCCCCATGGAGTCCGGTGCAGGCAACTTCACCAATGGCATAAAGCCCTGAAACATCGGTCTTACTATAGTTATCGGTGATGATGCCTCCACAGGTGTAGTGGGCGGCAGGAACAACGGGTATTTTTTGGCTGGTAATATCGATGTTAAATTTTAAGCATTGCTGGTATATATTTGGAAAATGGCGATGGATAAATGCGGGTGATTTATGGCTAATATCAAGGTAGACAAAATCGATGCCGTATTTTTTTATCTGGTGATCAATGGCACGGGCAACAATATCTCGGGGGGCAAGTTCCTCGCGGCTATCAAATAAGTGCATAAAAGGTTCGCCGTTGGGCAGTAAAAGTTTAGCGCCCTCCCCGCGGATAGCCTCACTGATTAAAAAAGAGCGGGCATCGGGATGGTACAGGCAGGTGGGGTGAAACTGCATGAATTCCATATTGGCAATGCGGCAACCTGCTCGCCATGCAAGAGATAAACCATCGCCGGTAGCAATATCGGGATTACTGGTATAAAGGTAGACTTTATTTGCGCCACCGGTTGCTAGGACAACAATGCGTGCGGAAATAGGAATGACCGCATTATTTTGGGAGTCTAATGCATAAGCACCAATGACGTGTTCATCTGGAAATTGTCCTGATTTATCAGTCACTAAATCGATGGCATTGTAATGTTCTAGTAGTGTGATATTACAATGTTCTTGCGCTCGCTCTATGAGTGTTGAAATGACAGATTGACCTGTTGCATCAGCTGCATGCACTATGCGTCGATGAGAATGGCCGCCCTCACGGTTTAAATGCAGACGGGGTGAGTCTGGTCCATGATTGGATTCGTAGGTAAAAGAAACCCCTTGTTTGATAAGCCAGTCAATGCTTTGCTTGCCCTGTTTAACGGTTAAGGTAACAATATCTGGGTCACATAGACCCTCGCCAGTTTTCAAGGTGTCTTGAATGTGAGAATCAATTGAGTCGGTATCATCAAAAACGGCTGAAATACCGCCTTGCGCATAGCGGGTATTACTTTCTTCGGTGGCTAATTTGGACAGTATCGTGACCCGGTGTTGGTCAGCTAGTTTAAGTGCTAAGGTTAATCCGGCGCCTCCACTGCCGATAATGAGCACATCTGTATAGATGGAAGAGTATGAGTCAGTCAAGGTCAGAGGTCTCGTCAAAGAGCCGATATAAATAAAAGAGATTTTTAGCTAAAAACTTAGTGGATGATACCTTTTTTATGGTGTAATTGGAAAAGTAATAAAAAAGCCTAAGGTAAATAGAACTTATGATGTTGTTTTCTGTCACTTTAAATTAGCAAGGTGTGTTGTGCGTATACAGACAAAGACCAGTGATCAAGTTGATCAAGAGTTTGTGTCGCGGGTGCAACGCGGTGATAAATCTGCTTATGACATGTTGGTTCGTAAGTACCAACATCGGGTTACGCAGTTGGTTAATCGCTATGTGAAAGATCCTAGCGAAGCGCAAGATGTCGCGCAAGAGGCTTTTATTAAGGCTTATCGAGCGTTAGTTCGGTTTAGAGGTGATAGCGCTTTTTATACCTGGTTATATCGGATAGCGATTAATACGGCTAAAAATCATTTAGTGGCAAGGGCGCGTCGATCATTTAATAATGAAGTTGACTTTCAGGAAGCTGAACACAGTGTGAGTAGCTTGCAATTGTGTAATTTGGATACTCCGGAAAAACTTTTGCTAAATGATGAGATTATTGAAAATATTCAGCAGACTATTGATGAGTTGCCGGAGAATATGCGGGAGGTTATTATTTTGCGAGAGCTTGAAGGTCTTAGTTATGAGGCGATCGCCAAAACGCTTGATTGTCCTGTCGGAACCGTGAGATCGAGAATTTTCCGGGCACGTGAAGCGATTGATAAACGATTACAGCCATTACTTGAAGGATAGTTTTTTATGGACAAATATGTAAACGAAAAAATATCACAATTTATTGATAATGAATTAGGTGCTAGTGAAGCAATTAGGGTGCTTGAGAAAGTTGAAGATGACGGTTGTTTTGAAGGAAAACTTAGGCGTTATCATTACATTCGTAAGCTGATTCGAACTGAATTACCTATTGCAGTAGATACTGATTTTGTCTCTCAGGTAAATAGCCGGCTTCAATCTGAGCCTGAGCTGGCGTTGCCTTTTTGGCGCCATTTTAAGGGTGAGCAGGTGCTGACAGTTGCACTGGTTGGCGTTATGGCTCTAGTGCTCGTGTTTTGGTGAATACAGTTAATCTGTGTCGGTTCTTTATTTTGTAGCGAAGCCCGGTTTCTTTTAGTGTTGCTATAGAGGGGTATTTTATATTTTATTGATTCTGTTTATTGAGTGGCCTGGTGGGTTATGTTAGAGGAACGCGTTGTTATTTCGAAAAAAGAACATAATCAGGTTTGGGTCAGGGCCTTGCCGGCCGCAAGTTGCAGCAATTGTCAGCAAAAAACGGCTTGTTCAACGCCGTTAATTGAAAAATTATTACGTAAACGAGAAATTCTTGTAGAGACAGATTTAGTCCTGGAGTCAGGCGATCAGGTTATCATTGCGATTAATGAAGACGCTTTTCTTAAAGGGTCTGTTGTCCTTTATGTTGTACCTATTGTTGCGTTGTTGATTGGGGCTGGGCTGGGTGAGGTAGCCGCACCTTATTTTTTAGGACTCAGTCTAGATGTGCTCATTTGTATTTCAGGCGCAGTGTCATTTTTTTTGTCGTTATTTTTAATTCATTTAGGTCTGCAGTCATTTTTTTATAAGTCTTTTCCAAAGCCAGTTATCCTGCGAAAAGTCAATTAAGTCTTTGAGCTGATTAGCATTCAAACGCTATGCGTAAAGACTGACGATAGCGGTAAGTTTTTCCTTGTAATCCTATAAAGAGTCCCAATATTTGGTTTATATATGCCGACACAGTGTGTGGCAGTCAAGATTGCTGAGGTTAGAGTAGGGTTAGCCTGGATATAAAATTGTTTTTTATAAATGTGTGCGTAGAGCACAGATAGTGTTTATTTATAAGTAGATAAAGAAATTAGGTAAATAGGTTCGTCCATAAAATGGGGGTGAGATGGTTAGAAAATTAGTGGGTTGTTTAGGGGTGTTGTTATGGCTAACCGGTGCAGAGGTGTTTGCGCAATTGCCAGATTTTACGCAATTGGTAAAAGCACAAAGTCGAGCCGTAGTGAATATTAGTTCGGTTCATAAAGCCTCAGAAATTAATCATCATACGCCCGGTGGGCCTTTGGATCCCGGACAGATTCCCATGGAAGAGTTTCTGAAGCGTTTTTTTGAAGGTCAGGGGCAACTGCCGGGGCCTCGGTCTGGGCCACATGGCGGGTCAAAAGAATCTAATTCGCTCGGGTCAGGTTTTATTATTTCAAAAGAAGGTTATATCTTAACGAATCATCATGTTATTCAGGATGCGGATGAAATTATTGTTAAGTTATCTGATCGGCGTGAATTAATAGCGACATTGGTGGGTTCAGATCCTCGAACGGATGTTGCCTTATTAAAAGTTAAAGCGCATTCATTACCCATTGTTGAAATCGGTGCAGTGGATGAATTACAGGTTGGCGAATGGGTGTTAGCGATTGGTACTCCCTTTGGTTTTGAGCATTCGGTCACTGCAGGTATTGTAAGTGCTAAAGGACGTAGTTTGCCCGGTGATAATTATGTGCCGTTTATTCAGACCGATGTGGCTATTAACCCGGGTAATTCTGGCGGACCCTTATTTAATCTTAAAGGGCAGGTGGTGGGGATGAATTCTCAGATTGTTAGTCGCTCGGGCGGATATATGGGGCTTTCATTTGCTATACCGATAGATGTTGTGATGACCATTGTTGAGCAGTTAAAGAACGGCGGTCAAGTCGCGAGAGGGTGGTTGGGAGTTCATATACAGGATGTTACCAGCGACCTGGCAGAGTCTTTTGGAATGGATCGACCTTACGGGGCTGTGGTTGCCAAAGTGATTCCAGAGGGACCAGCGGCTAGTTCGGATCTACAAACAGGCGATGTGATTATTGCCTTTGAAGGTAAGAAAATTGAATTGTCATCGGAATTGCCGCCCCTTGTCGGGGTAACGCCGGTTAATAAAGTTGCTAAAATTAAAGTGGTTCGAGCGGGTAAAATAAAGATTATTACCGTTAAGATTGGTTTGTTGCCCGAACAGTCTCAAACGGCAGCAGCGAGTACACAGCCGCCCCCTCAAGTTTCAAATAGACTGGGTTTGGTTGCTGTTGAATTAACTCCCCAGCAAAGAACCCAGTTGCAATTGTCGAGTCAGGGTGTTGTGGTGCACAGTGTGTTAAGCGATCCAGCAAGAGCTGCCGGTATACAACCGGGAGATGTGATTTTAAGAATTCAGAATAATGTCGTTCGGAACTTGGCTGCATTTGATAAAATAGTGCGTGGTTTACCCGTGGGCAAGTCAATTTCTATATTGATTGAGCGTCAAGGTAGGCGTTTGTTTTTACCAATCAAAATAGAAAAATAACAGTGGATCAAAAAAATATACGAAATTTTTCAATTATCGCTCATATTGATCATGGAAAATCGACATTAGCAGATCGTTTCATCCAGGTTTGTGGCGGTCTAACTGGTCGTGAAATGGAAAATCAGGTGCTTGACTCTATGGATTTGGAGCGAGAGCGTGGCATTACGATTAAGGCGCAAAGTGTCACCTTGGATTTCCATTCAAATAATGGGGAAACCTATCAACTGAACTTTATTGATACACCGGGTCATGTTGATTTCTCCTATGAGGTTTCGAGATCATTAGCCGCTTGCGAGGGTGCTTTGTTAGTGGTTGATGCGGCACAAGGGGTTGAGGCACAAAGTGTAGCCAATTGTTATACCGCTATCGAGCAGGGCTTGGAAGTACTGCCAGTCTTGAATAAGATTGATTTGCCCTCAGCAGAGCCTGAACGTGTTGTTCAGGAAATTGAGGATATTATCGGCGTTCCAGCCGATCATGCATTGAAAATTAGTGCTAAGATCGGATTGGGTATAGAGGATGTTTTAGAGCAATTAGTTGAGAAAATACCCGCGCCACAAGGAGACCGTGCTGGTCCCTTACAAGCGCTTATTATTGATTCTTGGTTTGACCCTTATTTAGGTGTGGTTTCACTGCTTCGGGTCATGAATGGGAGTATCAGGCGAAAACAGAAAATCACCCTCATGTCTTCGGGACGTACTTTTTTGGTTGAGCAAGTTGGTGTATTTTCACCCAAACGAGAAAATAGGGCCGTATTAGAATGTGGTGAGGTAGGTTTTCTAGTTGCGGGTATTAAAGATATTTTTGGTGCGCCGGTCGGAGATACTATTACGCTGGCTGATAATCCAGCGGTAGAGCCATTAGAGGGTTTTCAAGAGGTTCAGCCACGAGTCTTTGCAGGGCTTTATCCGGTCACGTCGGATGATTACGAAGGTTTGCGCGAGTCGCTTGATAAATTGCGCTTAAACGATGCGGCATTACAATTTGAACCAGAGACCTCAGAGGCTTTGGGATTTGGTTTTCGCTGTGGTTTTTTGGGTATGCTTCACATGGAGATTATTCAGGAACGACTGGAACGTGAATATAACCTTAATCTTATTACAACTGCACCGACAGTGGTCTATGAGGTTGCGTTACATAATGGTAAGGTGATCTCAATTGATAACCCCTCTAAATTGCCCGATGCAGGAACAGTTCTAGAAATCAGAGAACCTATTATTGAAGCTAATATTTTAGTCCCTCAGGACTATTTAGGAAGCGTTATAGGTCTTTGTGTCGAGAAGCGTGGTGTTCAGAAGAACATGCAGTATATGGGCTCACAAGTCTCGTTAAGTTATGAGTTGCCATTAAGCGAAGTCGTTTTGGATTTTTTCGATCGATTAAAGTCAGTCAGTCGGGGTTATGCCTCTTTTGATTATGAATTTAAGCGATTCCAAACCGGTGATTTGGTGAAATTGGATGTGCTGATTAATGGTGATCGTGTTGATGCGCTATCTTTGATTATTCATCGTGAGAACATTCAACACAAAGGTCGGGATTTAGTCGATAAAATGAAAGAGTTAATTCCTAGGCAGATGTTTGATGTGGCTATTCAAGCGGCAATTGGTGCCAAGGTGGTAGCGCGCTCTACCGTGAAGGCGATGCGCAAAAATGTAACCGCTAAATGTTATGGCGGTGATATTTCTCGTAAAAGAAAATTATTGGAGAAGCAAAAGGCGGGTAAGAAGAGAATGAAGCAGGTGGGACGAATTGATATTCCTCAAGATGCTTTTTTGGCAGTACTTCGAATGGGAAAAGATTAATTTAGCCGTCTCAACCGGTTTAATAGAAGGGCTTTTTTTACGGTATTAATAAACTTAAGGAATTATAAGTGGATTTTGATTTTTCTTTTTTTCTCGTTATTGCAACGTTTGTGTCTGGCGGTATTGTGTTACTTTACAAGTTTTTTGGTAAGACCGAACCGGTGAGTAGCGAAACGGAAAAAGAACCGTTATTGCTTGAATATGCACGGTCATTTTTCCCGGTGGTTCTCGTTGTTTTGTTGCTGCGTTCATTTTTAGTTGAACCCTTTCGGATTCCTTCGTCATCAATGATGCCCTCCTTATTAATTGGTGACTTTATTTTGGTCAGTAAATATGCCTACGGTGTCAGGTTGCCTGTTCTTCATACTAAGGTAATGGAAGTGGGTCAACCTGAGCACGGTGATGCAATTGTGTTTAGATATCCTAAAGCTCCAGGCGTCGATTATATTAAACGGGTTGTAGGGATACCGGGTGATCGGATTTCTTACTATAAAAAGCAGGTTTTTTTGAATGGGAAGCCGGTTAATCAGGTTTCTTTAGGAGAATATGTGGGTGTAGGGCAAGGTGCTAAAATGACCGGAGCTGAACACCTTGTTGAAAGTTTTGGCGAAAGAGATCACGAGATTTTATTGCAACCTAAAAGTTCTAATACTGAAGGGGTTTGGGTGGTTCCGGAAGGGCATTATTTTGTCATGGGTGATAATCGTGATAACAGTAATGACAGCCGATACTGGGGTTTTGTTCCTGAACAAAACTTAGTTGGAAAGGCTTTTTATATCTGGATGAACTGGGACTGGCAACATAAAGGTATTGGCTTTGAGCGTATTGGGACTGTGCTTGAATAGACTACTCTTAACACTCAAGTGTGTGAAGAGTGGAGGTCAGTATGGAATTAATAAAAAAGCAGGTGGGCCTGAGTTATGTTGCGGTATTAATGATTGTCGGGGCGCTGGCAATAACAGGTTTTTTTACGACCCGAGTCGGCTTGGTTTATTTTAATCATTATCAGGTGAAGTCTATTTTTGATTTATTGGAGAGTGAGCAGCCGGTAGCGCAACGATCGACTGTTGAAATAAGGCGTTTTATTGCAAAATATTTTTCATTAAACAGTATAGATTACATACAACGTGAAGATATAAAACTGGAGCAGAAGGTGGGTTCAATAAAAGTACAGTTGGACTATGAAGTTGTTAAGCCCATTAGCGGAAATTTGAGCTTTTTAATCAGTTTTTCTGAAACCAAAAATTTAAAGGTAATTTTTTGATTAGAGAACCTAAGGTATTGTTAAAAAAACTGGAGCTACAGTTTAATGATGTAAAAATTTTTAGTACGGCATTGACCCACCGTAGTGCCGGAGAAAAAAATAACGAGCGGTTAGAGTTTTTAGGTGATGCTGTTTTAGGGTTTGTTATTGCTGATGTTTTGTGGAAACAGTTCCCAAAGGCCAGTGAGGGTGATTTGAGTCGATTAAGGGCAAGCCTTGTTAATCAAACTACGTTAGCAGAACTAGCACGGGAGCTTCATTTGGGTGATTATCTTATTATGGGCTCAGGTGAATTAAAGAGCGGTGGTTTTCGACGTGATTCAATTTTATCTGATGCATTGGAATCGATTATGGGCGCCATCTTGACTGACCAGGGGTTTGTGGTTTGCCGGGCGTGGGTGTTAAGTATTTTTGCGGAAAGACTTTCGCAGTTAAGTACTGATAATTGGCAAAAGGATCCTAAAACGCGGCTGCAGGAATATCTACAAGCTCGGCAGTTAGAGTTGCCTGTTTATCAGTTATTGACAGAGTCGGGTCAGCCCCATGTCAAACATTTCACGATTGAATGCCATATTTGCATGATAGAAGAGCCGGTAACAGGAGAAGGGACATCAAGAAAGAAAGCAGAGCAAGAGGCCGCTGAACAGATGTTAAAGCGAATTTCAAAACTAGCAGGAACGCAGTCATGAATTGTGGTTATGTTGCGCTTATTGGGCGCCCCAATGTCGGTAAGTCGACATTAATGAATCATCTTTTGGGTCAAAAAATCAGTATTACTTCACGTAAGCCTCAAACCACACGGCATCAGATATTAGGTATTAAGACAACTGATTTGGGTCAGGCTATTTTTGTCGATACGCCCGGGATGCATGATGGCGAACAACGGGCGCTTAATCGATACCTTAATCGCACGGCCGATACCTCTTTACTTGGGGTTGATTTGGTGGTTTGGTTAATAGACAGTCTTGAGTGGCATGAGTATGACGATGTGATTATCAAGAAGCTACACCGTGCAGGAGTACCGGTTATTTTAGCGGTTAACAAGGTAGACAGAGTGAAGGATAAACAGACGATGTTGCCTTTTTTTGCTGAGGCGGGTAAGAAGTATCCTTTTGCAGAAATTATTCCTGTATCTGCATTGAAAGGTAATAATTTAGAGCAATTAGAACAAATTCTTATGGCGCGACTCCCCACGTCTGCGTTGATTTATCCAGAAGATCAGGTTACCGATCGTCCGGAGCGCTTTTTAACGGCGGAAATTATTCGTGAAAAGTTAATCAGGCGTCTGGGGCAGGAATTGCCACATGCGTTAACGGTTGAGATCGAACGCTATGAAGAGACACCTGCGATTACCCGTATCTATGCCATTGTCTGGGTTGAGCGAGATACACAGAAAAACATTGTGATTGGCAAACAAGGCGCCTTATTGAAAAGTATTGGTACCGATGCACGCCAAGATATTGAGGTTTTAATTGATAATAAGGTTTATTTGCAGCTTTGGGTAAAAGTTAAAAAAGGCTGGGCAAATAATGAACGTGCCTTAAATAGTTTGGGGTTTAATGAGTAGTTACGCTGTTTATTCGCAGACTGCTTTTGTTTTACATACCCGAAAATACCGTGAAACCAGCCTTTTAGTCGATGTTTTTACGTGTGATTACGGAGTGATCACCTTGGTTGCAAAAGGGGTGCGTAAAAAAAACTCCAAATGGGCCGGTATTTTGCAATGTTTCCAGCCCTTGGAGCTTTCTTTTTCTGGGCGTTCAGAATTAAAAACATTAACCGGAGCAACACTGCTTTCCAATGGGGTTACCTTGACGGGAATGAAGCTTTATTGTGGCTTTTATTTAAATGAGCTCTTGAATTGTTTTTTGCATAAGCAGGATGCCCATCCTGAAGTGTTTGAAGATTACCGGCAGTGCCTTATTCAATTGGCAACGGCAAGTTCTGTAGAGTCGGTTCTGCGTATTTTTGAATTGACCTTGTTAGAAAACTTGGGGTACGGCTTGCAATTGGAAAACGATTCGGTCACGGAGCGTCCCATTGATCCGGATAAACACTACGAATATGTGAGAGAGATAGGACCGGTGCAAACTGCAGGTCAGGGCTTTTCGGGTAAAACTCTGATTGCCTTAAGGAAAAAAATATTAAATGATGAGTTGGTTAGAAAAGAGGCTAAGCAGTTGATGCGCCAACTCATTGATTTTCATTTGCAAGGGCGGGAGCTTAAGAGCCGTGTGCTAATGAGTCAGTTTATCCGGCAGCAGTCGGTGGTGGCCCGCTAAGTAGCATTCAACTAAGGGATTAAAAAAAGATGGAACAATCAGTTATTTTATTAGGCGTTAATATTGATCACGTCGCAACGCTTCGGCAAGCACGGGGAACCGCTTATCCAGAACCTGTTGAGGCGGCGCTGATGGCTGAGAAGGCCGGTGCTGATAGTATAACTGCCCATCTTCGGGAAGATCGCCGTCATATTCAGGATCGTGATATTTATCTGCTGAAAAGTATGCTTCATACGCGGTTAAACTTAGAAATGGCAGTTACTGATGAAATGGTAAAAATAGCAATGGATGTGCAGCCACAGGCCTGCTGCTTAGTCCCTGAGAAGAGGGTTGAGCTAACCACGGAAGGCGGTTTGGATGTTAAAGCAAGTCTACCCAGAATTAAAGCGGCTTGTCAGCAGTTAGCGGCGACCAACACGGAGGTGTCCTTATTTATTGATCCAGACCCGCTGCAAATTGATGCCGCCGTTGAAACCGGTGCGCCGGTTATTGAATTGCATACCGGTACCTATGCTGAGGCTAAAACAACTGCTGAGCAGAATGAAGAATTGCAACGCATTAAACAGGCGGCAGTTTATGCCTATAGTCAAGGATTACAAGTGAATGCCGGGCATGGATTGACTTATCACAATGTTGAGGCAATCGCTAAAATTCCAGAGGTGGTTGAATTGAATATTGGTCATGCCATTATCGCTCGAGCGGTTCTGGGAGGTTTATCAGAAGCGGTTAGAGACATGAAGGCTTTAATGCGGGCTAGCCGATTGTGATTATTTCAGGAATACAAACAAAGATGTCAGGCCTTTTAGCCTGACACTTTAATTTTTAGGGTTGGGTCAGAGAGCTAGCGCGTGCCGAGGGCGTGTTTTTGAATACGGTACAGAAGGGTGTCGCGACTGATGCCGAGAAGACGTGCTGATTTACTACGATTACCATTAGTTCGCGTCAAGGCTTGATGAATAAGATCAGCTTCTAGGGCATCAAGGTTGATACCGGCTTCAGGTAAAATAGAAATATTTCCCTTATGTTGGGCGGTTAGTTCACTGACAAACTCTTTCGGGAGATTTTCTGGTTCGATTGTTTTTCCAGGTAACAGTACGCCGACTCGTTCACAAAGATTTTTAAGTTCACGAATATTACCGGGCCATGAATAACGTCGTAATTGCTTTAAACTGAGGGTGCTGAACTTAGCATTCTGCACGCCATACTGGGAGGCGAATTTTTTTAAGTAAAAGGCGCATAAATCCTCAATATCTTCAGTGCGCTGGTTAAGCGCAGGGAGTTCTAAAGGTACAATATTGAGGCGAAAAAATAGATCGGATCTGAAAAGCCCTTGTTTTATTTTGTCATCGAGGTTGGAATTAGTGGCAGAAATGACGCGAACATCCAAGGTAAGTGCTTGGGTGCTTCCGACCGGTAAACATTCGCCGGTTTCTAGAAAGCGTAACAATTTAGCTTGAACGGACAAGCCTAAAGAATCAATTTCATCGAGAAGCAAGGTGCCATTGTGAGCGGCCTGTAAGAGTCCTTTCTTATCGGTGTCAGCACCGGTAAAGGCGCCTTTTTTGTGACCAAAAAGTTCAGATTCAACAATCCCTTCAGGGAGTGTTGCACAATTTATTTTTATAAAAGGCCGTTCTGCGCGCGGACCACTTTGTTGGATCGCGGTGGCTAAGATTTCTTTACCGGTGCCTGTAGGTCCTTTAATCAGGATGCCAACATCGCTAAAAGCAATCATTTGCGCACTACGAATCACGCTTTCCAGTAGGGGTGATTGACCGATAATGTTTGAAAATTTATTCATCGCTTTTTCTATTTTTTTGATCGATTATTTATTTATCGTCTATTAGCGGGATTAAATCAACCGAAATAAGGCCTTACTTAATGCATTTTCAGTGGAATGAGATCGGGTTGAATAGCAAAACCGGCTAATACAATGAGCAGCAGTCCTGCAAACCAACGAAAAAATTTCACTCGTGAAAGTTTTGTCATCAAGTTTGTCATTATACCCACACTAAAAACCGCAGGTAAAGTCCCTAGGCCAAAAGCGAGCATAGTGAGTGCGCTACGGGTGACATCGCCGGTTGTAGCCGCTAAGGCGAGTGCGGTATAAACCAGTCCGCAGGGCAGCCAACCCCAGATCATGCCAAAGAAGAAAGATTGACGTAATGTTTTGATCGGTATGAAACGACGGGTGACCGGTTGTATGAAACGCCAGATTTTAACACCCAGTTTTTCAAGGTAAGCAAAACGTGGAAATAAGCCAGCAATATGAAGTCCTGCACCCACCATGATAGTAGCTGAAAAAATTTGCAGATAACGGTGTCCATGACCTTCACCCAGAGGCATCGTTAACAGAGACTCAACGAAGCCAACCAGTAGTCCAGCCAGCATATAACTGGAAATTCGACCCAAGTTGTAAGAAAAGATAAAAGGGATTAAGCGGCTCTTTTTTTTGCGTATGGTTTTATCAAGACTTAAGGTGAGGGTTCCAATGATTGACCCGCACATCCCTAAGCAGTGCATGCTGCTGAATAACCCCATAACAAAAGCAACAAGGTATGAGTGCGTAAACTCAGAGGTTAGGGTTCTAGAATGATGGGCGTGTTCAGGTACTGCGTTGGCTAAAGGCGAAAGCAGATCATTCCAAAATTGTGGGTTAAGTAATTGTTCAAAAATCATTAGGCGTGGAAAGTACCATACTTTTTGTTGGAAAACTATATAAGGACTAATTAAGGACTAATTAAGGAGTAATAAGGGGGTAATAAGGTTTTTATTTGATTATTGCATTAGTTGACCCAATTCACCGTGACAAAAATCATTTTGTTGCTGTTTAGCTACAGAAGAGTCTGCTTTAAAGGTCATTTAACGGAGTTTTTTGTAAAAAGATTAAGATAAATAAGGACTAAGGTGTCATGTGGGGTGTTGGGTTTTTTGTACTTTTTTGTACTTTTTGGTATCATTATGGTGCAAAAACTACAAATTAAGGGATTAGTAAGGGAATAATATGAAAATTATTTTAAAATATGCCATCTGGGTTTTAGGTGTTTCTGTGGTAACAGGTGTTGCTGTTGCAGAACACGAGCAACTTCCAAGTCTGGTGATTGAAGGCAGCGCAACACGCGCAGGTGCTTTTTCAACAGCGCCTGATAACACCGGCTTAAAGGATACGGCTTCCTTATTAGAGCGGGTGCCGGGCGGAAATGTTAACCGTAACGGTGCACTAACCGGGATTGCGGTTTATCGCGGTATGTTTGGTAATCGGGTCACAACAACCATTGATAACTCAGCGCTTAAAGAGGCGGGTCCTAACAGTATGGATCCACCGTTAAGTCATTATCCAGCGGCACTCACTGAAAGTTTAACCGTTCACCGCGGTATTGCACCGGTGAGTAGTGGGATTGAAACCTTAGGCGGTTCAATGCATGCTAAATCGCGTAAGGGGCAATTTGCTGAAGGCGAGGGTATTGAAACCCATGGTGTCGGTTCAATGGGATACAGCTCGGTGGATGACGGTTATGTCGGCGCTCTAATGGGTTCAGTGGCCAATAAAAATCATAAACTTCACTTGTCAGGTTCGCAAGAAAAAGGCGGTGATTACACGGTTAAAGGCGGTACCGAACAAGCCAATACTGAATATGACCGCAATGCTTTTTCAGGCGGTTACGGTTATCAACGTGCGGGGCATGAATTTGGTCTTAATTACAGTAATACCGACCTAGGTACTACCGGTACACCAGCGCTGCCCATGGACATCAATTATGTCAAAGGCGGTATGTGGGACATGCATCACGACTGGGACATCGGTCATGATGTTTCATTGAAAACCGATGTCTTCTACCAAAAAATGCGTCATTTGATGAGCAACAGTATCCTGCGTATGGGTGGAACTATGATGATGGATGAAATGCTTAATCGTACTAAGGTTGAGGCCGGTGGTTTAAGTATGGCGCTTTCGATGCCTTTAGGTCATGGTGATTTAATTGTCGGCGTTGACGGTGATCAATCAAATCATGATGCTAATCAGACAATGAATGATACTAGCGCCATGAATGGCGGAACCGGGATGGGTATGGCTATGAATAAGAACTTGTTCAATAAAGTAGAACGAGATCGTTATAGCGTCTTTACTGAATGGAGTGGTAGCATAACAGAAGATGTTTCTCTAGAGCTCGGTGCTCGCTATACGCATACTTGGTCTGATGCAGGTCAGGCTTCTGGATTTATGAATTCAGCTAATAAAGCCGCGACTGATAACGCAACTGGCATGACTGATATGATGTCTTTTAATGCGGCAGATAGAAAACGTAATTTTAATGAGGTTGATTTAGTTGCGGAGTTAAATTATGCCGCCTCTTCTGAGCTCGATGTTGAGGTTGGTTTGGCTAGAAAAAATCGTGCGCCAACGTATCAAGAACTCTATTTATTCACTAATGATAAAGCCACAGGTGGTTTTGCTGATGGGAATACTTATATCGGTGACTTAGAGTTAGAACTTGAAACGGCTTATCAATTTAACTTAGGGTTTAATTGGCATACCGATAAGGCGTATTTTACGCCACAAGTTTTCTATCATTATGTAGATAATTATATTCAGGGTGTGGATACAGCCGCTTCAGATGCAAGTAAGACGATTAATATGATGGGTATGGCTGTTGGTGCCGATCTTCAATGGAGTAATATTGAAGCGCAATTGTTTGGGATTGATTTAGAAGCGGGGTATCAACTATCAGATAGTTTACGAGCCGATGCAGGTTTAAATTATGTCCGTGGTATGCGGGTTAATGCACCGACTGGAGATGATGATCTTTACCGGATGGCACCTTTGAATGGACGTACACAATTAACGTATGAAAATTTAGGTTGGCAAGGTTCAATAGAAGGTGTTTTTTATGCTGACCAAGGCGATGTTGCCGGGTATAACGGAGAGCAAAAGACTAAAGGTTATATGGTTTTGAATCTTCGTGGACAGTATGAGGCTTATAAAGGGCTGGTTATCGCAACTGGGATTGAAAATGTTCTTGATGAGCATCGGTTTAACCATTTAGGGGGTTATGTTGATCATAATAGTAACAATGGTCGTGTCGCAATGCCAGGTCGTAACTTGTATGCTACTTTAGGGTACACATGGTAAGCATTGGTTAGAGTCTTCGGGCTAAAACTAAAAAAACGCCGCTATTGCGGCGTTTTTTTATGCCTGAAAGAAAGGCTTTAAATAAATTGGCTGGCAATTTGGCTTTGGATCTTTAGCGCCATCGCTTTTGGATTTTCAGCATCTCGAATCGGGCGGCCTACAACAATGTAATCGGCACCGTTTTGAAAGGCTTGCTCAACACTGACAACCCGTTTTTGATCGTCGTCCACCCGGTTATCTACCGGGCGAATACCGGGGGTAATCACCAGTAAGCGGTGGTCAATTTCTTCACGGATCATCGGTGCTTCAAGACCGGACGAGACAATACCGTCGCAACCGATTGCTAAGGCCCGGCGAGCTCTTGATAGCACGAGGTCTTTAATATCGCACTTAAATCCTAAGTCATCTAAATCGCCACGGTCAAGGCTGGTCAGTGCGGTCACGGCTAAGACCTTAAGGTCGCCTTTGTCGCGGGCGGCAGCTTCCATAATAGCGTCGTTGCCGTGAATGGTGGCCAGATCAACGCCGCGCTGGCTTAAAGCCTTAATCGCACGGCCGACGGTCGCGGGGACGTCGAAGAACTTTAAATCAACAAATATTTTTTTATCTTGTTCTTTAAGCCACTCGATAAAGCCAAAATAATCCCCGGCCATAAAAAGTTCCATGCCGACTTTGTAAAAAACAACGGAATCGCCGAGTTCTTCGACCAGGGCTTGTGCTTCGGCGATGCTGGGGACATCGAGTGCCATGATTAAGCGCTCTTCAGGGGGAATGGGTTTAGTCGACAGTAAGGATTGATTCATTTAGATGTAGTCAGTAACAAGAAAGCCTTATATCTTACCGCAACTTAAAACGTTGGTGAATGGTAGAATGCGATTACCATTTTTTAACGTGTTGAAAAGCCATGGTTCAAACCCTTATTCAAATGACCTTGTTGATAGCTTGTGGAGCGGCTTGGCGTTATTTTGAGCCGGCAGGTCTTGAAATTAGTACCGTCAGAAAGGTTTTAACCTCGTTGGTTTATTATTTGTTGTTGCCGGCGATGATTATTGAGGTGATGTGGCAGGCGGATATGGGCTGGCAATTCATAAAAGTCATTGCCGTGGGTAGTTTATCGATTATTATCGGCATGGGGGTGATGGCTTTGGTGTTGTCGCGATTGAATATTACGCGCGCACAAAAAGGGGCCTTAATTTTAGTCACCGCCTTTCCGAATGTGACGTATTTAGGCTTGCCGGTGTTAGAGCAGGTTTTAGGGGATTGGGCGCGGTCGGTTGCAATTCAGATGGATTTGTTTTCAGGGCAACCCTTGCTTTATACCGTAGGGATTATGATTGCGCGTTATTATGGCAGTGCTGATGAAGGCGTTGAGAAAATAAATGGAGCGGTTTTTAATACGCCGCCTTTTTGGGCTGCGGGTGTTGCTTTAGTCTTAAATACAGCGCAGATTAGTCCGCCTGAATTTATTCACGGGACGCTAGAGCGGTTGTCTGATGGCGTTATTCCGTTAATGTTAATTGCTTTAGGGATGGCTCTGGATTGGCAATCATTTCGGCGCCGTGCAATGTCGTTGCTGTGGCCAGTAGTCGGCGTTAAATTGGCACTGATGCCGCTGGTGGCCTTGGGGCTGGCAGGATGGATGGTGGTGGCCCCGGATATTAAAGTGGCCACTGTGCTTGAAGTGGCGATGCCGAGTGGCGTACTTTGTTTGGTCTTGTGTGACCGTTATGGCTTGGACGCGTCGCTTTATGCCATGGCGGTAACGGTAACGACAGTTTTGAGTTTACTGACCTTGCCACTGTGGTATGGAGTATTAAGTTAAATGGTTAAAATTGAAATTTTATCGCAAGGGGAAGAATTATTAACCGGTCAAGTGATTGATACCAATGCCGGGTGGTTGTCTGATCAACTGGTTCGAATGGGCTTAACGATAACCCGTCATACCACCGTAGGGGATGACAAGGGCGACTTGGTCGCGGTATTAAAAGAAATCGCTGCGCGCGCCAATGGCTGTCTCTGTACTGGTGGTTTAGGCCCCACGGTTGATGATTTAACTGCCGAAGCAGTTGCCGAGGCCTTCGCTGTTCCGTTACAGTTCGATGCAACGGCGTTAGCGCAAATTGAAGGTTTTTTCGAACACCGCGGTCAACCGATGCCCGCATCGAATCGCAAACAGGCCTTTCTACCGACAACGGCGACACGATTAGATAATCTGTGGGGAACGGCACCGGGTTTTTCTTTGCAGCATACGGGGTGTTGGTTCGGTTTTATGCCGGGTGTGCCGAATGAAATGAAGCAAATATTTAATCATACGATTAGGTCGGCTTTTTTACAGCGCTTTCCAGAACAGCCAAAGTCATTAGTCATTATTAACACCTTAGGCCTGGGAGAATCTGATTTGCAAGACCGGATTCAAGCGATTGCTATTCCCAAGGAGGTGCGTTTAGGTTTTTTAACAGCGCCAGAAGGCAATCAAATTAAATTATTGTTTGATGCGGGTTTTCCCAAGAGTCGTGTGCAAGAATTAATAGCTGATTTTAAAAAAGAGCTGGGCGCAAGTGTTTTTTCAGTGACTGATGATCGTTCCTATAAGCAAACAATTTATGACGTGGTTGGGGAGTACTTGAAGGCTAAAGGGCTGACTTTGGCAGTTCTTGAGACCTTGTCGCAAGGGGAGATGGCGAGTCAATGTTTGGGACAGCCCTGGCTTTTGTCGGCGATGTACTGCCAAGACTTTATGCAGTTAGCAAATTTTGTCGGTATTGACTATTTAGCAAAGGATACCGGTAAGGCGTGGTGTCAATTGGCCGAGAAAAGTGCGGAAAGGGTTAGGCGGAAAGCAAAGTCAGACTATGGCTTGGCACAGTTGTGTTTTAATAAGCAAGTTGATGGCCAACCGACGAGGGTGGCTATTTATACGGCAGTTGTTACAGCGACAACAGCAGTCAGTTTTATCGATCAGGTGGGTGGGCCTATGTGGCGGCAACAGCGCCAGAGTGCTTTAAAAGCCTTTGATCGACTCAGAATTTTTTTACAGGAAAATAACTAACATGCCTTTGGTCAGACTTAAAAAAGCAATGATTGCTTTCGGTACACATGCGTTATTGGATAATGCAGAATTTAAATTAACTAAAGGTGAGCGGGTCGGTCTTTTGGGGCGTAATGGTGAAGGGAAATCAACCCTGATGAAAATCATCGGGCGTGAAATTCATCTGGATCAAGGCGAATTATGGCTAAAGCCGGAGTTACGGTTGGCGCGCTTGGAGCAGGAACCGAATTTGGTGAGTGAGCAGACCATTTATGATGCTGTCGCGGAGGGTTTAGGGGAAGTCGGGCAATGGATTATGCGTTACCACACCTTATCAGCATCCATGGAAATGCAAGATGAGGCGGCCTTAAATGAATTAGGGGTTTTGCAGCAAAAATTAGAAGCGCATCACGGTTGGCAATTACAACAACGGGTAGAAAATATTTTAAGTCGTTTGCAATTGCCTGCCGATGACAAAATTGGGGAATTATCGGGCGGTTGGAAGCGCCGTGTTGCGTTAGCAAGAGCGTTGGTGATAGACCCAGAGGTTTTGTTGTTAGATGAGCCCACTAATCATCTCGATTTAGAGTGCATTGGGTGGCTTGAAGAACAATTGTTGAATTTTAATGGGGCGATATTATTTGTAACCCATGACCGGTCTTTTTTACAAAAGCTGGCGACTCGAATAGTCGATCTGGATCGAGGGCAATTGGTTTCATGGCCCGGTAATTATCAGGACTATTTGAAGCGAAAAGCCGCCGCGTTAGAAGAGGAAGCGACGCAGGATGCTTTATTTGATAAGAAGTTAGCACAAGAAGAAGTCTGGATCCGGCAAGGCATTAAGGCTCGCCGAACGCGCAATGAAGGGCGTGTGCGTGCATTAAAAAAATTACGTAAAGAACGCAGTCAGCGACGGGTTCAACAAGGCAATGTTCAGTTGGGTATTGAGCGCTCTGAAAGTTCTGGTAAGAAGGTTATTACGGCCGATGATATCCATTTTTCTTACCCCGATAAACCGATTGTTTCTAATTTTTCTACCGTTATTCAACGCGGCGATAAAATAGGACTTATCGGTCCAAACGGTGCTGGAAAAACGACTTTTTTACAGTTGTTGTTAAAGGAATTGGAACCCCATGAAGGGGCTGTCGAGCACGGTACAAAGTTACAAGTGGCCTATTTTGATCAGTTGCGTGATCAGCTAGACCCTAATATTACGGTGGCAGATGCGGTTGCAGACGGTAATGATCACGTGATGATTGGCAACAATAAACGTCATGTCATGTCTTATCTTAGTGATTTTCTTTTTTCTGCTAACCGCGCAAGATCGCCGATCAGAAGTCTTTCGGGTGGTGAAAAAAATCGGTTATTATTGGCGCGTTTATTTACCAAGCCGGCTAATTTATTGGTGATGGACGAGCCCACTAATGATCTTGATTTAGAAACATTAGAGTTATTGGAAGATCTACTGGTGAGCTATGAAGGGACGTTGTTGTTAGTGAGTCATGACCGGTTATTTTTAGACAATGTGGTGACCAGTGTCATGGTATTTGAAGGCTCGGGGCAGGTGAACGAATACGTGGGCGGTTATGCCGATTGGCAGCAGTATAAAGCCGAGCTTGCCAAGTCAATTGAATCCGAGAAGAAAGGTGTAAAAGAAAAACCAAAGAGCGTAAAAAAGAAAAAGTTATCCTATAACGACCAAAGGGAATTAGCACAATTGCCAACGACTATTGAGCAGTTGGAAGCTAAGCAGGCTGAGATGAATGATCAGATTAATGCGCCCACATTTTACCAGCAAGATCACGATGTCGTTGCTCAGACGCTGAACGCTTTGGAAAGTTTGGAAGGCGAACTCGAAGTGAGTTACGCACGCTGGGACGAGCTTGAATTAATGACTGAGAATAATGAATAAGGGGTGCTGAGGGAAAGCAAAGATACCCTTAGAATGAACGCTTTCTTCTCACGTGTTTTAGTCGTTATTTTTTGAATAAAACCGGTAGTCCGCTTGATAGGCGATAGCACGCTCGCTACCTAAATGGTTACTGTTACAACCGGTATTCGGTTTAACCCCGCCTTGGGTATTAATTCGATTGATAAAGCTAACGGTGTTAAAAAGCCCCGTGCCTTGATGGTTTATCCCTTTAACAAGTAACCAGGGGACGGCGGAATGATGGGGTGCGGTGACTTTTTGGATGAGGCGCCCTGTGACGATGCTGTTGTCACGATAGCTCCACTTGGGCCCCCGATAAAATGGCTACCCACAAGAGTGCCTTGTTCGTTGAACAGTGTTGCATCCGGTCCTTTTAATTGCCAGTGATGTTGTCCATCTTGTAGGCGGCACTGATAAATTTGGTAGCCCTTGGCGTGGGTCATTAATATAAGGGTATGATCTGCTGGCGGATTAATGCTATCAGGAATAGTGACTCCCTGAGCGTGTACACAAGGGAGAATTAAAAGATAGAGGAAAGCCGAAATTAGCAATTTCATAGCCGATACGATGAAGTTAATTTAAGTGTAACAGTCTAGCAAAGATTGAATTTTTTTATCAGTTTGACGGTAGGGCGACCTAATTTGAACGTAGTGGCGGGGTTGTTTAACAATACTCAAAATGAAAGCCTTAGAGAACTGTGATAATTTTTAATGTAAAATAGGCGGAATGTTATGGAAAAATTTCTCATTAGAGTCGGTTGAGCCGGTTCATCGCTTTCGCGATTATTTTATTATCGTTTTTACGTTTGTTTGTGTGGCGCTAACTTTACCTTCTGATGCTGACGGTGATTTGGTGTGGCAATATAAATTAGGTGCGTTGGCTTGGTTTTTTTTGCTTTGCTTACTCAAAGGTGAAGATGCCAATATTAGAGCTCAGATTGTTGTGGCCATTGTGTTTGCAACCATGGGTGAACATATTGCTTCTATTTATTTGGGCGGCTATACCTATCGTTTTGAGAATGTGCCTGCGTATGTGCCGCCGGGGCATGGGATGGTTTATTTGAGTTCTGTTGCGATGGCAAGGTCAGGTCTGTTTTTACGCTATGCAAAAGAAATCACTTATTTAGTCTTTGTCAGTTGTGGTCTTTGGTCGTTGTGGGGTATTACGCTCGCAGAACGCGGGGACGTAGCGGGAGCCTTGTTGTACTGTGTATTTATTGTTTTTATGTTTAAAGGGCGTTCGCCCTTATTGTATTTAGGTGCTTTTTTTATTACCACATGGCTGGAACTGATTGGTACCGCTTACGGTGTTTGGTATTGGGCTGAGTTGGATCCGTTGTTTGGCTGGCCCGGTGGAAATCCGCCCAGTGGTGTTGCAGCCTTGTATTGTTTGATTGATGCTGCGGCTATTTATGGGGCGCCGCATGTTTTACGCTTAGTTGATATGACCAAACGTCGTTTTTTTGTTCAACCGGGCTAAGGATGTAGCGCAAGTAATTTTCAGTTTTGTTTTGACTGAAAAACTTTTTTTTAAAAATGGCGGAGAGAGAGGCGGTCGAACAGTGCCTCGTAGGCCTTGTATTTACTAGAGTTAATATTTTTGTGATTAAAATGTACCCCCAGATGTACCCCCAAAAAACATTCTGACTCTCTATTTTTATCCACTTTAGGCGGGGGAGCTAACCATCGGATTCACTGTTAATGGAACAACCTCGCCTAAGTGGCTGAAAAATACTCTCCAAATGAGATCGTTAAGTGAGTTGTTGGCCATAGCGGTAAAAAAGAGCTAATATACTTTCGTAGTTTTATTTTAATTTTTTGGCTACATGGGGTCATTTTGTTCATGAAGTTTAAAATTGTATTGTTTGTTTCATTTTTATTACCCTTTGTATGTTAATCAGCGTGCAAAACTTACCAGGGTTCTGGGGTAAACAGCGTTGAAAAGTTTCCACCCTAGATTGTATAAAATCCGATATTTTATCGGAGCATCCTGGAGTGTTAAAAA
>Ga0114932_10000287_pt1 | contig 60396 bp, 60 predicted proteins | sample 2SBtaG_2_FD_87286 | JGI IMG/M metagenome (GOLD analysis project Ga0114932, IMG submission 87286) | Deep subsurface microbial communities from Kolumbo volcano to uncover new lineages of life (NeLLi) - 2SBTROV12_ACTIVE470 metaG | ecosystem: Environmental > Aquatic > Marine > Volcanic ...
AAAGAATTAAAAAAAGATATCGAATATCTGAGCTGCGGGATGGATTGCCAGTGAAATAGGACAATGAGGGGATTTATGCTTACCTGGTTTTTGAGGAAACTGGAGAGGAAGAACCAGATATATTGATTGAATTTTTCGATTTTTCTCCACTTATGTGATTAGGGGTTGTGGCAGCTCCGCTAATATGAGTTGAAGTTTTTTTGTTATCATATAGCTCTTCCTTTATGTAATTTGCATTAATATAGAGACCACCAAATATCAAAGCAGAAAGGAGGCAGGATTCGAGAAATATGTTCTTCCACATAAGAGGTTGGTTTTCCTAAGGTTTCATCCTTAAATATTGTAGGTTTTTTTATCATTAATATCAATAAATAAGCCTTCTAGTATCCTTCCCGTTACTTAGGTTGACAAAATCTGAATGTTTATTTAGTATCCCTTTTAGGTTAAAATAGCTTTAGTTCATTACCCCGCCGGGATAAGACGACCAACTGCTCGCCCCTAAAAAAATGCGGTCTGATTAAATTTTTTACATAAAATTTCGCAAAAAAAATCATGAAAAAAATAGCCATTGCTTCGGATCATGGAGGGTTTGACCTCAAAGAAAGTGTGATCGCTTGTTTACTTAATAAAGGCTGGGAGATTGATGATTTGGGTCCTGCAAATACAGATTCCGTTGATTACCCCGATTATGGAATTAAACTTGCCGAGGCGATTGCGGAAAAAAAAGTTGAGCGAGGGATCGTTATCTGTGGAACCGGGGTAGGGATGTCCATTGTGGTCAACCGGTTTCCCGGAATTCGAGGAACACTGTGTTCAGATGTTTATACGGCCAAAATGTGTCGCGAACACAATGATTCGAATATTTTGATAATGGGAGGGCGAGTTATCGGCAAGGGGTTGGCCTCAGAGATTGTCGAAACCTGGCTGACCACAAAGTTTGAAGGTGGGCGCCACCAAAGGCGTCTCGATAAGATAAATGAAATAGATGCAAACTTAAAATCCAAACCACCGGAGCAGACCCGGTAAAATTACGTAGGATAAGGAGGAATTTACATTGTCACTTGCTGAATTTGACCCAGAAATCGCTCAATCCATAAAAGATGAGACGGATCGTGAAAATAATACTCTTGAGATGATTGCGTCTGAAAACTTTGTCAGCCGCGAAGTACAGGAAGCTCAAGGTTCCGTTATGACCAATAAATATGCAGAGGGCTATCCTGGTAAAAGATATTATGGCGGTTGCGAATATGTAGACGTAGCCGAAAGCCTTGCTATAGAAAGAGCTAAAAAGATTTTTTCGGCCGACCATGTAAATGTTCAGCCACATTCAGGGTCTCAGGCCAATATGGCCGTTTACCATGCTGTGGTGGAACCAGGAGATACCATTTTGGGTATGAACCTTTCACATGGAGGGCATCTCACCCATGGGTGTCCAGTAAACTTTTCCGGTTATACCTACAACGTTGTTGCCTATGGGGTAAACGAAGAAACTGAGCTCATCGACTATGAAGAGGTTAGAAAACTTGCCAGGGAGCACAAACCAAAACTGATTGTAGTAGGCGCCAGTGCCTATCCAAGAATCATTGATCCTGTAAAGTTTCGCGAAATTGCCGATGAAGTAGACGCTAAAATAATGACCGATATTGCGCACCCTGCAGGGCTTGTGGCTGCCGGATTATATCCATCCCCAGTACCCCACTCAGAATTTGTAACGACCACAACCCATAAAACCCTGCGAGGCCCTCGCGGAGGAATGATTCTTTGTAAGGAAGAATATGCCAAGGAAGTGAATAAAAGGATATTTCCGGGCATTCAAGGGGGACCGCTGATGCATGTGATTGCTGCAAAGGCAGTTGCATTTAAAGAAGCTCTGAACAGTGATTTCGTTGATTATCAGAAACAGGTGATTGCCAACGCCAGGCATCTGGCCAGGTTTCTCAGTAGCAATGGAATTAAAATTGTTAGTGGCGGAACAGACACTCACCTTATGTTGGTTGACCTTCGGCCCCAGGACATAACCGGGAAAGACGCCGAAGCGGCTTTGGAAAAAGCGGGTATTACCGTCAACAAAAATACCATTCCTTTTGAAACGCGAAGTCCGTTTGTCACCTCAGGAGTGCGTATCGGAACCCCTGCTTTAACCACTCGAGGAATGAAAGAAAAAGAAATGGAACAGATAGGTGGAATGATTATCCAGACTCTGGAAAAAATCGAGGATGATGCTTCTCACTCAGAAACGCGAAAGAAAGTCCGCGATCTTTGTGATCAGTTTCCTCTTCATTTAGAACTCACTAATAAATAGACGAAGCTAAATGAAATGTCCCGGTTGTTCTGGAATGGAAAATAAGGTCATAGATTCCCGTTTGAATAAAGAGGGTAACGTGATCCGAAGAAGGCGGGAATGTTTGAGCTGTACCGACCGCTTCACTACTTATGAAAAACTGGAACGCTCACTCCCGTTATTGATTAAAAAAGACGGACGCCGAGAAGAGTTTGACCGTGAAAAAATTATCTCGGGTGTTAGAAAGGCATGCCAGAAACGTCCGGTAAGCACCAAAGATATTGAAGATCTCGTCGATCGGGTGGAACAGTATCTTCAAGAACTCGGAGAGAAAGAAATTCACGCCGTTAAGGTTGGCGAGAAAGTCATCCATGAAATCTATAATTTGGATGATGTTGCCTACGTCCGTTTTGCTTCAGTTTACCGGTCCTTTAAAGACGTGAATGAATTCATGGTAGAGCTTAAAGAAGTCCTCAAAAGTAAAGATGCCACAAAACCCCCGGATCAGTGGCAATAAACCCTTTTTTTATCCTTCCCAAGCACCTAAATTTTGATTATTTGCTTTTTTATCGGTAAGTAAGAACTCACCGTTGAATCCCATAAAACAAAATGTTACGATGGTTTTATCTATTTAGAATGTGCACTTGTTTTCCCTATTTTAAGGCCAATGGATAAAATTTCGTTTAATATCGCGTTATTCAGTTATCTACTGGCTTCTTTAGGATATTTTGTCTATTTGGTTTACCGCCGCCCTTTGGTCGCAACTTTGGCAGGTGGAATGGTAGCATTGGGTCTAATTTTCCAGACGGTTTCTATTGGAATTAGATCCAGCATAACGGGGCATGGGCCTTATACCACCTCTTATGAAGTGGCGATGTTTCTTGCCTGGTTTATGGTCGTGATTTATTTTTTGACCGAATGGAAATATAAAATTAAAGATCTGGGAGCATTTGTCATTCCCCTGGTCTTTTTTGTAATGCTGATTTCAGTATTTTTATCGAAGGAAGCGGGGCTGGTTCCTGAATCTGAGGTTCGGTTCTGGCTGACCCTGCATAGAACTCTATCTATAATAGGATATGCCGCTTTCTCGATAGCATTTGCAGCTGGAATTATGTATTTAATCCAGGAACACCAGGTTAAAACTAAAAAACTAGGCATCATGTATTTTCGTATGCCGTCATTGGAAGTTTTGGATGACCTTAACTTTAAAGTCATTACGATTGGATTCCCTTTGTTTACGTTAGGTTTTATGACGGGATCAATTTGGAATACAAAAATGGATCAGGCTTTTTTCTCATGGGATTTGGCAAAAACAATGCCCATGGTCATGGTCTGGTTGATTTATGGAATGGTATTTTTTGGCAGAATGGCTACCGGCCTTAGGGGTAAAAAAGCTGCGCAAGGTGCGATATTAGGATTTATCGCTGTTATTGGATCTTTTTTTCTACATATTTAATAAATGACTTCAGGACCAAATTTAGTTTTAGTAGGGGTCAACCACAAGACGACACCCGTAGAGATTCGAGAAAAACTGGCTTTCAGTCAGGTAAAGCTCGAAGCATCTCTGGAACAATTGGTATCCAGCCCTGAAATCACCGAGAACATCATCCTCTCTACCTGCAACCGAGTTGAAATTTATGCGAAGGTAGAAAATACCGATCGCGGCATTCAATTATTGCAAGACTTTATTTGCGATTATCACGGCATCTCGCGCGGCAATCTCGATCAATATTTCTATAGTTACTGTGACAATCAGGCTGTTGAGCATCTGTTTCGAGTCTCATCGAGTCTCGATTCGATGGTTCTTGGCGAGGCACAGATATTAGGACAGGTTAAAGATGCCTACAGCACAGCTCGTTCTTTCAGCTCTACTGGTATGGTATTGAACCAGCTATTTGAAAAGGCCTTCAACGTTGCAAAAAAAGTTCGCGAAGAAACAGGCATATCGGAACGAGGCGTGTCCATCAGTTCTGCTGCTGTTGAGTTGGCCAAAAAGATTTTTGAGGATCTGGAAAACCATTCGGTAATGTTAGTTGGTACTGGCGAAATGGCAGAGCTTGCCGCCAAGCATCTCATTTCGTATGGTGTGAAAACGGTGTATGTTGCGAGCCGAACCTATGAACGAGCGGCTGCCTTGGCGCAGACTTTAAATGGCTGTGCTTTGGATTTCGAGTCCTTTAAAGAAGAAATGCATCGGGCAGATATCATCATCACCTCCACTGCAGCACCAACATTCATCATCCGTAAAGAAATGATGGAAGCGGCGATTCAAAAACGAAAAAACAAACCCATTTTTCTAATCGATATTGCTGTGCCACGAGACATAGCCCCAGAAGTAAATGAGCTGGAAAATGTCTATTTATACGATATTGATGATCTGCAAAATGTGGTCAATGCCAATATGGAAGAAAGGCAAAAAGAAGCAGAAAACGCGATGGACATCATCAAACAGGAAGTGACCAAATTTAATAACTGGTTCTCTACATTGGATGCGGTTCCAACTATTGTAGAAATGCGAAACCGCGCAGAAGATATGAGAGCATTTGAAGTGGATAAAACGCTCAAGAACATGGATCACCTGTCTTCTGAAGATAAAGAAACCATACAACAATTAACACAGTCTCTCGTCAATAAAATTCTTCATAAACCCACGATAAATTTAAAAAAGAAAACCCAATCCCAAGACGGTCATATTTATCTTAAAGCCATTCGGCACCTATTTCACCTGGACGACTAAATGGAATCTCGCAAAGTTATCATTGGAAGCCGGGGCAGCCCACTGGCTTTATGGCAGGCTAATTGGGTGAAGGACTTGCTTCAAAATCACCATTCTGACCTGGCTGTAGATATCAAAATAATTAAAACCTCCGGCGATAAAATTCAAGATGTGCCATTGGCTAAAATTGGGGGAAAAGGCCTTTTTGTCAAAGAAATTGAAGAAGGTCTCTTAAGGCGCGAAGTGGATTTTGCGGTCCATAGCATGAAAGACATGCCCATATCTTTTCCGATTAACCTTTGTATTGCCTGCGTGACTAAACGTGAAAATCCTTTTGATGCTCTGATATCAAGAAACGATATAAAACTGGAAGATCTCCCCAAAGGCGCAAAAATTGGAACGGGAAGTTTGCGGCGAATGTCCCAGCTATTGCATTATCGGCCTGATTTGAATTTGATGCCCCTTCGTGGAAATTTAGAAACGAGATTGAAGAAGCTGGATACAGAAGGATTAGATGCAATTATTCTTGCTGCGGCAGGTCTCATTCGTTTGGGTTGGGATGATCGTATTTCAGAAATAATTCCGCCGGAAATTCTTTTACCCGCAATGGGGCAGGGGGCCGTAGGAATTGAAACTCGTAAAAATGATGTGGATAATCAAATACTGCTTGCTGATATGGACGATGAAGAAACTCATTATGCGCTTGATGCCGAGCGCGCGCTGGTCAGTCAATTGGAAGGAGGATGCAACGTTCCCATCGGTGCTTTTGCCACATTAAATGCCGATCAAATAACTTTGACAGGACTTGTCGCCAGCCTTGATGGAAAAACCATGTACAAAAAAGAATTGACGGACATCAAAACAAATGCGATCGCTCTAGGCAGAAAAATGGGTGATGAGCTTATTGAAATGGGTGCCGACCGCATAATGCAGGATATATAATCTGCTTAACTTTCGATTTTTGAGATATTTTCGATAGCCTCCCTTTAATCCTCTGTAAGAAAAATGCATTGGATAATACTAAATGCTAGTATTAGTTAAATATTCCTCTGAACTATTGCACTTATAAGCAGTTCAAAATGAAATTTTATTTTTACTGTTATGAATTCAATGTCCTTGAGTAAAAACCAGTTCCTTTTCTATTTTGGCATTCTTTTTTTCAGCCTCTCTGGCTTAGCCCAGGCGCACCATTTAAGTGGAAAGGTTGAAGTCGAAGGTGGAAAGAAACTGAAAAACCTTATTGTTTATCTTGAGCCCGCAGATTCATCAAAGGTGAAGCTTAAGCCCAAGTTGCATAAAATTATGCAAAAGGGCAGGCGATTTAATCCTAATTTGCTTGTGGTGAGTCCTGGAGATAAAATCCAGTTTTTAAATGATGAAGATAGGGAAATTGACCACAATATCTATTCCTTAAGCAGATTGAAAAATTTTGATTTAGGTTTAGGCGAGAGAGGCTCAATCCTTGAGGTGACGCTTAATAAAAAAGGGTCGGGAAATTTTTATTGCTCGGTTCACAAGTTAATGGAAGGAAGAATTCTTTCTTTGAATACAAGACATTTTGCGATTCTTGAGAAACCAGGAAGTTTTATACTGCCAAATGTGCCTCCAGGGGATTGGATTGTAAAGGTTTTTGTTTTTCATCGGCGCTACAAATCTATTCCAATAAACCTTTCTCTGAAAAATACTTCTCATGAAGATGTGGAATTAAAGGTGATAAAAAAATGAGAAAAAAATTACTAATAATTTTGACTCTTTTTATTTTTTCAGCTTGTGCATCCGGTCCTGCTATTGTGCCGGGTAAAGGTGCCATTTACGGAACAATTTCTGCTGATAGCCATAAAGATATTATTGCCAAAGCAGAGAAGGATGCTGATGGATTATATTTTCAGAAAGGTGAAGTCGTTTTTACAAAGCAAATGGTTAATTACCACAAGTTAAAAGAGCTATATGCTTGTTTGCAAGATTCTTCCTTTTTTGGGGGAAAAGACCATTTGCTTATTGCGGAAAATAATAAAATGTCACTCCGCTCACTAGCCCTTGCAAGAGGAGATAAACTTTGGGTGCAAAATAACACGTCTAAAACCTTAACGTTTTATTTGGCGGGACAGGACGATGAAATCCAGGTTTTTTCCCCGCTAAAGCCTGGAGAGCGTTCAGTTATAACTATTGAGCAGGAAGGTATTTTGGAACTTGGGAGTGATGAAAATGAAGATCTAATGACATCCTTGTTTTCGCAGGTGGGTTTAAATTGTCAAAAGCACTCATCTGGAGATCGATATTCCTTTGAAAACCTCGAACCGGGACAATATAAAACTCTTTATTGGTTTTGGAGGTTGGGATTTATTGAAAAAAATATTATTATTAAAGCTGGGGAGAATATAGAGTTAAATCAGGTTTTATCTGTCGATAAAATTATGGCAAGCAAGAATGACCCTTAGCGCAAAAATATTTTTATCCTTTTTCTTCTTCTTCACCCTCCTGTTAGGTTTGACATTATATATTTCAAGTAGTCAGACAGAACGATTTGAAATAAAGACTTTATCCTCAAAGCTCCGAGCCACCCACGAAAGATTTGATCAGCAACTAAATCAAGAGCGGCTTCATATATTAAAAATAGCCAAAATACTAACCACTGATCAAAAGTTCAGATCATTTCTCTCTCAAATCAAAGACAATTTTTATTCCTTTGCTGAAGAAATTGCCAGAGATACTGATGCTGATTTGGTATTTATGGTTGATGACACTTTCACTGTAAGGGGTATGCACCCAACGAGTGAAAAAATCAGCTTATGGATCGAATCTAATCTTGATAAATTTCCAATTAAAAATGTATTAGAAACCGGAATGGATCTTAAAGGTATGGTTTCTGCGGGTGGGAAACTAATGAGCTCTGTTGTTCTTCCTTTAAAGGAATCCCTTCGGGATGATTATGCTGTTGGAGCTATGATTGTTATAAAAAATATCGACGACAAATGGTTGGCAAAGGTTATTGGGGAATCTATAGAGAAAGATTTTCTTCAGGTTATCTTTTATAGCGATTTAAAAATTGTAGCTGATAATGTCGATCCCAGTTTTGCTGAAAAAATAATTTCAAATTTAAATGAAATACCTGGTGAATCTGGAATATTTACCTTTGATGGTGACCGCTTCATTACTCAAAGAGGTTCTTACGCGAACAATGATAAAAATACGGGTTATTTATATGCCACAAACCTTGATAAAGCCCTTAAGCCTTTTAAGGAGATACAAGACAAAATTCTTGTTGCGGGAATAGCTATACTAGTAGTGGGCCTTTTATTTTCGATATTTTTCTCAAAACGAATTGCCAGGCCCCTGCGATTATTGCAGAAAGGAACAGAAGGAGTCATAGAGGATAATTTTGATTTTGAAATTAAGCATACCTCAAGTGATGAAGTTGGACAGTTATCAAAAGCTTTTAATCATATGCTAAAGGGCTTGAGAGAAAAGAAATACATTCAAGAAACATTCGGTAAATACGTTCATCCTTCGATAGTCGCAGATATTCTTTCCAATCCAGGAAAAATTCAACCCGGCGGAAAAAGAAATTATCAAAGCGTTTTATTCTGTGATGTTGCAAATTTTACCAGCTTTAGTGAAAGCATGGCTCCGGAAGATTTAATTAAACTACTAAACGAATATCTCGGTGCAATGACAGACGAAATTTCCAACCAAAATGGAATTTTGGATAAATATATTGGCGATGCAATAATGGCATTTTGGGGCCCCCCGTTCACACCTGGAAATCATTCCCTGCAAGCCTGCCAATCCGCCTTGAATATGCAGTCAACTTTGGAGATTTTAAGGCCGCAATGGGTTTCTAAAGGACTTCCCGAAATAAGGATGCGAGTAGGAATTGCCACCGGACATATGATTGTTGGTAATATCGGTTCAGAAAAAAACCTTGAATACACTTGTATCGGTGATACGGTTAATTACAGTTCAAGACTGGAAGGAATCAATAAAGTTTATGGCACGGATATAATAATTGATATCTTTACAAAAAAAAATGTTGAACACGATCTTCTTTTAAGGGAATTGGATACTATTCAGGTAAAGGGCAGAGCCCAGGGATCACAAATTTTTGAGGTGATGGGCGAAAAGAATAAGGCAAACGAAAACCAAAAAAGATTAAGAAAGAGATACGAAGCCGCATTGGAATTGTATCGTAAGGGAGATTTTCATTTAGCTGAAAAAAATTTTATGTCCCTGTTCCAATCTGACAACGATTTAGCCAGTAAAACTATGTCAGAACGCTGTAGGGCTTATATGGTTTCACCCCCTGAGAATTGGGTTGGAATTATTGAAATGAAAGAGAAATAAAATTAAAGCCAAACTTCCTTAGTTTTTAACCGTTCTAAAGCCAAATCGGTAGCGGCATCTCGAAAAATATAATCGCCTTTTATTCGATTGAATATTTCCTGCACATTTTTAGAAACGGTATCGAAAATAAGGTTTTCTGTATAGGGCCGACTACCTTCTAAACGAACTTTTTTTGCATAATTTTCATCCTGGATCAACCTGCGTTCCACGGCACATCCAATCACCCCACCTGCATTTACTATGAAATCTGTTAAAGACAATATATTTCGACGGTGCTTTAAATAATATTCAACAGGCTTGCTACTTGGAGTATTGGCACCTTGAAGAATAATATGGCAGTCAACTCGGTCTATATTTTTTGATGTGATTGCATCGGGCCTTGCCGCGGGAACTAAAATGTCACAGGGGGCTTCCAGTAGCCAATTCAGCTTTTCGGGGCCGAATTTTTTTTCTACATCTTTTGAATAATTACTCAGGCCTCCTGAAAGTTTTCTGATTTGAACGAGTTCATTCAAGTCCAATCCCTCAGGATTCCATAATGCAGCATTGATGTCGGATGCGCCAACTATTGAAGCACCTTGCTGGTTTAATTTAATAGCAGTAGGGCAACCCACATTTCCAAATCCTTGAATGATAATTTTAGAATTGTTTAGTTTAAAATTGTCCAACAGGTCTTCAAGGGTTTGTGCCGCTGCAAACAGTCCATGAGCGGTCAGTTCCCATTCATCAATGGGTATTCCGCCATATTCAGCCGGTCGTCCAGCGCCGCCTCTTTCATGCACCTTTTTCCCTAGTTTCCTTGAGTGGTGCTCGTATATAGCCTGGATATCCTGCTCGTCCGTCCCCATGTCAGCTGCTGGCACATAGTTTTCCAGCTCAAACAGGGCATCTGCAAACTTCTCTATCAAACCTGTTCTCAGATTGCGGTCTCTAAAATGGGCTGGATCATTTATGACCAAACCCGATTTACCGCCCCCATATGGCAGGCATGCGGCACTGTTTTTAAGGGTCATTACTCGAGCTAATCGATTGACCTCATTTCTACCCATGTTTGAGGCCATGCGAATCCCTCCTAATCCAGGGCCTCTTTGAGTATTGTCAATGGTCACATAACCCCAAACCTTTTTAGTTTCTGGATCAAAAACTTCATAGTTGGCTTCTTGTATTGCCTCACCGTCATATGAAAACCTTCCCTCGTCAATGGATTTGGATAAAAGCTTTACGCATAAACTGTTTTTCGGAAGGGTATCCTTCATTACAATTTTCTCATCATTGCAATTCGGTGGTAAATGAGTGAGTTTTTATCTATTTTTCTTCCTTGCAAGAGTAATAATAAATCAAGGTAATTGTTTTTATTTAGTCCAAGTTTGGAAATTAGTTTTAAGGCCATTCGGTCGGCTTCAACTTCTTGATTTATTCCGAATCCTTCAGGCAAATCAATCGATGGAGAAGTCCCGTAATGTGACTCTCCTGTGGAGGAGGGCGGTGAAGGTTTTATACTTGAAGAAGTTTCAGGATTAACAATTATTATTCCAACGCGAGAATAATAATGTCCCATCTTTAGATGAGATAGTTCATGCGCGGCAACGCAAATTCTTCGAACCGGATTGAGTTTGCTTAGAAATCTTTTGGTAATATTTATTTCTCGTCCTTTGGTTACCCATGCATTATCGAATTCCTCCTCCCAAACAACGGCTTTATATTTTCCATAGTCCTGGGGGAAATTTATTCTAACAATATAGTCAATATTTGCTTGCCAATTGGTGATCGCCTTTTTACATGAAATTGATTGATCCGATTGGCATTGATGTTCCAGAGTTTGGCAACTGGCAATCAATATACATGAGCAAATAATTATCATACTTCTTAAGTTTTTATTCACTCCACATTTAATCCTGAAATAGTTTAATAATAATTAATTCCACCACTTAAATAGAGTATCCCACTTGTTCCATCAGTGGGTATGGGACCTTGAAAAGGAATACCAAAAGAGGCTGCAAAATTATAACTGGGTCCCCAGGGCTTGGATTTAGGAATATTAATTTTCATTCCGAATCCCCCACCTGAAATTGAACGCTCCAAGTCACCTAGATCTGGTTCAAGAACCTGAACTTTACCACCCTCAACAAATGTATTAAATGAAAGAATATCTTTCAATTTAAGTTTTGCTATTCCAACCAACATGTTTGAGGGAAAAGGAAGTACGTACTCTATGCCACCACTGTAACCATTGGAGGCTGAATGTTCAGATATTGGGAAGCCACGGACGGTACCAAATCCACCTATAGAAAATAGATTTGAAGAAAGTGTGCGAGCGCTGGAAATTTGTCCGTTTCCTCTTACAATGAAATAACTACTTTTGAAGCCTGTCCCCTGAAAACGGGTAAAGTTAAATTCAGCGCGAAATATGTTTCCCTTTGCTCTGGCACGAGAACGTAAGGGTTGGTTTTCATTAGAATTTGCAATTCCCTGGGTAAATTTTAGTTCAGCAAAGGTCCTACCCATAAACCTGTCAGTGTAATTACCTCCCAAAGAACCATAGAAGTCCCTGAAATAATCTCTGCTTTGGGGCAAGCCGAGACGAAAATTGCGGCTTTCTCTAATTTTATAACCCGCTTTAGCTTTTAGTTGTCCTAAGCGTGATCGATAAAGAGGATGGTTTACCTCTAATACAAATGTGTCTGATGAGCCATTGATATGTAGAGGCAAAAGGGTCTTACTTTTTCCAAGGGCTTGTTTGGAGTGTGAGAAGGAGAACTTCAAAGTGGTGCCCAAATTATTTATTGGATATAAAAAAGAGGGTGCCACCAGGGATTGAGTGAAGTCAGATTGGACCACTCGTAAGGAAAACTGATCTCCTAACTTAAAAAGATTTCCTGCATTTGCCGTGAAATTATAATGAGCTCTCCCCGTAAACTCACTGCCAAAATTGTCCATATCAAAGGCAAATGAATAAGCGGGACTCTCTTTTACTTCTAAAACTAGATCCGAAGTGCCGGGTAATTCTCCAGGCTTTAATAAAGATCTGACAGTAATTCCAAGTAGATCATTTAACTCCAGCAAAGTTCGCTCAAGAGTTTGTTCGCGAAGAATTCCTTCGTTTTTTACTCTTTCAAAGCGTCCCTCAATTTCTTCACTATCCAGGGATTTATTTCCAGTAACCTCGATTTCGTTAATTTTTCCCTCAGCAATATTAATTTTAACAATTCCATCTTTTAATTTTTGAGCTGGAATATAGGCCTTTGTTAAGAAATAACCCTGTGAGACATAATAAGAAGTGAGCTCTTGAACCAATAAAAGCAGTACACCCATACTGATTTCTTTGCCATCATCCAAATTTACAAGGGCCTCAAGTTCTTCTTTTGGGAAAAGGGTACTACCTTCTACTTCAATTTTTTTTACAAAAAATTTGGGGCCCTTTTCTGGGTCAATTGGTTTGCGACTGTCTGGGACAACTATTTCTGGAGATTTTTCTTCGGGAGGAGGTTGAAAAAAGGGTCTCGATTGCCTTAATGATCTTTCTGATAAGCCCGGTTCTGAATTCTGGGGAACCGTTTGAGCCCAAAGAGAGGAAACAAAAAAGAAGCCATTACATATAATAATGGCTAGCGAAAAATGCTTTATTTTATGATAATAGGGCAAGGCAATGATTTGTTTGGGGTGTCGAGAAACATTTTCCGTTTCGTTATATTTACCGGTTTTTTGGTAAATTCTATTGGCAAAGTTTTATAATGATATACCAAGGGGTGGGGATATTTATATAGTTATTCTCTTCTCACCTCGCATCAAAAAACGTGTTGTTATGTAAGGACTTATGGATTTTTATTTAGATGACTCATCCATAGCAGCGTTGGTTGAAAAAACGCTTGCTGAGGATTTACAAAATGGTGATATCACTACGAGAAATATTTTTCCTGAGGGAAAAACGGCTGTCGCTGAGGTAGTCACTCGAGAACCTTTGGTTTTATGTGGACTGGATATTTTTAAAGCCGTCTTCAAAAAGCTTACGCCTAAGCCTGAATTTTCATCTTGCAATTTTAAGGATGGGGATGAAGTGGGAGCTGATGAGACTATTGTTAAAGTTGAATGTGATGTGGTTCCTTTACTCGAAGGTGAGAGAAGCGCCTTGAATATACTGCAGTGGTTGAGCGGAATCGCAACCTTGACCCATAAATATGTCAAAAAGGCCAACCCGGTAAAGGTCTTGGATACTCGCAAAACAACTCCTGGACTGAGAGTGTTTGAAAAATATGCAGTGAAATGTGGTGGCGGAACCAACCATCGCTTTGGACTTTATGATCAGGTGTTAATCAAAGATAATCATATCGAGGCGGCAGGTGGCATAACGAATGCAGTAAAAGCAATAAAAGAAAAACAGGATAATATTATTGAGGTCGAAGTTAAAACAATGGAAGAGGTCAATGAAGCACTCAATAACAGGGTTGATATCATAATGCTCGACAATATGAATATTGAAATGATGAAACAGGCCATCACCAAGATAGATGGAAAAGCTAAAACTGAGATCAGCGGTGGAGTAACCTATGAAAGGCTGGCGGAAATATCAGCAACAGGTGCCGATTTTGTTTCAATAGGTGCTTTGACACATTCAGCCGCAGCCGTTGATATTAGTATGAATATAACTACCAATTAATCATGCCTTGTAAAGATACAACATCGCAAATAAGTATTGTTTTGGATAGCAAAGATAATTTATTAGACTTTGAATACTCTAAAATGACTTGCAATAAAGAAATTGGTGGGGGGACGGGATTTCGCGAATTTTGTCTTGGTAAGCCAGTTGAAAATTTATCCGAGTTGGAGTTTAGCGATTTAATAAACGTTTTTGATTTGCCTGATACTGAAAGTCAGTTTTTGCTTTATCTGGAATGGAGCGCGTTAAGTGCAGCGTTGGATCAATATCAAGGAAGATTAGTTCCCAAAGAAGATGATAGATACCAAATCGCCACCATTGCTTACGAATCTGACCGGGTAGAAATTAAACAGATGGTTTTGGCGCCGTCAGAAATGCCCAAAATAATTCCCTGTAGAAAAAGATAAGCTTTTTTAAAATATTTGTTTGAAACAGGTTTCAAAGAGGAGTTTTAAAATGAATAAAATTGGCGATTATATGAGCACCACTGTTTATTCCACGAACCCGGATACATTGGCGTATGAAGCGATTAATAAAATGTACGAGAATAAAATAGGGGCGCTATTAGTCGAAAGTAATGGAGACTATACAGGTATGTTCACCAAAACAGATTGGATGACTCTGGTTTTAAAGGGTGAATGTGACCCAAAGGCCATAAAGGTATCCACTATTATGACGGACCTCAAACATACCATTGATATCAATCAAACCATTTCTGAAGCCAGTGCAATTATTGAAGCAAATAAAATTCGCCATATTCCTGTTAAAGAAAATGGGAAAATTGTAGGAATGTTTACAGTGAAGGATCTGGAAAAATACTATTTGGAATTACATAAAAAAACAGATTTCTAATTCTGGATAAATTCAAATCTCTTTACCCCAATCCGTTTACTTTAATCATCAGGGTACAATCGAACGAGCCTCACATACCCTTGGGAGTAATCCTGATCAAATTGTTGAGAGTTTCCCGAAACATAGGAGAAATAAAAGGCAGCCTGCTGGTCAAAGGGTAGGCACCAGGATGCGTTTCCACCCCCCGGTGCAAACAAAGGATCGAGATGTATTTCACAGCTGGACCTGGCCATAATCGTGCAATCAGCAACAAATATTTTTTCTATTTCTTCTCTCTCCGGAATTCGCCAGTCGTGAAACCCTAAATAGTCTTTTTTATTCATTTCATCGACAAATTGCAATGCCTCCTGAAAGGTCAACCAATCTTGAGCAATTGGCCAGGAATCTTCTCTGGCCCAAACCAGTCCAGTTTCGTTGTCCAAAATGGTTGAATCACCCTTATCTGTAAATCTGGGATTGTCGGTCATTAAATTTTTCTCCAGCTTCAGTATTGTTTTTGAATATATATTCGACGAATTAGAAAGTGAAATAGTAGCGCAGTAACATTTATGTGTGAAGGTAAAAATACCATATTTATCCACTATTCCAAATTGCTACTGGAAATCCTAAGGTTTATCTGATAAAAATCTACCTTTGTTCATCCATTAATTCAAAACATTCTCCATGACATTAAACTCGCTATCTCAGCATTTATTATTAAAGGAAGGGATTATTGCACAAGCGACTTGTGGCGAAAAAATTCCTGATTTAATTATTTATGATCGTATCTCGCAATATTCAATCTGGGTTGCCTTGTCTTTGGTAATAGGTGGGATTTTGCTGGACCAAAAAACGAGTAAACGAGTTTTGTTGACTCTTGCCATATTGCCTTTTCTTGCTTGGGGGTATGCTCAATTTGTAGTGGATTATGCCAGTTTGAAAAAAGAAATCTTTGCCTACAATGCGATGGCAGAAGCTACTCTTGCAAATATTGCGGAGGCCCAGGACAGATATAAATCAGAGCAGGGCACTTATATTGGAGATTTACGGAAGCTTTACTCTCATATTGGTGGAGCCGGGGGGATGAACGAGTGCGTAAAAATTTTAAGTGTGAAAGCAGGCTTTGATCATTGGCGTGCAGAAGCCGCTCATTTGTCGAGCCCCGAAACGGTTATCTGGGACAGTCGTGCAGGAACATCTTTAAAAAAGGGATAAGGAATCAATCTTCCCAAACGTCTACCATTCCATTTAGAGATACCATTCCTGTTACCAAATTATTTTCTACAACCATGGCGTAAGAAACATTGAAGTTAGTTAGGAAACGGGCCGCAAAAGGGATAGGCATATCTGAGGTAACAGACAAAACAGGTTTGGACATGATTTCATAAATATGGGCCTCATGAAGCTTTCTGCGGGGTGCGATTACCTTTCGGGCTATATCCTTTAAAGTCATAATCCCATAAACATCACTATCATCACGAGGCTCAACCAAAACGGCGTTTATTTTTTTGCTTCGCATCATGTGAAGGGCATCGGAAACTTTCATAACGCCATCAACTTTAGTGAAGTTCGACATCATTACATCGCCAACTCTTTTTATTTCTGCCATTCCCCTCTCCTGTTTCCTTTAATTAAAAATAATTTTCTTTTGCATCTTTTTCCATGGATGGCATTTGGCTTTCAAGGCCTATGGCGCGGTCGACATCCAGAGAGAATGTGATTCCATTCCCATGTTCACTTAGATGTCCCGATTCATAAATTGCGTCCATAATTTCATCTGCCATAAAATCTTCTACCAAAAAAAGAAGCATATCTTTCTGGGATTCCATAGAAAGGCCCAAAAATGATTTTTGTGATTTGATACCTTCACCACGGGCATTTAGAATGGTAACGCCTGTTGCTCCTGCGGCTTTAGCAGCTTCGATAACTTCGTCTTGATAGGTGTCGTTTACAAAAGCTAAAACAACTTTAAAACGCATGAGTTAAATTCTCCTAAGAGTTATTTTTTGGTCGCTTACTTTTAGCTAGAATTTCGGTGATCATAGCATACGCCATTACGGTAATCATAGGGAAAAGGGAGGCGAAAGCTATCAACCCAAATCCATCTATCAAGGGAGAACGTCCTGGCACATTGGAGGCCAACCCGATACCCAGCGCGGCGATCAAAGGCACCGTTACGGTTGACGTAGTCACTCCTCCTGAGTCATAAGCCAAAGGAATAATCATTTTTGGTGAGAAATAGGTTTGCACCAATAAAAATGCATAGCCTGCAGCTATATAATAATGGAGCGGATCTCCAGTAACGATACGATAAACTCCAAGAGATACGCCCACTGCAACACCAAGCGCCACTGAAATTCGAAGTCCCCATGCCGAAATAGCACCAGTCGTTATTTCTTTTGCCTTCAGTGCAACTGCAATAAGAGCGGGTTCGGCAAGAGTTGTAGAAAAGCCTATTAAAAATGCAAACACATAGGTCCATAAATAAATTGTAGGATCAATATTAGTTGATGCCTGCAATTTTTTTACCGCGGCTTCATCCCCAGAGGTTAAAAAATTCAAGTCTGTCAATTGATTAGCCATTTGCGTGCCAATTGGAAACACACATTTTTCCAGACCTACTATAAAAATACTCAATCCCACAACAACCAAGACTAAACCAAAAAGAATATTTCCTAAATTTGGAACCTTTTTTCGGATAGCAACCGCTTGAAAAAAACCTAAAACCAAAATGATAGGAAGGATATCTACAAAGGTCCCTCCAAGCGCGCTAATTATCGAATTTAAAAAATCATTTTCCATAGTCAGAGGTTCAAACCATAAACAAAAATACCATAACCTAATACAAATATAATTGGGTTCAAACTGGCAAGTGCAATCAAACCAAAACCATCTAAAATTGGGTTCCTACCCCGAATGGCCGTTGCCAGACCAACACCCAATGCTGCAACCAGTGGGACCGTTATGGTAGATGTTGTAATGCCACCCGAGTCGTAGGCTATTCCAATAATTTGCGGCGGAGCAAAAAATGTAGTTATTACAATAAGAATGTAACCACCACTAATAAACCAGATTAAGGGCCAACCTCTTATAATCCGTAGAACACCCAGGGAGATGGCCATTCCAACTGAAAATGCTACAGTAAACCTTAGTCCCAATACAAAGGAGGCTATAGATTCTTCACTATCTTCAATGGCACCTGCTCCTGCAGCCAGACCTCCCGCCTTACCCGCTACTACCGTCAGTGCCGGTTCCGCAATTGTGGTCGAAAATCCGAGAGCAAACCCAAATAAAATAATCCAAATGGCATTACCCTTAATCGCAAATTCATTGGCCATTTTTTCCCCGATGGGAAATAAGGCACTATCCAAACCAAGGATGAATACGAATAAACCAAAAACAACCAGTAAGACCCCCAATAAAATCTGGTCTAAATTAGGAAAAGGCTTTTGGATTATGATGATTTGGAAAAACGCGATAACCAGGATGATAGGGAATACATCCATGAAGGCGGAAAAGATTTTTAAAAGGAGAGCTTTTGCTATAGCCACCGGCAATTTTTCAGTTAGAGGAGTTCAGGTTGTATGCCAGGTTTAAGGATTAATGATCCTTTAATTATCTAATCAAAACAATAAGGCTTAAATCAATCAAAGGGAGTATAACGGATAATTTTTAAAAAATCAGTTATTATGGTCTAATAATTTAAAGGTAATATAAAAATTAATCCTCTAGCGGGCATGGCAAAAATGAGTTCGGATGAAATAAACCAGGATGAGATAGATCAGGATGCAATGAACAAGGAAATGCTATTGGATATTTTTTACAATACAAAGGGCAATATTGATGACATCAATGCTGCAATCGACAAGAAATTATTTGGAACGAAAATTAGAAGCATTACCATTTTTGAAAAATATATCAAAGCGCGACTGGCTCTCAATCCCAAAGCATTAAACCTGGCGGACAAAGAAATCACACCTATTGAGGCTGCTTATTTAAGCCAATACCCAGGGCTCGAGAATGTGGAAAAACTGGACTTAAGAAAAAATCGATTAGGTGACGAAGGATTGGAAGTATTACTCTCCTCTGAAAAGATAAGGAATGTGCGAGAACTGGATCTTAGAAATAATCAAATTACTCGGCAGGGAATGATTCTGTTGTCTAAAACAAGGAACCTTTTAGATTTGGAGAAATTGGATTTGCGGGTCAATAAACTGGGAAAAAGATGGGAAGAAAAACTGAAGGAGCAAGGGCATTTCCCAAAATTAACCAAATTAAGGATAGCCTGACAAATCGTCAGGCTTTTCCTTGATTAGGTTCTTGAAACTTACAGAGCCAGGTGATTTTTGTTATCGCGAATTTTCTGAACTATCTTATCCGCAATTTCATCAGCCTTGATCGAATAGTTGCCATCCCGTAAAACATTGCGAAATTTATTCACCAAATCATGACGTATTTCGCCTGTTACGCTTTTTGACTCCTTCGACGGGGCCTGGTTCTTAGAAGTTTCTGAAAGGGTAACCTTGTCGGGGGAATTCCCAGAGTACTTCGAGCCCTTTGCAGAGTTCTTTATATTTCCGGAGTTCCCTTTGACGGTATTGTCCCTAACTATTTTTATTGTTGGTTCCAATTTATTCATAATTTACTGGAGTAGCAATAATACTCCCTCGGGTATTAAATTAGCCTGTCCTACCATAGCGGCAGAAGTTTGCACTAACAAAAGTTGTTTTGTTAAATCTGCTGTTTCTTCAGCTACATCAGCGTCACGAATTACTGAGGCTGCGGCTGTGAGATTCTCTATATTTACACCTAAATTTTGAATGGCTCTTGTCAAACGGTTTTGTGTTGCACCCACACGAGCTCGTGCTGCACTTAAGTTGGCAACAGCTTCTTGAAGTGTTACCAGGGCTTCTTTGGCACCCTCTTCCGTGCTGATATCCAAATCTTCAATACCCAGGCTGGTCGTTGTCGTAGCCGCCAAATTAAGGGTTTCATTTAAATTAATTTGATTTTCGGTTTTGGAGTTCAAACCAACATGGATGATTACATCCTCTCCTGGTGCACCAGCGGCTAACGAACCATTTAGAAGTTTTTGACCCAAAAATTCATTGGTATTCGTAATACGATTAATTTCCTGCTTTAGAGCGTCAAATTCAAGCTGCAGGGTTTGTCTTTCGTTTTCCCCAATCGTCCCTGTAGACGCCTGTGAAGCAAGCTCTCTGGAACGGATGAGAATTCCTGCAAGAACCGTTAAACCGCCTTCGGCAACGTTATTGATCAAGGAAAGCCCATCCTGCAGGTTTCTTATTCCTTGACGAAACGCACGTGCATCAGAACGCAAAGACTCAGAGACGGCAAGACTGGCACCATCATCGGAGCTATTCTGAACGCGTTCTCCAGAAGCAACCGTACCTATGGCTTTTCCAAGGTTAGTGTTGTTTTTATCTAAACGGTTTTGTGCAATTAGTGAATTGAGATTATTGAAGATTCTGAGTGGCATTCCATTTCCTCCCTGAAACTGGAATATTTTAGATTTGATTGGTTATCCATAAAGAAACCTCCAAGTTTCAATAAGTTATGGGCCAATCCTGGTTGCGGCCTCCAAGCCGCCTTAATTTAGTTACGGCTAAAATGGGGGAATCTTGAGTTAAAATATGAAATCTATTTAAAAATCAAGCAAATATGTCAAGCTTGAGGAGTAATATATAAAGTGGATGGATTAAAAAATATTGTGAGGATTTCGTAAAATGACCCAAATATCTTTAAAAGTAGAAGGAATGACCTGCCAGCACTGTGTTCAAACAATCACAGATTCTTTAAAAAAGATTACCGGTTTAAACACCGTGGATGTGGATCTTAATAAAAAAGAGGTGGGTGTAGAATACAACGAGGATGAAACCAGCCTGCAGGAAATATCAGATAAAATTATTGAAGTGGGGTTTGAATTGGCAAAGGATTAAAAGGAATGGTAATAAAAATCAGGAAACCAGTTTCCCAATCGTAATTTCCAGAATTTTTTCTTTTCCCTCTCTGAAAACTTTTACCAAAACAACTCTTCCGATTTCGGTATTGGCAACCAATTTTTGTAAATACTTTGATCCAGAAACTGGCTTTCCATCAAACTGAAAAATGATATCTCCTCGTTTAATGCCTCCTTCTTGAGCCGGGGTTTTCAAATCAACACTATTTACTAACACTCCTTTTGTATTTTTAAATTCCAAACTGTTAGCTAGCTCCGGAGTGAGATCTTGAATTCCAACCCCCAACCAACCTCTTAGCACCGTCCCATTCTGAACTAGCTGGTTTGCAATTTTTAATGCGGTTTCAACAGGAATGGCAAATCCAACTCCAGAACCAATAGCAGCGACCCCTGTATTCACACCAATAATATTTCCATCTAGATTGATCAGAGGGCCACCACTGTTTCCAGGGTTGATAGATGCATCCGTTTGAATGAAACTCTCAGATCGGGTGATGCCCAAATCAGTTCTGCCTATTCCGCTTATTATTCCCACCGTTACAGTACCCTCAAGACCATAAGGGTTGCCAATGGCCATTACCCATTCACCCACTTGTAAATTTATGGATTGACCAAAATGAGGCTCAGGCAAACTCCGCAGTGTGGATATTTTTAAAGCCGCTAAATCGGTCTGCGAATCGTAGCCAAGAACCTTTCCGAAATATTCTCGTCCGTTGGATAGTTTGATTAGAATTCTATCCAACCCCTCAATAACATGATAATTGGTTAAAATATATCCGTCAGAGTCTAAAACAATTCCAGAACCCACACTTTCTACTATATATTTCCTACCTCGAAGGTTATTAGACAACCAGGTTTTGACTCGCAAATACCACGGCATTGCATTATGTGGATCCATTTCGTACCAGGAAGATTCCTCAACGACTTCCTTAACTTTATTTATGCTAACTACAGAAGGTTTTATGGCTTTTGCATTTCGAACAAAAGCCTCCTGTAACTTTAAAAGGCCCTGATAGTCATTGTTTGATTCAATTTTATTTGAGATTGATTTGACAGGGGAAGGGGGCGTGTATGAAAAATAGTCTTTAGAATTTATTAAAGCCAAGGCCAAAAGAATAAAAGTCCAGGCTGCAATTTTAAGATTGCTATTTTTAAGCATTTTTCATACCTGTATAAAGAGTAACAATTCCCAAGGTCAAAGGCTTGAATGAAACATCTTTGAAACCAGTACATTCGAGTATCTCATTGAAGGCCTCTCTCTGTGGGAAATTAGCAACAGATGCAGGCAAATAAGAATAAGCACTGCTATGCCCAGAGATAATACGTCCTGTTAATGGTAATATTTTTTCAAAATAAAATCGATAAAGCCATTGCAGTATCCCGTTTTTTGGAAATGAAAACTCCAGAACCACAAGCTTTCCATTCGGCTTAAGAATTCGGTACATTTCCCGCAAGCCTTGTTTAGCATCTGCAAAATTCCTCACGCCAAATGCAGTTATAGCTCCATCAAAAGTGTGATCTTTTAAAGGAATATTTTCTGCCGATCCTGGGATTAATTTTATTCCTTGACGCAGATTTCTAGCAGAAATTTTTTTGTTCCCTAGTTTTAGCATTGACAGGCTAAAATCCATGCCAATGATTTGCGCAGGCCTAGGGTGTCTTTCCGCGATTTCCAACGCAATATCTGCTGTACCTGTGGCTACATCCAGAAAAGTTTTGTTTCCAATGAATTCGAATTCGTCGACCGCTGCTTTTCGCCAGTATCTGTCATAGCCTACGCTTAAAAGACGATTGAGAAAGTCGTATCGAGGAGCTACAGCATTAAACATAGCCTGAATCTGATTCGCTCCGCTGATGGGAAGCTCTGATTTTCCTGTAGCTAACAATATAATACCCAACCCATTGAAATTTAATGTTTATGTATTCAAAAATTTTAACACCAGTTGGAATATGGTACAAGTGAGAAGGGCATGCGGGTTTAGATTAATCGTCTTTAATCAGTACGGAGAAGCTCATGAAAACGGTTCTTGTTGCAATTGCACCCGGGTTTGAGGAAATAGAAACAATTACCATCGTCGATATCTTGAGAAGAGCAGGTGCCAGAGTTACCTTAGCTGCAACCGTTGCGGGTGTGTTGGAGGGCTCCAGAGGAATTAAAGTCGAATCCGATGAACTATTGGATGATGTTATGGAAAAAGATTTCGATTTGATTTGCCTGCCTGGCGGACAACCTGGAACAGATAATTTAAAAAGTGACCCAAGAATAGAAAAAATCTTAAAGAGAATGCAAAATGAAAATAAATATATCGCCGCGATTTGTGCTGCCCCTACGGTCCTGCAAAAGGCGGGAATCTTAAAAGACAAGTCCATGACCTGTCATCCATCCGTTCAATCCGGATTCAACTCCTACATTAAAGATAGGGTCGTTGTTGACGACAAGGTAATCACAAGCCAAAGTCCAGGAACCGCGATGGAGTTTTCCCTGAAATTGGTCGAAATTCTTTTCGGCTCGGAACGCCTGAAAAAGGTAAATGATGGCGTATTGGCAAAAATTTGAACCTATTAGAATAAATTTGAAACTTTTCAGGTGTTTCTGCATCAAAAATGGGCAATAAGGCAGTTTTTTATCCAAATATCGAAAACAAAACTATGAATGTTTCCCAAAGCCAGTTCTTAATCAATAAAAGGCGCGTAAAACGGCGAATAAAGAAGAAAAAGGAATCAGAAGAGCGTTGCTATCACTGCAGTGGTGCTTTTAAGGGTTCCGAAGAGTTGGAATGCTGTTTGATGTGTGGACGGGAAAAAGGACATATCTGTAATAATTGTTTGCATGTCCCAGAAGACAAGCAAATTCAAAAATCTGCCTGAATAGCTCTTAGCTAATAGCTAATCCAAGTATAAAGTCGCTTTAAACACCAATCTGGCACTCCCCCCCACGCGAATTAACGATTTCTCTCCGTCAACCCCACCCAAATCAACAAAAATTTTACCGGGGCGTTGCATTTCATACCCTTGTTCAATAATAAATTTCCTTTCGTTGGGATTTTTATCATTTAAATAAAAACCCAGAGCCCCGGCAACACTCCCAGTAGCAGGATCTTCCGATATTCCTATGAAGGGCGCAAAACCCCGGGCATGAATGGAGCTCTTTTCATCCAAGGTCTGCCGGGTAAAAGGATAAATCATGTCGACACCCGCTTCCTCCAGCAACACTTTTAATAATGACAAATTCAAAACAATTCGCTGTACGGCACGAAGAGAGCTTATCGGAACCAACATTGCGGGAAACCCTGTCGATGCTGTTTGAACTGGAAGGTCGATGTTATTTGCAGTAAGTCCTAAAACTTGTGCCACTTCTTCTGTGTTGGGAAAAGTCCGTAAAATTTTGCCCGAGGGCTGGGTCATAAAAATTTTGCCATCATCCTGTAAATGAACTGGAATAACACCCGCTTTGAAATTCAATCGCAAATGATTTTGTGTCGAAGGAATCAAGCCCGCATGTCTTAAAACAAAAGCCGTGCCCAGGGTAGGGTGACCGGCAAAGGGGATCTCTTTTTCAGGAGTAAATATTCTCACATCGAAATCGGCATCCGCCTGAGAAGGGGGGAATATGAAGGTAGTTTCAGACAAGTTCATTTCTCGGGCTACTTGCTGAAGTTGCTCTTCTTTGAAATCCTCACCACGTAAAAATACGGCTAAAGGATTCCCTCCGAATAATTCTTCCGAAAAAACATCAACCTGATAAAAAGATGTTTCCAAAATATAAAAAGTCCTTATGAAAGATTTTTATCCACCCACCGTTTAAGCACATAAAGTGCCCAGGGGCGGGACCATGAAATTTTTTCATTTAAAAATTGTTGCCATATTTTTTCTACGGCCGGCTGAGATATCAAACCTTCTAAAGGTTTTACGTTGGTGAGTAAAACCGATTCCATTTCCGATTTCATGGCGCCACGCATCCAAGGCTCGAAGGGCAGGGTGAAGCCCATCTTCTTGCGATGCACGATGGAATCGGGAAGAGGGGGCTTCATGGAATCCACCAGCAAAGCCTTCGGTGTGGCAGACAATTTTTTAAGTTTAGCAGACATGCTGAACATGTACTCCACCAGTTTATGGTCCATGAAAGGCACACGCACTTCTAATGGATGCGCCATGCTCATCATGTCGGTGTCTCTAAGCAGCATATTCTGCAAATAGTGGGTGGTTTCAAGATAGGAGATCAAATTGAAATCGTCATTTACATTAGCTCTGCTTAAATTTCCCAAGGCGGTATTTGTTGTCTCGAAGTTTTTCAGAGTTTCTTTGTTTGCAAGGCTTTGATCCTGAAACAATTCGGAAACTTGATCCTGACAATAAAGCGCCCGTATCAAATAATATTCATGGGCACCGCTCAACTTCCCATTCAACCAATGGTCAAGCTTGATACCTTGATCAACGGGAAGGGAGCCTTTCAATATTTTTGTGCCGAGGTTCAATAAAAACTTGGGATAAAGTTTCAACCATTTTTTTCTTTCCAATAGCTTTGGAACCAGTTGAAAAGAGGGGTAGCCACCGAACAATTCATCGCCACCCAATCCGCTCAAAACCACTTTCAATCCCGCATCATTTGCAGCGCGAGAAATCAGATAGGTGTTGATCCCGTCCATGGTTGGCTGATCCATGGCACTGATAGCTTGAGGAAGGGCTTTTAATAATTGTTCCTCATCCAAAGTTAATAGCTTATGACGGGTATTGAACAGCTTGGATATTTCTGCAGAATGCTCAGACTCATCAAATTCCTTTTCTTTGAATCCAATGGTGAGAGTGGTTATCGGATCTTCTGTTGTACGCGCCATATGTGAAACGATGGCGCTGGAATCAATACCGCCACTAAGAAACGCACCAATAGGGACATCGCTGACCTGGCGGAATCTTACAGCCTCACAAAGCAAGCTTTGTATTGACTCTGAGCTTTCTGAATCCGGTTCAATAGCAGTAACAGTATCCAACGGATTCCAGTATTGGGTCTCTTTAAAACTGCCGTCGCTTTCAACAATCAGATAATGTCCGGGTTTGAGTTCCTGAATATTGCCAATCAAACTCTCTGGGGATTTCAAATGACCAAACGAAAGGTAATGATAGAGTCCGCTGGGATTGATGGAAGAGTCCGATAATCCGGAGGCGAGCAGGGCGCGAACCTCAGAAGCGAATAGAAACTGGTTTTCTGTAGAAAGATAATAAAGCGGTTTTATTCCCAAGCGATCACGCGCCAATACCAGTTGTTGGTTTTTAGAATCCCAAATAGCAAAAGCAAACATGCCACGCAGTTTATCCAGACAATCCAATCCCCAATGCTCAAAGGCTTTTAATAGAACTTCGGTGTCGGATTGCGAATTGAAACGAAACTTATCGGATAACTCTTCGCGCAGTTCTCTGAAATTATAAATTTCGCTGTTGGTGGAAATCCAAAGAGACCGGTCATCGTTCGGCATCGGCTGATGACCGCCGTGACTGAGATCAATGATAGAAAATCTTTGGTGACCTAAATGGAGTGTGGGACCCTCCAAATTGGAAATGAGTTCTTCGCCACGGTCATCAGGACCCCGATGTCGAATGCTGTCGAGCATCAATCTTAAAATCCGTCCTGGATTTTCAGGGTGACTGATAATATCAAAATCGAGAAGACCCGCTATACCACACATAATTTATTTGGTAGGAGTTTTAGGTTCTGTTTTTTTTATTTGGCCACAACTCAAGTTCTCATAACATATATTATGTCAACCAGAAGTTAGAGGTGGTCTTAGGGCTTTATAACAGGCTTTGGTTAAGTTCTACCCTTATATTTAAAGGACTATTTCTTATTAAGGGTGTCTTTGACGGCTTTAACAATATGGTTGTGGGACAAACCATATTTTTCATATAACTGGGGTCCTGTGCCTGTTTCGGCGAATTGGTCTTTAACAGCAACTCGGGTAAACGGCACAGCAATCTGATTATCAAGCAAGACTCCGCCAACGGCATCGCCCAGCCCACCGATAATATTATGATCTTCGGCTGTAATCAATGCGCCATGATTTCGTGTTTGTTCGACGACAATTTCACGGTCAATGGGCTTTAATGTAGATATATTGACCAGGGTCACATTGATATTCTCTTTAGCCAACTCTTCCATAGCAACAAGGCTTTCCTGAACCATGGTTCCGGTAGCGAAAATGACCAGATCGCTGCCTTGTTTCACCACCCTTCCCTTGCCAATTTCAAACTTATAAGATTCATCGAAAATGGCTTTTACTTTTGGCCTTCCGAGACGGAAATAAGCCGGTCCTTCATAGTTTACCAAGGCTTTGGTGGCTTGAACGGTTTCTTCCCAATCTGCAGGTTGAATCACAATCATATTTGGAATGGCGCGTGTGTAGGCTATATCGACAATCATTTGAGCGCTGGGCCCATCTTCACCGACTGCAAGTCCACAATGAGTACCCACGAGCTTCACATTTGTATTGGAATAAGCAACACTAACTAAAACCTGATCCATGGTTCTACCAAGTAGAAAACAGGCGAAGCTGGTTGCGAAAGGAATTTTCCCTGTCGTGGCTAATCCGGCGGCCGTGCAGACCATATCCGCTTCTGCAATCCCCATATTGAAAAATCGATCAGGAAATGCCTGGTCAAACTTTTTAGTCCGGGTGCTGTCACTGACACCTGAATCGAGAACAACGATATCGGTATTGGCTCCTATATCCACCAAAGTTTGTCCGTAGGCATCACGAGTTGCTGCGTCTTTCATTCTTACTCCAATTCCTTTAAAGCTTTTTCATAATCTTCTTTGGAGGGTGCCACACCATGCCATGCGGTTTGTCCTTCCATAAAGCTGACACCCTTGCCTTTAATGGTGTCGGCAATGATGACACGCGGTTTTTCCGGATGCGCAGGCATTTCCAATACTTTCATTATCTCTGACATGTTGTGTCCATCTATTCGTTGAACATCCCAACCAAAAGATTCCCATTTGGCTTCTATAGGTTCAATGTCTTTTAAGTCTTTAGTGATATTGTCTTGAGCTACTTTATTAAAGTCGATGATGGCAATAAGGTTATTGGTTTTAAATTTGGCTGCCGACATGGCCGCTTCCCATATCTGGCCTTCCTGGATTTCGCCGTCTCCCAAAATGACATAGGTTTTCGAATCAAACCCACCCAGTTTGGTGCCCAAAGCGATTCCATGAGCCACGCTCAATCCTTGGCCCAGACTTCCTGAGGCAATTTCTATTCCTGGAGTTTTAGGGTGTCCATGTCCGGAAAGAAACCGAACGCTGTTAATTTTTCTATAGTCTTCTAAGTCGGACTCAGAAATAAAGCCCGCTTTTGCGAGAACGGAGTAGTGAATCCCTGAAGCGTGTCCTTTACTTAATAAAAACCGATCCCGTTTTGGGTCTTTCGGGTTTTTGGAGTCGTAACGCAGTATTCCTCCAAAGAACAAAGCGGTCATCAGGTCGGTGGCAGACAAACTTCCGCCTGGGTGTCCTGACCCTGCCTGGAAAATAATTTTTAGGGCCAGTCGCCTTAATTCCAAAGCGGCCTTTTCCAGCCCCGCAATATCCAATTTAGTCATATAAAAAACCTGAAATAATTCTTCTAAAAAAAGGTGCTCATGCTTATATCATAACCTTTTTCCTTTTGCGAATTGAAAAAGGAAAAGGCATCCCATGGGTTCAGGGACAGAGCATAGATTTAAAATGGATTAAGCTTGAGATTCGGGAAGCGTGACAAAATCATTGCATAAAGAGAGCAGGTTTTCAAAGTTTACAGGCTTAGTGAAAAACGAGTTGGCCCCTGCTTCGAGAACCTCGGCTTCGGTATACCTCAGATCTCCTGAAATCGTAATGATTTTTATTTTTTCAGTTTTGGAATCTGATCGCAAATTTTTACATACCTGCAATCCATTGATGCCTGGCAGAGTGATATCCAGAATCATTATGGTGGGTTGAAACTCTGCGGCCTTTTTTCCTGCTTGCCAGCCATCGTAGGCGGTCTCAACAAGAAAATCATTTTTTTGGAAAATCTTTTTTAGAAGATCGCAAAATTTAACTTCATCATCAACGACCAATACTTTTCGGGTGGACTTGTCTTTTTCTTCTTTTTCCAATATCTCCTGTATCATTGCAATGGTGTAGCCTTTTTTCTGCAAAGCGTACACTTGCTTACATCTTTCTTCTACCCAGGCTGGATAGTAGCCAACAATTCCTTTTCCTCCGGGATGACCTTCTTTCTGTGGATCAGGGAAAAAACGGTATTTTTTTTGCCATAACCATAGTGTTTTTCTTGTAATGGGGACGACTTTTAATATATCTGCTGCAGTAATTCTAGACATGATAAATCCTAACACTGAATTTGAGAGGTTATAATCGCTTAAAATTCTATGGGAGTATAACATATTTCGTCAAAAACTCGAAAGTAAATGTAAACTGATGTCTAGCCCCGCTTATGCAAAAATATTTAGATTATCTTTTATATTATTGGGTTTAAATTGCAATAATAAATGTATTTTATAATGAATTGATTTTAAAAAAATTTTGATACTGGGTATTCTAAAGAGTCAATAAGTATAAAGAAAAAAACCAAAAATTCCGATAAATACCATTAAAATCAATTATTTAATGGTTTTACAACTTTCATTGCATATAATCCGGGACCGGTTGGGTTTCATTTGCCATATCAATTCATCGGCGCGGGAAATATAATGAATTATTCGTTCTTATTACAGTCTGGAGTTCATCATAAAATGAGTTTTATCAGCAAATTTCTAATTTGCAGCCTAGCTTCTGCTTTCATATTTTTTCAAACAATAGAGGTTGATGCAGAGGGTCTCTCCCCTCTTCCTGTTTCTTTAAGCCTTAAAGAAACCATTGAAGACACCTTGAAAAACAACATCAGCATAGCCGTTCAAAAATACAATTCAAAAATAACTGAGCAATCCATTTTTGAAAATGAAGCGGAGTTTGATACAACTCTTGATTTTGAATTTTCGGTAGGTGAGGAAACCCGTCAGGCTGCAAGTGCTTTTGCCAACCCAACAAAAAGCAGAAACCAGAATTATGATTGGGACTTTTCAATTGCCAAGAAGTTTGTGACCGGTGGCGACTACGAATTGAGTTTTGATACTAATAGAAACCTTACTAATTCGACATTTGCAGGGCTTAATCCACAGTACACTTCTGATATTAATTTATCGTTGACTCAACCTTTATTAAAAGACTTCGGGGTCGATAACAATAAGCGCCAAATTTATATTGCTAAGAATAATCAGAAGATAACGGATTTTGAATTCAAAGATTCTGTTATCGATGTGATTACGGAAGCAGAAAACATTTACTGGGATCTGGTTTTTAGCATTGAAGATTTAAAGGTTAAGAAAAAATCACTTGAAAGAGCTCAGAATTTAGAGCAGCAGGTAAAGGCACAGGTTGAAGTTGGAACCATGGCCCCTTTGGAAATGCTACAAGCGCAATCGGAAGTGGCTTCCCGTGACCAACTGTTATTAAGTGCCCAGGATATTATTCTGGATAATGAAGACAGTTTAAAAAACATACTCAACTATTCATTTGATTCTGAACGTGGTCAAAAGCGACTTCATCCTTCTGATGCACCTGTTTTCGATCCAGGAACCGAAGGTACCCTTGAGGAAGCCTTGCAAATAGCTTTGACCGATAGACCCGATCTTCTGGTAAAAAAGAAAGAGCTGGAAAATCGCAATATTGAAGTTAAATACAATCAAAACCAAACCTACCCTACTCTCGACCTGGTAAGCAGCCTGGGACTCAATGGTATCAGTGGTGAGGCTATAAATATAACAAGTGGTACTGTTCAGGGAAAAAGCAAGTTTGGTGGTGGTTATGGAAATGCCCTCAGTGACCTCGGTTCAGGGAAATATGGCCTTTGGGAGTTTGGATTGAATTTTAGCTACCCTCTTGGCAACCGGGCGGCAAAAAGCAAACTGGTTGCAAAGAAACTTGAGGTCGCACAGTTGTTACTGGATGTAAAAGATTTGGAGAAATCCATTACGGTTGAAGTTCGAGAAGCCTATCGACAGATAAAAACAGATATTAAAAGGGTTCATGCGACTCGGATAGCAAGAAAACTGGCAGAAGAGAAACTGAGCGCTGAAGAGAAAAAATTTGAAGTTGGGCTTTCCACCAGTTTCAATGTTTTGGAGTTCCAGGAAGATCTTGCTGAAGAGCAAAGCAATGAAATTAAAGCCATCATTGATTATAAAAAATCAAGAAACAAATTGCGTCAGGTAAAAGCGCAAACATTAAAAGAGAACAATATTCAAATGTCTGAAGGCGATGACACATGAAAAAAGCCCTGATTTTAATCGGGGTGTTGATTCTCCTTGCCGCTCTATATTTTTCCGATAGCGAATCAGAGCCACCCCCCAAACCTGCATTCAAAATTGCTGAAGTAACTCAAGGCCCGATTTCAATCAACATTTCCGCAACAGGTGTTGTAGAGCCAAACTTCAAGGTAGAGGTAAAATCAAAAGCCAGTGGAGAAGTCTTATCATTTTCCAAGGTTGAAGGTGATAGGGTTAAAAAAGGTACCCTGCTGTTGCAATTGGACAAATCTGATGAAAAAAGAAATGTAGCTAAGGCAAAAGCGGACCTCTCCAGTGCAACCGCAAAACTTAAGAAAGCTGAAACCGCCCTACTCCTTCAAAAAACCAAATACAAAACAGATATAAAAACATCCCAGTCAGAAGTGCAAACAGCTATTGCCAATCTAAAAGAAAGCAAAGATAAATTAAAGAGGCAAGTTGAACTCTTTGAGCAGAAAGTAGTTTCCCGGGAATCTCTAGATGCTGCCGAGACCTTGTTTGAAGTCAATCAGCAACAATTAATCCAGGCAGAATCTCAACTTCAAAAATCTAAGGATTCCATTCATGATATAGCCATGAAGAAAAACGAAATTGAACTTGTTAACACTGAAGTCCAGCTGGCAGAAATAGCATTAGATGAAGTCGAAGAAAGACTCGAGGAAACAGAAATTTTTGCCCCGATTACCGGGGTGATCATAGAAAAGCTGGTAGAGGAAGGTCAGATAATTGCTTCGGGGATATCCAATGTAAGCGGAGGGACCGCACTGGCCACTATAGCCGATATGTCTCGCCTTTTTATTATCGCTGACATCGATGAAACGGATATTGGTTCTGTTAAAATGGGGCATGCAGTTACCATTACGGCTGACGCATTTCCGGACAAAAAATTTAAAGGTCGCGTCAAGCGAATTGCACCTCAGGGTTTGGTCGAAAACAGCATTACCATTTTCAAAGTAAAAATTGAAGTGCTGGGTAAGGGTAGAAAAATTTTAAAACCAATGATGTCTGCAAACATAGATATTGTTACGGATCATGTTGACAATACAGTTTTCACTACAAGAGCTGGTATTCGTGATGGGGAAGATGGAAAGTTTGCCATGGTTTTAAAGAATGAAAAACCCGAAAAAATTGCCGTCAAAACAGGAATAAGAAATCCAATCAATGTTCAAATCCTTTCAGGATTATCTCCGGGAGACCAAGTTATTTTAGGTGATTGGGAAAAGGCTCTGGAAGAAGCAAAGAACTTAAGTGGTAAGGGTTCTTCACTTAAAAAAATATTATGGATGATTCGCTCTAAATAGCTATGAGGTCGTTTTGATTGAAGTCAAAAACCTTTCTAAAACTTATGACTCCGGCACATTATCAGTAACGGCATTGCGGGAAGTCAGTTTTCAAGTAAAAAAAGGTGAGTTTATTGCGATAATGGGTCCTTCAGGCAGCGGAAAATCTACCCTAATGAATTTGTTGGGTTGCCTGGATTTAGCAACAACCGGTGAATACTGTTTGGAAGACATAGAAATTGGGAGTCTAAAAGCCAATCAATTAGCTGAAGTTAGAAACCGAAGAATTGGATTTGTATTTCAAAGCTTCAATCTGCTACCCCGAGCCACAGCACTCGAAAACACAGAATTACCCCTCCTATATGGCAGAGTTCCAAACTCTACCGAAATAGCAATGCAGGCCCTCGAAAGGGTCGGATTGAAAGATAGAGCAAAACATAAACCCACCGAACTTTCAGGGGGAGAAAAACAAAGAGTAGCTATAGCAAGAGCTTTGGTGAATCAGCCTGCCATTATCCTCGCGGATGAACCCACAGGGAACCTTGATTCAGGAACGGGAGAAGAAATTTTGTCGCTTTTTCGGGAGTTAAATAAAGAAGCTGTGACTCTTATTCTTGTTACCCATGAAGAAGAAATTGCCAGGCAAGCAAAGCGAATTATTAAAATGAAAGATGGAAAAATCATTCAAGACCAGATTCTCGAGGCAAATTCATGCTGATCCTGGACTTATTCAAGATGGCCATTCGTAGTTTAATATCACATAAGCTCCGTACATTTTTGACTGCCTTGGGAATTATTATAGGGGTTGCGTCTGTCATATCCATGATCTCCATTGGCGAAGGAGCTCGCCAACAAACCCTAAGCACAATTTCCAAATTTGGAACAAATATTATTACTATTAAGCCAGGCCAGAAAAAATCTCGCCATGTCTCTACCGGAAAAGTCGACACCCTGGTACTGGAAGATGCCACCTTTATAGAAAAACATGTTCCACTTATCACCGGAGTGGCAGCCCAGGTTTATCGTTCAGCGCAATTGAAATTTGGCAATAAAAACTCCAATACGACCGTCCGAGGAACAGGAAAAAGTTATGCCCGGCTAGCCAATTTTGAAATGCAAAAGGGGCGCTATTTTAATCAACAGGAAATCAATGCAGCCAAAAGAGTATGCGTTCTTGGAGCTACTGTTATAAAAAATCTTTTTGATGAGGCAAACCCATTAGGTGAAACTATCAAAGTAGATGGAAAAAACTTTATAGTTATTGGCGTGACTGAACCTAAAGGTGCTTTGAGTTGGTTTGATCCAGATGACCAAATTTTTATACCTGTTACAACTGCGCAAAAGCGCGTTTTTGGGATGAATCATATTCAATCGATAGATGTGCAGGCCGCAAAAATCGAGGATCTTGAGCTCATTAAAGAGGACATAGCCCAGTTACTGAGACTACGACACAATATATTAGAGGGTAAGGAGAACGACTTCTATGTGCAAAATTCCTCACAATGGTTAAATAGCTGGGGGGACGCAGCAAAAACTTTCACCTATTTGTTGGGTGGAATAGCAGCTATTTCGCTAATGGTGGGTGGAATTGGGATTATGAATATCATGTTAGTTTCTGTCACCGAGCGTACCCGGGAGATTGGAATTCGAAAAGCCATCGGCGCAAAGAAAAAGGAAATTCTCGAACAGTTTCTAATCGAGTCGGTTTTAATCAGTTTTCTTGGAGGAGGAGTGGGTGTTTTATTAGGAATCGCAATTTCTGAAATGGTCTCAAACATTGGCGGATGGGATACGATTGTTTCAACACAATCAATTTTGCTGGCTTTTGGGTTTTCAGTGGGGATAGGAATATTTTTTGGATTTTATCCTGCCAATAAAGCAGCAAATATGAATCCCATAGAAGCATTACGTTACGAATAACCGACTTTAGACTAAAAATCCCTTCCTCTTGCCATTATCGGGAATATCTTATATTTTAAACATATATTATGGATATTCTTCCTGACAAAAAGAAATTTATCCAACTGGCGACTTCTTCATCTCGGATTCCAGTGTTTGGTGAAGAACAAATTTTTGACCTTGATCCCTTCCTTTTATTCCAAGAACTCTATAAAAACTCGGAGCAGTCCTTCCTGCTTGAAAGCGGTAAAGGTCCCATAGAAACTGCGCAGTTTTCTATTTTCGGACATTCCGATACTCGCCTATTAAAGTTTTTTGGGTCAAAAGCATATCTATATAAAAGTGGTATTTTGAAAGCCGAGTTCACAAAAATTAGTGAAGCCTTTAAATTATTGAACTTTGAAAATGCCACGCAACAGATGGACTATATACCTCATTTTTGGGGAGGCTGGGTTGGCTTCGTAGGTTATGAAGCTGTTTCTCTGTTTGAAAATATTTCTTTGACCACTTCTCAAAAACTTCCCGATCTAAGTTTTATGGAAGTCGAGCGCCTGTTTATTTATGACCACAAAAGGAAAAAGCTGAAATTTATCTTATCCGGAAACAAAAGAACAAAAGAATCCGATTACGAAGATTTTCTTTGGGAGATCAAGCGGGTCTGGAAAGACGTAAAAAGAGCTTTAAAGAAAATCAGCCTTGGAAGTTCAGTTTTAGAGGAAAAGCCTTTTTCCGCCATTTCACTCAAACCACATTTAAATAAAAGCGACTATATAAAAAAGGTCAATCAAGCCAAAAAATATATTGCCGAAGGGGATATTTATCAGGCAAACCTTTCCCAAAAATTTGAAGCACCCTTCGATCAAGACCCTCTAAACTTATATAAAAAATTGAGAAGGGTTAACCCTTCACCCTTTTCCGGATTTTTAAAATTTGATGATGTTGTGTTAGTCAGCTCTTCGCCGGAGAGGTTGGTTAAAATTGCAGGCAATAAAATCGAATCCCGACCTATCGCCGGGACGCGTCCACGCAGCATTGTTGCAGAAGAGGATAAGGCTTTGATGACCGAGCTTTTAATGAATGATAAAGAGCGAGCCGAACATTTAATGTTAGTTGATCTAGAAAGGAATGACCTCGGGCGGCTTTGTAAGGCGGGGTCGGTTGAAGTAACTGATTTTATGTTATTGGAAAAATATTCCCATGTAAGTCACATTGTATCGAATATTTCAGGGTGTCTTTTACCAGGCCAAGGCGTATTTGATATTCTAAAAGCAATATTTCCCGGGGGTACTATTACGGGTTGTCCAAAAATAAGATGTATGGAAATAATCAACGAATTGGAACCTGTTGACCGCGGTCCTTATTCCGGATCTTTTGGCTACATTGGGTATGCACCCTATATGGATTTAAATATTATTATTCGCTCAATAGTAATCCAAAATGGTAGTGCAAGCTTTCATGTAGGTGCAGGAATAGTGGCTGATTCCGTTCCTGAGAAGGAATATCAGGAAACATTGGATAAGTCTGCCGCCATGGTTGAAGCTTTATCTGCAGAGGAATAAAGGATGGATGAGCCCACCGTTTACATAAACGGATTATTTACGCGTCTTAGTAATGCAAAAGTATCTATCCTAGATAGAGGTTTTTGCTATGGGGATGGATTGTTTGAAACCCTACGCGCAAGTAAAGGGAAAATATTTCGACTCGAAAAACATATAGATCGATTATTTAACTCTATGCCTCAGATTCTTATTGAACTTCCGATGACGAGATTAGAGCTAATTAAAGTGGTACAGGAAACTTTAGCTAGAAACAAATTTAAGAATGCTATTATCCGATTGGCGGTCACCCGTGGTGATACTCAATCAAATATTCAAATTGATTCTGAAATTCCCCCTACACTAGTGATAAACATTCGTCCTTTTACGCCGCTTCCGGATGTGATTTATAAAAAAGGCGTACGAATTATGCTTTTTCAAGAACGCGCAAATTTGACTAATGGTCTGGATAAACGCTTGAAGTCTTGTAATTATTTGTCGAATATTCTAATAAAGGAATTATCTGATAGAAAAAACTTCATGGAAGGAGTGGTGGTAGATCCCGTTTTTGGCGTTACTGAAGGCACCACCAGCAATATATTTGTAGTAAAACAAGGGCAATTAAAAACTCCACCCCTGAGCCCTTTTGTGCTGGCAGGTATAACTCGGCAAGTTGTTATTGAGATTGCGCGTAAACACAAAATTCCATTTTTGGAAGAGAATATAACCACAGACGAACTACTCAATGCCGATGAGGTTTTCATAACAAGCAGCGGTATTGAAATTGTTCCGGTGACTCAGGTAGATACAAATTTTATTGGCAATAAAAAGCCTGGGATTTTGACGGGATTTATTCATGATGAATTTTTAAAATGCGTTGAAGCAGAGAAAAATCCATGCTAATTTCTATGCCGTATTTATAATTATAATTGAATTGAGTGATTTAATGACAGAATCAGATAGGTTTCAAGATAACTCATCTGGGGTTATCACAGATAAAAAAGAAAAAAAACATTGGTTGCCCAAGGATTCCTGGGGAGATTTAGGTCAATGGAGAAATTATAATGAAGCCATCGCCTATGTTCGGCTAATGAATCAAGTTTATGCAGGAGGATTTAGCGATTGGAGACTGCCTACCAGCCAGGAAGCCGAAGCCTTATTTGAAATAGCCTATGACCAAATAGATTGGGAAGAAGAAGTTGTTCATATCTCAACTCTATTTGTAACAAAATGTTCAAATTTCATATGGACAAGTGACAAGGATGAAAATAAGAACCCCTGTCGGATTAATTTAAGAAATAAGGAATTGGAGTTTATAGACCCCAATACAAGGGACCATCAGGCAGCAAGGTTAGTTCGAGATATTTGAAGTTTTCAAATATTTCAACTAGCTCTTCCAAATTATTTGCCAGAAGGTCCGATGGTCCAAAGAGTTAAAACCACCCTCTTGATACTCTATCCCTGAAACCGACTTTTTTTTAGTTCCATCACTGTCAGAGGCAACGATTAAAACATCTGCGTGCTTGGTTTTTTCAAAACCATTAAAGAGGGTTCCCGGTACGCTAGGCTCCGTATTGAGAGGAATAACGCGGGCCGTTCTTTCGCCCTTTTTGGAGTCATGTAAATCGAGGCACAAACCTTCGTTTTCTAACCAGAGCTCAATGCTATGGTTTTCATTTTTTCCTGTGGCAAATATTTTGCCATCAACCCGAACTGCGTGCACAGGGCCGGTCGAATTTTTCATCCAAACTTTGCCAGTATCTTTGATTTCTGCCATATTTCAGATTTTAATATAATGGGTTTCTTTGACTTGAATGACGATTTATACCATAATTTTAATTTTTCAACCTACCTCTAAACAGCAAAATTAATTGATAAAAAAATTTACCAGTCGTCTGGATCAAGACCTGAATAAGAGGAGAGAGAAGCATCTTCATCGCGAAGTTAGATTATATGACCACTATCGGCACAATCTAGCTTCGAATGATTATTTTCAATTGCGCTTTCATCCAAAAGTTATTTCTGGAGCCAAAATAGCCTGCGAGAAATATGGTTCCGGGAGTGGTGCCTCCCCTCTTCTTACTGGTTTTCTACCTTGCCATAAAGATTTGTTAGACGAAATTCTGAATTGGAAGCAAAAACCTTATGGCATGTTATTCAACTCGGGGTTTGTTGCCAACCAGTCAATTTTAAAACATTTACCCGGAAAAAATGATTTTGTCATAGCAGATCGACTCATTCACCACTCTTTGGCACAAGGCCTATTGCAGTGTCCGGCAAAATTTAAACGCTACGATCATTTAGATTTAGAAAGTTTGGAATTGCTTCTGCAAAATAATCATGAAAATTACGAAACTATTTTTGTTATTACAGAAAGCGTATTTAGCATGGACGGGGATTATCCGAACCTGAAAGCACTGATAGCCTTGAAAAAAAAATTTCCTTTTGTATTGGTGCTCGATGAAGCTCACGGCACAGGTGTTTTTGGAGCAAATGGCGGCGGCCTTGCGGAAGAAATGGGCGTATTACCAGATATCGATATTCTGGTAGGAACACTAGGTAAATCCCTGGCTAGTATGGGAGCCTATGTTTTAGCAAACAATCGATCCATTATTGATTACCTGAGCAATCATGCGGGCGAATATATTTACTCTACTTTTTTACCACCTTCACAAGCAGGGGCAGCCCTGGAAGCAATAAAACTAATAAAAAATTATAGCAAACAAAGAGAAAAACTGCGGAGTCTATCAAAATATTTTAGAAAAGCCCTAAATCAATCAGGAGAACAATATGAATCCCCTATCATTCCAATATTGATTGGCGATCCTCAAGAGACACTTAATTTGAGGGATGCATTGTTAGAAAAGGGAATACTTGTAGGCGCAGTTCGACCCCCTACGGTACCTGAAAATACATCTCGCTTAAGGGTTTCACTAAATTCTGAAGTTAATGAATCCATTGTAGATGAAATATTAAATATTGTAAGTGTATGGAAAAAGAACTGACTATAACAGCTATATCAGGCTGGGCCATACCCGAAACTTGGTTTTCAGAACAGATTGAAAATGCATTTCCCAACGCTAGAATTCATACTGTCTATCCAAAGAATCCTGAAGATGAAGGAGAGGCAAGAGAAATTTTGAGCGGTCTGGTTTCACAACTTTATATTGGCTATTCACTGGGAAGCCTCTGGCTACTAAAATATCAAAGATTTTTACCTCGAAATTCCCAGAAAGCGGTTCTAGCCCCAATATTGGCGTTTTTAAATAAAGCAAATTTGGGAGGAAAAACATCCGAATCCCAATTAAAATACTTGATTAAAATTTTAACTCGCAGCTCAAACCAAACAGAGATTTTGCGCGATTTTTTTTTTCATGCAAACTTGCCCTACCCTGAAACTCAAATCGAAGAGATTCATGATAGAAATACTCTGATAAAAGGATTGGAATTTCTTAAAAATTCCTCGGTCACTGGCAAAGAAACTAATGATTTTTTGTCGATTATAGGAGAAAATGATACTTTTATTGATGCAGAAACATTAAAAGGGCATATTCCACATTTAAAAATCATAGAGGACGTGGGTCACGCCCCAACCCCGCTATTGAAACAATTAGCAAAAACTTTACAAGCCTGATAGACGATTAATTTTTAATGAAAATATTCGGAATAAATTTCACAGAAAATCCCAGCTCGAAAAACCCAATTTCTATTGCCATTTGTGATTTTAAAAAAAATCATGGGCTTTTGGTTCACAAGGTGGAAAATTTATCCTCCCTGTCTGAGTTTGAAACATTTTTAAAGCAAAAAGGTCCCTGGTTTGCTGGCGTTAATTTCCCATTAGGACAGCCGAAACAGTTTCTTGAAAAAATGTCCTTACCTGAAGGATGGAATAATTATATTAAAGGTATTCAAAAATGGAAACAAACAGGGTTTGAAAAAAAGGTAAAACAATATATTACCAAGCTGCCTAAAGGAACGAAAGCACCTCTTCGTATAACAGACATCTTTGCAGGCGCAGAAAGCCCACTTAAAACCACAAGCAACCATTCCATTCAACGATTTTTTGAAGGCAGCAATTGTTTGCTGAAATCAGGGGTTTCTATAATTCCCTGCTTGCCAAGAAAAGATAATCGAATAGTTATTGAAACTTTGCCTTCTCTGGTCGCAAGGCGCTTCAAGGTTCAGGAAGTTCAAGGGAAAAGAAAAAAGTTCGAGTCTGAAAATATTCATAAAGAAGTTATAAAAGGACTCGAAACACCTGAATTTGAACATGATTTTGATTTTAAGTTGTTCATTGATGATACCCTGAAATTACATTGCATTGAAGACGTGAAGGGTCATTCCCTGGATGCCATTCTAAGCTCGGTACAAACGGCTTGGGCCTATAATATGGGGAAGCCAAACTATGGAATTCCCGATCTGCAGCATCCCAGCATTCAGTTAGAAGGTTGGATCATTGATCCCAGCCTGGTAAATGGGATCGCCAAACCAAAAAACCGGTTTGGAAGTGAACTTGCTGAGTTCATTCAAAAGGGAGGACTGGACTCAAAGAGATCTTTCAATCTAATGGGTCATATTCAAAGACTATCTAATATTGGACGAGCTTTGTCAGGGGAACGAAACCTGGGCGCTCTCCTTGAAATTATAGTCAATGAAGCAAGAAACCTCACTCATGCTGATGGAGGAACCTTATATATTTTAAAAGATGAGGTCTTAAATTTTAAAATTGTGCAAAATGAATCATTAAATATCTTTATGGGTGGCACCACTGGAAAGGACATCACTTTCCCACCTGTGGAAAAAAATAAATCGAACGTTTCGGCTTATGTTGCAATAAAAAATATTTCTGTGAATATTCCTGATGTCTACAATTATGAACCCTTCGATTTTACAGGCCCAAAAAAGTTCGATGAAAAAACTGGCTATAGGACAAAGTCTATGCTCGTGGTCCCTCTTACCAATCATGAAGATGAAGTCATAGGCGTTCTTCAATTATTAAATGCAAGGGATATTAAAGACAAAAAAAGAGTTATTGCTTTTTCACCAGACTATGAAAGCCTGGTAGAGTCATTGGCTTCGCAAGCTGCAGTTGCAGTCAGCAATACCTCTCTTATCAATGAATTGAAATCAGCGCACCAAACTTTGATAGTGGCTCGAGATAGATCTGAAGAAGCCAATCGCGCAAAGAGTAATTTCCTGGCAAATATGAGTCACGAGCTTAGAACACCCATGAATGCTATTATTGGCTACAGTGAAATGCTTTTAGAGGATGCAGAAGAAGACGGGTTAGATGATTATCAGGATGATCTGGGCAAAATACGCTCTTCTGGCAAGCACTTATTAGGATTGATTAATGAAATCCTGGATCTCTCCAAGATAGAAGCCGGGAAAATGGATATCCTGCTTGAAAGTTTTGATATCTATAAACTGGTTAAAGAGGTGGAAGCAACTATTCATCCTCTTGCTGAAAAAGGGTCAAATAACCTGATCATAGATTGTCCTGAAAACGTGGGTACCATGGATGCTGATGAAACACGGGTAAGACAAATGCTCCATAACTTATTAAGTAATTCCTGCAAATTCACAGAAAATGGCACCGTCACCTTAAAGGTATTTCGCGATATGAGGGACAATATTGAATGGGTAAATTTTGCGATAATAGATACCGGCATGGGAATCCCAGAAGATTCCATTAAAAAGTTATTTCTCGAATTTTCACAAGTAGATAACTCGTCAACAAGAAAATTTGGTGGTACTGGCCTCGGGTTGGCCATTAGTCGAAGATTCTGTTTAATGATGGGAGGCGATATAAGAGTAAAAAGTGTGCTCGGTGAAGGTTCTACTTTCACCATTTATCTACCCGTAAAAGTGGTTACTCAATCCACATTACGAAGAAGACAAAGTGATCGTTAAGATTACATTTGCCAGTTCGTTTGCAGCATCCCCTTTAACTTCTGTCCTAAATTGACCTTGGATCCTCAAAATCCGGCATCAGGCATAGAACAAAAGATTATCGAGAGTTTCTCAAAGTATGCCCGATCTTATGATCGTTATGCACTTTTGCAAAGATCCATGGCAGAAAGGCTGGCCTCCTATTTACCAGAGACACCCCCTACTCATATTCTTGAATTAGGTTGCGGGACGGGGGTTTTTACTCGTCATCTATTAACCATGCCAATCAATAAGTTGACTTTGAATGATATATCCCCGGCAATGATTGATATCTTAAAATCACGCTTACACATTCCACGAAATACAAAATTTCTCATAGGAAATGCTGAAAGCATCTCTTTGGGTAAAGTGGATTTAATTTGTGCCAATGCTGTTTTCCAATGGTTTCAGGAACCGCAGAGTTCTTTAATTCATTTAAATAAATCATTAAAAAAAAATGGATCAATAATCTTCAGCACTTTTGGTACAGAAACACTTAAAGAATTTCGCCAGACGGCCAATTTAACAAGTCCAATAACGCTCTATTCGCTTAAGCAGTGGAAAACCTTTTTTAAAAAAACCGGATATAGGTTAAATTCGTTTGATGCAGAGAAAAGAAAATCATTTACTCCGAACACAATGACCCTTATAAAAAACTTGCAGCAAATTGGTGCTGCACCTATTAAAATGTTCAATGCGGGGGGATTAAGGAAACTTATCAGGGACTATGATAAACATTTTTCCACTAATCAGGGAGTGTACGCGACCTGGGAACTTTATTATTTCTCTATTTCCTGTAAATAGAGAAAAATCCAAAACTTTCCCCAATCTATGACAACGGAAATTTTCAGCAAAAATCTTGCACTCTTAAAATCACTTCATCCCAATGCATATCAAGCTGTAAGAAATTCCAAGCCGACTCAGGATTACGAAATAACGTTATCTAATTCTGGACTCCCTACTCTTTCTTATTTAAAACCAAATAAAAGTAAAGTCTATTTGCTCAGCAAATACGATCCAATTAGAGAGGCAAGCCGCCTGATAGATTCATTTGATGTTCGAGATTGTTCCAATTTTATTGTACTTGGAATAGGATTGGGCTATCAAATTGGCGAGCTTATAAATTCAATCCCCAAGACCTCTAAAATTATCGTAATAGAACTTGATAAAAGCTTGGCGAGATTGTCATTTGAAACCATTGATCATAGCAGTGTGCTTAAGCATCCAGGATTGACCCTAAATTTACCAAATGACGTGAAAGAAATTTCATCCTGTTTAGAAAGTGAAAGAATCAATTTCAGCATAAATAATTATCGAATAATCCAGCAAAACTCTCTATCAGAAGTTAATTCCAAAGAATATAAGGGGCTGTTAACAGAATTAAGTAACTATTTTCAAGCTAGCATGGTTGAATTAAAAACTCTGTCAGCAAAATCCAAAACCTTTTCTAATAATATCTATAATAATTATCAAAATTTAATAGCCAGCCCTGGAATTAATGTATTAAAAGGTTCGTTTCCAAATATTCCTGCAATCATTTGTTCCGCTGGCCCTTCACTCGATAAAAATATTCAATTACTCAAAACAAAAAGAGAAAATTTTCTGTTGATTTCAGCTGCAACAGCATTGAAACCCCTCTTGAAAAATAAAATTTGCCCCGACTTTGTAGTTGCAATTGACCCTGATGAAGTAACAATCCAGTTTTTTGATCATCAAAGCGATTTGTTGAACACTTGGCTTGTATATGATCCTGTTATTCCCGATGTAATTCCAAAAATTTTTACAGATAGACGCTTGGCCTATGACTCATCTATAAATTTGGCTCAATGGCTGCAAAAACATCTGGGGCGAAAGGGTTCCCTTGGGAAGGTATTTTCAGTTGCCCATGCTGCATACAAGTTTGCCAAACTGATTGGATGCACGCCTATTATTTTTATTGGACAGGATCTTTCCTTTACCAAAAAGCGACTTCACTCACGAAATACTTACTATTACCAATATAAGGAAGATTTGATCAATAGATTAGTAACCATGGAATATTTAGATGATCTTAAATTTCAAAGTTATTCTAATAACTTGCTAGAACGTAAGAGTATTTTTAATAGCGACCTGTTTACCACTGTTTCATTGGATACTTATGCTCAAATATTTTCAGACACTATTGATGATTTCTCAAAAACATTCAACGCCACAGAGGGTGGTACTGGAATTGATGAAACAAAAAATATTTTATTGCGTGAAGCTATTAACTCTCATTGCCTAAAAAATATCTCAAAAGAGAAAAATATAATTCTTAATTCTATTCAACTCAAGCCTTTTCAGGTAGAAGGAATTTCCGGGCCCGCTGGTAAACAATTTGATTTTTTTAGGAAGATGGATGACCACTTAAATAGGCTTGAAAATAAATTCTTAAGGGACACGATCCTCACGGATCAAATAATGGAAGATTTTGTTAAAGAAATGAAGTCGACCATTCAAAATCTTTTAGATAATGAAGAAGCCACATTGCTCCTCCAGGGCTACGACTTTTCAGGATTTTCCCGGTGGAATAAAAAATCCAACTATATTGTGGGAAGGGAAATATCGGCAAACTCAAAGGATTTGGTGAAGGAGGAGTTTCAGCGAGATCAAGAATTTTTTATGGTTTTAAAAAAATCTGTTAAATTTAATATGAATGTTTTTGAGGATTTCACCAAATAAGGTGAAACTTATTGAACTTTCTCCGCCTCCATAGCACTCGAGCCGCCACCCAAATCAAAGCACCTGAACTTCGAAAAACCGATTTCCCTTAATAAGGTTTTTGTCTCATTCGTACCATATGTCCTTCCAGTTTCTGTAAACATTAGCATTGTCAAAGAGAACATGGCCGCATCAAAGGGTCGAGTTCTACTCGCATCTAAAAACAAATCTACGATAATTATCCTCCCGCCAAGTTTTAAACTTGCGTGAATTTTTTTCAATAATATAATATTTTCATTTTTATTATATATGTGCAAAATATTTGAATATAAAATGGTGTCGTTTTCACTACCAAAACTGACTTCAAAAAGGTCCCCTGGACGGAATTTAAACCTTTTGTGAAGGGATTGTTTTTTAAGTAAATTTATGGCGACCTTTAAACTGCTGGAACGGTCTATTAGTAATGCGTTAGCCTTTTTATCTAGCTTCAATATTTCTGCAGAATATGAACCGGGACCTCCACCAATATCCACGAGATTGCCAACAGGTTTGCGTGTAACAAAATTTGCCAGGTTTTTGGAGTATTTATCGCTGCGTTCATGCATTGCATGAGTAAATAATTCTCTATATTTCGAGTCGTCTTCGACTTCAAATGCATCTGTTTTTCTGCCCTCTCGAATCACATCAACTAATCCAGACCATTCCTCTCGGTTATCCTGTTTAAGGAAAACCGTTCCTTTTTTATAATCTTTGCTTGTTTCACAAAGATGCTTGTATGTTTCTGCGCTATTTTTATATTTTGTTTGTGTCTTAGTAATTACCTTCATCGCACAAAGGGCATCCAGTAAAGCCACAGTCCCTTCAGAGTTCAGGTTAGCTTTTCGAGAAATAAATTCACTCGTTCGAGAAGCTGAACCTAAATGTGTAAAAACTTTGAATTTTATTGCTGCTATAAGAATATTGGCTTCTTCTAAGCGGTCGATCCTATCAATGATGTCAGAAAACGATAATAATGCCATAAGTCACCTTTCAGTCCGAATTGCCAAAGTCTATAGAGTGCCTGGAATGAATTAATTATTAATAAAACCCATTTTTTCAATAATTTATAGTTGACATATTCCGTCTATTAGGTTACAGTAATTCTATTAAAAAAATAAAATTATGGAGGTTTGCATGGAGGCTATGCATGGCAATCAAATGCCCTCTCCTGAAGAGATAAACTCTTCAGCTAAAGAAGATACCTTTGCTGTATTTGAGAATAATCTTCGGGAAGAAAATTTACGTCTATTAAAGAAACTTCGCTTGCAGGAAATGTCGGGGAAAATTAAGACTAAGAATCCTAATCAATGGCCATTTAAATAAATAAAAATCTGTCGGTCTAGGGTGTTCACACTTCCTATTTTACCAGCAGATTTTCAATTTCCTTATTCAGTCCAAAGCCAGAACCAAACCACTTCCCCTGAAGCATCCCTTCCCTATCAATCAATATGGTTGATGGGGTTCCTCGTAGCTGATAATTTTCAAAAGTCTCAGCGGTAAATTTCTTATTTTTAAAGTAAGTCAATACCTGTTCAGTTATTTTTTTTTGAGTAACCTCAGGCATTTTTGAAAACTTTGGAAAATCTCTTTCAATCATTTTTTTTGCAGCATCACTGGCACCGGCAGGATTAGCTGGAATAACATTGTCCCAGGCAATAGGGAATGGGATAGTATAAGAAAGATGGTTGTTTTCAAGCATCCCCTGATTTCCCAAGGCGTATAAAGTTTCACCAACCACTTCGCCACGGCTTAACAGTTTCTTTAAATTAACGAGATTGTTTATTTGAAAGTCTTCAAATGCTGTTGCTAATCCCCAAAATACTATCGAATCGCGGGAAAACTTTTCATATGATTCAATAATTTCCGGAAAACCCGCACTGAAGCATCCCGGGCAATTAACTTGAAAAACCTTTATAACTATTATTTTTCCTCTTTCCCTGCTGATATTAGATGGTTCGCCCTGGACCCATTCTCCAATGTTTAAATCAGGTGCTAATTCACTAATTTGAGGCATGAGCTGAATCATCATTGATGTTCTTGATTAGACGTTTAAGCAACGGCTTTATTTTTTCTGGGGGATTACTACTTAAAGCTTCATCAAGTAAGTAAAGAGCACGACTTTTTTCTCCCTTTAGATTATGAATAACCCCAAGCATGGCATAGGAATTAAAGCGCTTGTCTCCCATTTCAAAGTCATCAATAATTTTTTGAAAATGCATTTTTGCTTTGTCGTACTTTTTTAGTCTATAAAATGAAGAGCCTAATCCAAAGTGGATATTATCTTCCAAAAATTTAGGTGGATTTTGTAACATAAGCTTTTTGAATTTTTTAATGCTTTTTGTATAATCCCCATCACTAAAGGCTTTCATTGCAGTATTATAATCTGCACTTGAAAATATAATAGGAGGTTTTATTTCAGAAAGCTTTTTCAACATTTCCTTTTGAGCTTCATATTTAACACGAGTTTCTTGTAAGTCTGCGCGCATTTTTTTATTACGTTCTAATTCATTATTAATTTGATTCGAGAAATCTCTATCTGTTTTGCGGATATTTGCATCTGTTTTTCGAGTCAAATCATCCATGGTAGACTCTTGTTGAACTATAGAGGCATGATTAATGAAAAGTCTTTCAATTTCCCCAGTGAGATTATCCAGGTATTGTTGATTTTCCCTTCTTCGAGCAAGCGTTTCCTCATCAGGGGGTTCCCAGACATGCATTTCTGACGGGTTCGCTGACCAGTTGGAAGGAGCTGATGGAAGGTAACCCCCACAACCCGACAAAAAATAGAAGGAAATAAATAAAAATACTAAAAGAAAAATACTTTTCATATCGCCGCAAAGTTATATAATTTATAATAAAGCTAACTTAAGTTTAGACAAAATCTCCTTAATTTTCAACTCTTTACGCAAATGAAAGATTACTACTCAGTTCTTGGATTAAAAAAGGGCGTTTCTGATGATGAGATCAAAAAATCTTATCGGAAGCTAGCCATGAAGTACCATCCAGATCGTAATGAAGGCGACTCTAATGCAGAAAGTAAATTTAAAGATATTAGTGAAGCCTATGCAGTGCTTAGCGACAAAAAAAAGCGCAGAGAGTACGATCAGTTTGGATCAGAAGGCTTTCACCAGAAGTTTTCACAAGAAGATATTTTCCGAGACTTTGACATTAATGAAATCTTAAAAGGATTTGGCTTTGGGACGGGTTCAGGGAACCCTTTTCAGGGAGGTTTTTCGGAAGGCGGTTTCGATAACCCTTTTCAGCGTCAGCACCGCCCGGACCCTACTCCCCCTCCCTTATTAAAAGAACTTTCTATTGGTTTCGAAGAGGCTGCCTTAGGAGCACAAAGAAATATTTCCATTTCTCGGAATGGAACGATTGAAGAAACAAGTATTAAAATTCCTGCAGGAATCACCGATGCAAAAATACTGCGGCTAAAAGGAAAAGGCCATTTGACTCCTAACGGCAAAAAACAGGGAGATTTGCATTTAAAAATCCGTGTACTCCCCCATCCCCATTTTAGAAGAGAATCTCAAAATATAGTGATCGATACGGAAATCAAATTAACAGATGCCATTTTAGGCACCACCATCGAAGTTCAAACATTAAATGGAATTAAAGGAGTCAAAATCCCATCTGGAACACAAAATAATGCTAAATTAAGATTAAAAGGTGTTGGCATCACATCTCCGTCAGGAACGCAAGGGGACCAGCTAGTTAATATAAAAATTGTAATCCCTAAAAATTTGACGGAAGAACAAAAGAAACATATTCAATTTCTAAAAGATACTGGCCTTTAACTTGGCAATAGTAGTTTCATAAATTTATTAATTGGATCCCTCAAAAATTAGTTAATCATAATTCTGTAAACTTTTTAGTGGAGTTAAAGTGGCCAAGGTATTTTTTAAAACAGATAATATTGCACATGAAGTTGATGATGGCACACCCCTCATTGACTTTTGTGACGAGACAGATATTTCTCTTTCTTTTGGATGCACCGAAGGAACCTGTGGAGTATGTGAAGTAACTGTGCTTGAAGGGAAGGAAAATCTTTCTCGTATCACCGATGAAGAAAAGGATTATTTATTGGAAGAGGACCTTGAAGATGGTATGCGTCTCGGCTGCCAAGTCAAAATACGGAAAGGAGATGTGACCCTCAAATGGAAAAAGGTTAAAGGATAAGCTTACAACCCACTCTCTTTAATATCCTCCTCAACCTTTTTCATCATCCATTCCTTAATTTCATCTTCAAGCTTTTTCTCGTCGTCGGTTGGGTTTTCAGGACAAGCTTGGCTAGCTAAATCAGCAAAGCTCATCGCTTCTTCAGCTGGGCCGGATTTTTGATAAATTAGAGACATTTTCCATAGCGATTGCGCTTCAAAAAATCTCTCAGCGTTTTTACGCCCAATGGATTTTGCGTGACGAAAACAAATCAAGGCTTTTTCGTCATTATCTAATTGCCAGTAAACATCCCCCAAACTGTTCAGCAAGCTATACTCAATTCTAAAATGGGTACCTTTGCGGATTTTTGGCCAACCTTTTTCATAATGCTCAACGGCTTTATCAAATTCTTTGAGCTGCTGATAAAAATCACCCATTTTTTTGAAAATAACCCCCTGATTTGCTTTGTCATCCAATTTTTTAGCCAGTGTGAGAGCCGCTTCAAGATCCTCTATTCCTTTTTTTAATTTACCCATTTTTCTATAAGTATTAGCCATATTTTCCATGACACCCATTTCACGAACACGGTCATTGCACTGTCGTGCCACGGCTTTAGCTTCTTTGAATTGAGTAATCCCAGTAGTAAATTTTTTCATTTTGGTATTGACCAGACCGATATCTTCAAAGTTTTTTGCTACTTGCTTTTTATTATTCGTTTTTTGGGCAATTTCCAGGGCTTTTTTAAAAGTTAACTCCGCCTGTTCCAACTCATTAGATTTATAGTAAGCCTGACCTAAATAATCTAATGTTTCCATTTCCTTTTTCTTATTTCCTTCAAGTTTTACAAACTCCAAAACTTTTTCAAAACACTCACAGGCTCTTTCAAATTCATATGTCTCAAGGCTAGCCTGACCTAGCAGATTCATTGCATCTTTTTCATCTTTGCTATGCCCCAATTGTTTGGCAAGGTTTTGAGCATCTTCTAAATATTCGGCGGCTCTTTCAAAATTGCCCAAATCAATCAACTGCATACCCAATGTTAGGAGGTTGTTTTTTTCCGACTCTATATTTTCAGACTCGCGAGATGCTGTCAGTGCTGACTCGTTCCATTGAATGCATTCCTCAGGAGGGTGACGCATTGGCATCAATACTCTTGCCTGGGTACAATAGTCGCCGCATAGTTTTGCTACCGTGGCATCTTCTGTACTTTTGTTTGCAGACCAGGCTTGACCTGCTTGAATATTATCCCAATTTAGATCAAACATATTCAATGCGCACTCTGCTGCTTCCTCATCCTGCTCATAAAGTTCATTTGCCTCGGTTAAAACCCCAAAATAGTAGGCAGCCAGGTTTCTATGAGTGAGAATTTTTTCTGAGGGCCGTAGTTCTTTTGATACCAGTTTCCGAATGACTTCATGAAAATAATAAATTTGATTGAGTGGGTCATAATTTATTAGTTTCAATCCAACCAGTCTTTTTAAATGTTCATTTTCCCTGTCGCCACAGATATTCTCTTCCGCTTTTTCATCAAAAGAACCTGCAAACAATGCCAGTTTTCGAAGCACGGTTGCTGTTTCCTTTTTTAATTCTCTGTTTACTATATTAAAAATTGGCTGCACATCCCGATCAATTATTTCAATATCCTTTTTTTCCTCTTTTAAAAATTCGTCCCCTTCGGGTTTCAATAACCTGCGCTCATCACGAAGATTATTTATGATGTTGTTTAACGGAAAGTCAGGATTTGAATTGATAAAAGAACCGGCAATAGAAATAGCCAGCGGTGAATTTCCACAAAGTTCTACGATTTCCCCTGCATCCTGTTTTGCATTAGGGGCAAGATAAAACAGCAGTAACTCCCCTTCATCTTGATGTAATTCTTTTACTTGTCGGCTGAAGGAACCGGGGGGAGCAATTTTTGTTTCTGATGTCGCAATCATCCTCCCAGATTTGGGTGGCATCAGTTGCTTAATTTGACTTAGCTTTTTTACATTTTCAAGAACGATCAAAATTCTTTTCCCGCGAAATGAAGCGCCATACTGTTCTGAAAGCTCTAAAGGATCTGAAGGAATAGCTTCTGTTGGATTAAAAGCCCGGATGACATAACCCATTGCCTTACTGACAGGCAAAGGCTTTTCCCCTTCACCTTGGAGATCAATATAAAACTGGGCATCAGGAAATTTAGGAGCCAATTGATGAGCCAATTCCAGGGCCAATGCTGTTTTCCCAACAGCTTTTTTCCCATAAATGCATATGGGCCCACTCGAACTTTTACCACTCACTTCGTGTAAAAAATCTTTTCTTCCAAAAAATGCTTCCAGCTTTTCTGGTAATTGCTTGGTGGATAAAGCCGGAAAACTTTTGGAGTTAATCATTGATAATTGATTCAACAGACTGGATCCTCCTGCGGAGGAATCAGAACTATTTGCTGGACCTCGAGAAGCTGTTGATTCTGCGCCTGTGGAATTTGAGGAAGGGGCTTCCTTATGATTAGTTTGGCCTTTGCCTTCGGAGCCTGAAAGAATAAACTTGAGACCCAAAACAACAATCACCAATATAATTATGACAAGGGATATATCCATAAGGACTTTTGGAAAACAAAAGTTTTATAAAATGCCCAAAAATTCACACTCTTGGGATGAAAAATTGATTCTAATTATTTTACTCTGTAATTTTGTTCATTATCCCATTTTTATCTGAAAATTCAATGTTTTCAGCATTAATTTGTCTCCCACATTTGGGGGGATTTTTGTCAAGGTAAAATAAGACTATTGTGTTTTTCCATTAGAATAACCTTAATAAAGATATTGATCTATAAAGGCACCCCCACCTTGACAAAATTGGAATCTCTGTTAAGATAATTAGGTTATTAAACTCTTTTAAACAGTCCTGTGAGGCTGTAAAGGGATAAAATGAAATTTTCTCCAAATCTACCTTCTTATTGCCTTTACACGGGTTTAAGAGGGTTTTTTTTTGACCAGCAATCCTACCTCCCAAGGTCAAATTGAGTAACATCCTGTTAAATGATAATGATATTACGCGAGCAATAACTAGAATTTCCCATGAAATTCTGGAGCGGAATAAAGGTGCTGAAAATATCGCATTGATCGGCATTCGTACCCGTGGGGTCACTCTTTCCAACCGCCTTCAACAAAAAATTAATGCCATAGAAAATACCCAGGTAGAAATTGGTGCTTTAGATATTACGCTTTACAGAGACGACTTGGGCGCTGGAATCCAAAAACCAGAACTAAAGAAAACCGAAATCGGATTTGCTTTGGAAGGAAAGCATGTGATTCTTTGCGATGATGTTTTGTTCACAGGGCGAACCATTCGTGCTGCTATCGATGCTCTTATGGACTTTGGTAGGCCCGCTTCCGTACAATTAGCCGTTTTAATCGATCGAGGCCACCGTGAATTACCAATAAGACCGGATTATGTTGGAAAAAATATTCCCACTCCAAAATCCAAGAGAGTGCAGGTGCTTTTGAAAGAAATTGATGACGAGGATAAAGTCATCATTCAGGAGCATGCAAAGTGACTCAGACAGCTACACTTTCTCAGCGAAATATTATAACTATGGAAAGCCTTACCGCTGATGATATAGAAATAATCCTCGACGCGGCCGATTCTTTTAAAGAGATTTCTACTCGAGCAATTAAAAAAGTCCCCACTCTTAGAGGGCGAACGATAATCAATTTATTTTTCGAGGCAAGCACCCGCACTCGCACCTCATTCGAAATTGCAGGAAAGCGGTTGAGTGCAGATGTGATCAATATCTCCGGTGCTGCAAGTAGCACAGTTAAGGGCGAAAGCCTTATTGACACTGCAAGAAATCTGGAAGCAATGAATCCTGATATTCTTGTAATTCGGCATAATTGTTCTGGGGCTCCAGCCCTTATTTCTCAATTTGTAAATAGTCCTGTCATAAATGCGGGTGATGGCGCACATGAGCATCCCAGCCAATCCTTACTCGATCTATTAACAATTCGTGAACACAAAGGAACTTTAAAGGGATTAAAAGTCGCTATTGTTGGAGATATTACTCATAGTCGGGTGGCTAGATCCAATATTCGTGCAATGCAAACCATGGGAATGAAGGTTAACGTTGTAGCGCCCCCTACCCTCATTCCCGTGGGCCTCGAAAATCTTGGTGTCGAGGTTTGTTATGATCTTGGAAAAGGAATAAAAGATGCGGATGTTATTATGGTTCTTCGTATTCAACTTGAACGACAAAACCAAGGCCTGCTATCTAGCTTAAGAGAGTATTCAAATTATTTTTGTCTCACTGAAAACCATCTTGCAAATGTCAGCAAAGACACCTTGATCATTCATCCCGGCCCGGTCAATAGAGGTATAGAGATTGCCTTAGATGTCATGGAAGGACCTCGTTCATTGATTTTGAATCAAGTTACCAACGGAGTCGCTATTAGGATGGCCCTTTTTTATTTGCTGTTAGGAGAGAGTGATGCGAACTCTAATTAAAAATGGTCATCTCATCGACCCTGCCAATAAAATAAATGGAGATTTCGATTTACTCATTAGTGATGGAAAAATTGAAGCAGTAGAGCCTAAAGGAAAATTAAACAATATTTCAGATGCTGAAATAATTGATGCCGCAGATGCTATTGTTGCTCCTGGATTCTGTGATATGCATGTCCATTTCAGGGAGCCCGGTCACGAATATAAAGAAACTATCGAAACGGGAAGTCATTCTGCCGCCGCCGGAGGGTTCACCACTGTCGCAGTGATGCCCAACACTTCTCCGGTTAACGACAATAGATCCATAACCGAGCTTATATTATCTCAGGCAAAACAAACTGCAATCGTCAATATTTTACCCATTGGCGCCATCACTAAAGGACTACAAGGGGAAACCCTTTCGGACATGGGCGAGCTTAAAGAGGCTGGGTGTATCGGTTATTCCGATGATGGTAGACCGGTGAGTGACAGTGAAATCATGAGACGTGCCTTGGAGTACAGCAAAATGTTTGACCTGCCCTGCATCCAACACAGTGAAGTGCTTGAGTTGACTCGAGGGGGAAGTATGAATGAAGGGATTGTCTCCACCGAACTTGGACTTAAAGGCATGCCCACAGAAGCTGAAGACATCATGGTTCACAGAGATATATGTCTTTTACCAAAAACGGGTGGCAGACTTCATGTTGCACATATCAGTAGCGGAGGTTCAGTTGATCTGGTCAGACAAGCGAAAGCAAAAGGATTGCCTGTTACCTGTGAAGTTGCACCGCATCATTTCACACTGACACATGATGCATGCAGAGGTTATGATACTAATGCAAAAATGAGTCCACCCCTTAGAACAGATTCTGATTTAGAAATGATCAAAGAGGGTATGAGAGATGGCACCATTGATATCATAGCAACAGACCATGCGCCACATGACTTGGTTGACAAACAAGTCGAGTTCAGCAAGGCTTGCTTTGGTATTGTTGGCTTGGAAACAGCTCTTCCACTAACTTTAAAAATGGTCGATGAAAATGTCATTTCACTGGAAAGAGCAATCGACATGTTAACCAATAAACCCAATATGATTTTTGGAATTAATAAGGGCACATTGGGAATTGGAAAGGATGCCGATATTACTTTGTTTGATGAAAAAAAGGAATATTCTATCGACCCAAGTAAATTTAGATCCCGCAGTAAAAACTCTCCTTACAAAGATTGGAAAGTGAGAGGAAAAGTGCTTCGTACTCTTGTACATGGAAAAACCGTTTTTAACTGCCAATAACCCATATTTTATCTTCCCAGAATTAATATAAATATATGAAAGCCCTTTTAGCGCTTGCCGATGGAAAGATATATGAAGGCGAGCATTTTGGATCAGAAGGTGAAGTTGAAGCTGAAATAGTTTTTAATACCAGCATGTCCGGTTACCAGGAAATTATCACAGATCCTTCCTATTGTGGACAAATGGTAGTTATGACCTATCCTTTAATAGGAAACTATGGTGTAAATCCTGAGGATTTCGAATCAGACCGTCCCTATTTGTCAGGCTTTATAATAAAAGAATTGAGTAGGGTTCAAAGCAATTGGCGATCACGGGGGAGTTTGGAAGATTTCCTGTTGGAGAATAAGGTGTTTGGCATTCAAGGAATTGATACACGTGCATTAACTCGCCGCATTCGTGAAAAAGGTGCTCAACAAGCCATTTTATCGACAGACGTTTCTAATCCTCAAAAGCTTATTGAAAAAGCTCGCAAATCCCCAGGTTTGATAGGTAAGGATTTAGTTAAAGATGTAACCTGCAAAAAACCTTATGACTGGAATGAAAGTGAGTGGATAATTCAAAATGGCAAAACGAATTTGGCAGAAGTCAAAGATCGTCCCTTTAATGTATTGGTCTATGATTATGGAGTGAAGAGAAATATTTTGCGGAAATTGACTCAATCGGGTTGCAAAGTAAAAGTGGTTCCTGCAAATACACCTGCAGATGAAATTCTTGCCACGAATCCCGATGGAATATTTCTTTCAAATGGCCCCGGAGACCCGGCTGCAGTCCCTTATGCCATCGAGAATGTTAAAACTTTACTGGGAAAGGCACCGATTTTTGGGATTTGCTTAGGGCACCAGATCCTAAGCCTGGCATTAAATGGCAGTACTTATAAATTGAGGTTTGGACACCATGGTGGTAACCAACCCGTCCTATATGCAAATTCTGGAAAAGTTGAAATCACATCTCAGAATCATGGTTTTGCGGTAAAGGACAATTCATTAATGAAAGATGTAGATATTACCTCATTAAATCTGAATGATAATACGGTAGAAGGGATTCAACATAAAAAATGGCCGATTTTTTCAGTCCAATATCATCCTGAAGCATCCCCTGGCCCCCATGACTCGGATCATTTGTTTGATAAATTTGTAAGCCTCATGAAAGCAGGAAACAATGCTCAATGAAATTTTAGAGCAGTTATTTGAGTTCGCCGCAAAAGCGATTCCCTCCGAACAGATTCTTGCAGCTAAAAAATCTTATCAAAAGGAAACCGGGGAAATTTATGAAGATGACAAATCTTATAATTCGAGAATGGCACTATTTTTAGAATGGTACTTATTCGATAATTACATCGAGGAATCATCTAAAACAGTACTTGAAGTTCTAATCGAAGAAAATGCGGAAGCATGGAGCACCGATAGGCTGCAAATTTACAAGGGCATTAATGAAAGTGTTCAAGCTTTGTTTCTTGTAAAAAAGGTCAAAGATGAAATGGTGAAAGTTTTAAATCTGTTTACCGATGAAATTTATTTGGTACAGGACAAAGATTCGCGCTTAATCTTCAGGAAAAATGATATTTTCCAAGGTCGTATTATTTTTTTTCAAGAGCAATTTAATTTTACAGGCAATTTTTGTTTCCATCCTGAGAAAACCCACAAATTTATTAAACCTGAAATAAAAACTATTGCCAAAACTCAAATCCAACACAAAAAAGATCTCGCTAAAATTGAAAAAACCCTATTAAAGGCAAATAAAAAATTAATGGACAAAGAAGTACATATTGAAAAGTTAAATGAAAAAATTAAAAACTGCGATTCAGAAAATAAAATTGCAAAGTTCAATAAAAAGCTATCACTATTAATTGAAGAAAAAGAAAGTCAAATTAAAACTATTCAGGGATTAGAAAGTGAAATATTTATTATTAAAAACGATAAGATTAAAATTGAAGGAAGCAAGCAAATTAACGCTTTAATAAATAAATTTGCCTACATGAATTTAAAGTGGGAACGTTCTCGCCAAATAGATATCTCCGATATATATAAAAATTAATGCCTAAACGAACTGACATAAAAAAAATACTTCTAATTGGACCCGGACCCATCATTATCGGTCAGGCTTGTGAATTCGACTATTCAGGAACTCAAGCATGTAAATCATTAAAAGAAGAAGGGTATGAAGTCATTCTGGTGAATAGCAATCCCGCTACCATAATGACAGACCCCGAATTCGCTGATCGCACCTATATTGAGCCAGTCACACCCGAAGTTGTCGAGAAAATTATTTGTAGAGACAGGCCGGATGCCCTCCTGCCTACGATGGGTGGACAAACCGCTTTAAACACTGCCCTTGCTGTTGCGGAAAAAGGTGTTTTGGAAAAATATAATGTCGAATTAATTGGGGCAAAGGTCGAATCTATTAAAAAAGCAGAAGACAGGAATCTGTTTAAAGAGGCGATGATTCGAATAGGACAAAAAGTCCCCCCCAGCGGCCAAGCAATAACTTTGGACGAGGCCTGGGGTGTTGTTAAGGAAACGGGATTTCCAGCAATTATTCGGCCTTCATTCACCCTCGGAGGAACGGGAGGCAGTATTGCTTATAACAAAGAAGAATTTGTTCCCCTCGTTGAACACGCCTTTGCCTCAAGCCCTATTCATCAGATTCTTATCGAAAAGTCGCTTTTGGGATGGAAAGAATATGAACTGGAAGTGATGCGCGATCTCAATGACAATGTTGTTATCATTTGCTCAATTGAAAATTTTGATCCAATGGGGGTTCATACAGGCGACAGTATTACAGTCGCGCCTGCTCAAACTCTTTCCGATAAAGAATATCAAATCATGCGAAACGCAGCGATTGATATTATTAGGGAAATTGGTGTGGATACAGGCGGCTCAAACATTCAGTTTGCCACCGATCCAAAAACTGGAGATATGATTGTAATAGAAATGAATCCTCGTGTTTCCCGTAGTTCGGCCTTAGCATCCAAGGCGACTGGATTCCCTATTGCCAAAATCGCGGCCAAATTAGCTATTGGGTATTCTCTGAATGAAATCCAAAATGATATTACCCGGGTAACTCCAGCCTCTTTTGAACCCACTCTTGATTATTGCGTTGTAAAAATCCCTCGATTTACCTTTGAAAAATTTCAGCAAACAGAACCTGTCCTCACCACACAAATGAAATCTGTTGGAGAGGTAATGTCTATAGGCCGGACATTTAAAGAAGCATTGCAGAAATCCATTCGGTCCATGGAAATTGGTAATTATGGTTTTGAAGAAAATTTTCGTTTTAAATTAAACAACGTGGGCTTATCAGATGAAATGCAAAGGGAGAAGCTTATTGCAGCACTAACTATTCCTTTTTCTGACCGGCTTTGGCATGTTGCAGCTGCTTTGCGCCGCGGTATTTCAATTCAGGAAATTTATCAGCTTACCGGAATGGACCCTTGGTTTCTTGATAATTTAGGAAAACTGTTGGAATTGGAAACAGAACTAAAAAGTTTTGACTCTCTGGATTCTTTAGAAAAACCATTCTTATTAAAAGTAAAACAATATGGCTTTTCAGATAAATATTTAGCAGAAATTCTACATTGTTCTGAAAAAGAAATACGTGAAAAGCGTTTTAACTCGGGTATATTTCCCGTCTACAAAAGAGTCGATACATGCGGCGCTGAGTTTGAAGCATTTACGCCCTACCTTTATTCTACCTATGAAGAGGAATGTGAGGCTAACCCTACGGCGAAGAAAAAAATAATGATACTGGGGGGTGGGCCTAATCGAATTGGTCAAGGAATTGAGTTTGATTATTGTTGTGTACATGCCTCATTTGCTCTTAAGGAAGATGGATTTGAAACCATTATGGTCAACTGCAACCCAGAAACGGTGAGCACTGATTATGATACTTCGGACAGGCTTTACTTTGAACCTGTTACGTTGGAAGATGTTTTGCATATTATACGCGTGGAAAAACCAACGGGAATTATAGTTCAACTTGGAGGACAAACCCCACTAAAACTGGCGTTATCTCTTTTAGAAGCAGGTGCGCCCATTATCGGAACAAGCCCTGCCGACATTGACAGAGCTGAGAATAGAGAACTATTCAAAAATGTTTTAGATAAACTTGGCCTCAAGCAACCTGTAAACGGTACTGCCACTTCCTACAGTGAAGCTAAGGATATTGCAGCTAATATTGGTTATCCAGTTGTTGTCCGACCCTCCTATGTGTTGGGAGGACGCGCTATGGAAATTGTGTACAACCAAGATCGTCTTGAACATTATATGCAGCATGCGGTCAAAGCATCTCCTGAGCATCCTGTTTTAATAGATGATTTTCTTGAAGATGCAACAGAAATTGATGTAGATGCAATATCAGACGGTAATGAGGTAGTTATTGGTGGAGTAATGGAGCATATTGAAGAAGCGGGCATTCATTCTGGCGATAGCGCTTGTTCATTTCCGACATTTTCACTTCCGCCTGAAACTATTGTTGAAATAAAAAATCAAACTTGTGCCCTCGCAAAAGAGCTCAATGTAATTGGTCTGATCAATATCCAGTTTGCTGTACAGAATGGAGAAGTTTTCATCATCGAGGTAAACCCTCGAGCTTCCCGCACCGTTCCTTTTGTCAGTAAAGCAATTGGTGTTCCTCTCGCAAAGATTGCCGCTCGTGTTATGGCGGGTAAGAGTTTAAAAGAAATCGGCTTCACGAAGGAGATTATACCTGCTCACATCTCGGTAAAAGAATCGGTTTTTCCATTCAATAAATTTACAGATGTAGATGTTCTGCTTGGTCCGGAAATGAAATCCACAGGAGAAGTGATGGGAATTGATAAAACTTTCGGCCGAGCATTTGCAAAGTCGCAGCTAGCAACGGGAATTAAACTTCCAATTCAAGGAACTGCTTTTATAAGTGTTAAGGACTCAGACAAACCTAAATCTGTGAAAATTGCCCAAGGATTGCAGGAATTGGGTTATCAAATTCTGGCAACAAGAGGAACTGTAGACCACCTAAAAAAGAATGGAGTTGATGTAGGATTGATTAACAAAGTTAAAGACGGCTCGCCTCATTGTGTTGAAGCAATTGAATCAGGGGAGATTGACCTTGTTATAAACACAACATTTGGCGAACAAGCCATCGAAGACTCGTTTTCTTTAAGAAGGAGCTCCTTGAACCAAAATTTACCGTATTGCACCACGATTGCTGGCGCATCTGCTCTATTGGGTGGACTAAAGGCAATAAAAGAAGAGGATTTAGGTATTACTGCAATACAGGAATATAATACTTAATTAATTTAAGGTAGCGCTTTTGCACCATTAAAGTCCCACCATGGAATTTTTTCTTCGTGCTTAGAGGTTTTATATCCCGACCTAAAACTTTGGGTAATACCATCAATTTTTTTAGCAGATCGGACTAAGTTTCCAGGCAAGAAATTTTTCCCAACAATAGCCACGGCTTTCGAATAGCCAAGCATACTTTCCATTATCTGAATAACTCCCATTTTCTCATAAATATCCCCCAAGTCGTTTTCGGTAAAAGGATCTTCCAATCCTAAACCTAGAGAAAATACCCGGAATTTATCCCCAATTTCAACTCCATTTTGCCTGCCAATATTTATTAGAATATCATCATTTTTTATTGCAATAATTTCCCCTTCAAGAACGGAAGTGGAAAGAGTTCCTTCAATATAGTTAGTCATTTCTTTTGTCAAAAATGAGAGAGCCAAACTCATTGAACTAGACTCGTGATTGAGCAATTCAGTTTGATTAAGATCAATGTCCTCAGAATATGGGCGTTTACCCGAATTTGAAAATGCTCTGAAGTTTTGCTCATGAACTACCCTTCCCGTTTTATTTTGAACAAGCTGTAACCTTACTTCCAATTCTGCATTTTCTTTAGCTATTATTCCCTTTTTAACCATGCTTGTCATGGGAGTGCGAATACTACCCGGATTAAACTTAACTATCTGTCCATTTATTTTAAACA
>Ga0114932_10000290_pt1 | contig 59826 bp, 51 predicted proteins | sample 2SBtaG_2_FD_87286 | JGI IMG/M metagenome (GOLD analysis project Ga0114932, IMG submission 87286) | Deep subsurface microbial communities from Kolumbo volcano to uncover new lineages of life (NeLLi) - 2SBTROV12_ACTIVE470 metaG | ecosystem: Environmental > Aquatic > Marine > Volcanic ...
GGGTATTAAAACGCCAGTGCTTGGTCGATCATAACTGTCGAAATCCAAATCTAGGATAAAGCATTACCAGTTTCTTATTCAATCAACACAGACCCAGGGTCTGGGTCGGGCGCTCGAAATGACAATAGCTAAAAACTAATAGTCACCTCAAACCCCAGTTCTAATAATCCGCCCTCCATTATTAAGTTCCCAATTTTCAATGAGCGCGACCCTTCCGTCTCCAAAATAAAATGGCATACAGCTTGCACTTACTCTTTGCAGAATAATAAATGTCGACTTTTTGACGCCTAAAACCCTTTTAAAAACCGTAGGTTGGCCATGAATAACAAAATCACTTTAAAATTTGGAATCTTACTGATCATTTTATTGACGGCTTTTGGAGCCGAAGCGGCAGTGAAATTAAGAGGTTTAAACTTTATGGAGGATGTTGTTACCGAAACCACGGGAAACGAATCCTTCTACAATATAGAGTTTACTAAACCCATTAAGCACTTTAACGGTCCGGATTTCTTTAAAAAATCTATCCAAATAGATTTTCCAAACGCTTATATCGATCCGGCTAAGCAAACCTACTCAATTAACGATTCTGTTATCTCCGAAGTTTTTGTGGCTCAAATAGATCCCAAAACGGTACGACTTCGATTCGTTTTAGAAAATGAAAATATTGATTTAAGAGATCAATTTCAAATTCAAAAAGCAGGTCGTTTCCTAAACATCAATATTGGAAACGGTCAACCAATCGATTCAAATTATGAAAACTATGCAATGGTTGAGACGGTCGACAACAATATCAACGAAAGGGATTTCGTAAAAGAAACGCCAAGGAACACCGAATACTCTTACGATTCTCCAATCGTTAATAAAGCTCCCAAAACTAAAGTACAACCCAGCTCTTACGAAATCTCCAAAAATCTCGAAACGCCTAGTCCTAATGAAGACGAGTTGGACGATCTCCTTAAAGAAATAGATCAAGCCAAGAAAACCTTAGCGGCCAGCGATTCTTTCACTTCCAACGGTCCTGTCTTAACAAAACCCGCGGTTGAAAGACAATCGGAAGAGCCTGGCGATTCAGTCGAGCAAGTGGCCGATATTTCTTATACAGATCAATTGAAATCCATTATTAGCCGAAAAGATCCTCTTGCAGAAAACTCTAGACCTAAAAAACAGGTCACTCTTCAACAATCTGACGCTTCAAATAAAGCGTTAAGTTTTTTAGATTACGATGGAGATTTAACGAAAGGTTCCGCTCCGGGGTTGCCCGAAACGGCCGGGAAAATGGTTTCTTCTTTAGCCTTGGTTTTGGGCATCATGTTTCTCGTTTTCACACTTTTCAAAAAATTTGTTTTAAAAAATGGTTTGATGGGAGGAAATACGCAAACGATTAAAGTCATAGGTACCGGGATCATCGGACCTAGAAAAAGCGTTTCTTTAGTAGAGGTTGCCGGAGAAATCCTAGTCTTAGGAATTTCAAACGACAATATTTCCCTACTCTCTAAAGTAGAAGACGAAGAAAAAATTGAAGAACTTAAAACTGCGCCTAATGCGACTATTTCCAGCGCCTGGAAAAATGTAAAAAAAGAAAAGCCCAAACCAATCGCTGTCGTTCCGGAAAAAAAGCCCACTAAAAAAGTAGATAACCAAGCATTTGCAAATTACGTTAGACAATTCTCGAAAGAAAAAAGCGATCCAAAACCTTCTATCTCCAAGGCCGCAAACGCGATTCAAAAAAACTTGGGAAAACTTCGGACCGCATAATGAAAAACTTCGCAAAATATTTAATCGCAATTTTGGCGTTTAACGTCGTCTTATTTGGTATGGCATCCGATAGTTCGGCCGTTGCCTTGCCAACCATTCAATTTGGGATGGAAGATTCCAGCGAACCGGAAAAGGTATCCAGTTCATTACAAGTTCTCTTCCTTTTGACGATACTTACTCTCATGCCGTCGTTTTTGGTCATGATGACTTCATTTTCCAGAGTTGTGATCGTTTTGTCTTTTTTAAGACAGGCTATGGGGACCCAACAAACGCCGCCGACTCAAATTTTAGTCGGGTTAGCGCTTTTCCTGTCCTTCTACATAATGGAACCCGTTTGGAGCGACGTCAACAAGAACGCGCTTCAACCTTATTTGAACGAACAAATATCGCAAACCGAAGCGATGGATAGAGCTCAAGTTCCGGTAAAAGCCTTTATGGCAAAGCAAACCCGAGAAAAAGATTTAGCGCTCTTTATCAATTTATCAACCGGCGAAAAACCAAAAACGGCCAAAGATATTCCGATTCAAGCTTTGATACCCGCTTTTATCATCAGCGAATTAAAAACGGCGTTTCAAATTGGTTTTTTAATTTATATTCCTTTTCTGATTCTAGACATGGTGGTCGCCAGCGTATTGTTATCTATGGGTATGATGATGTTGCCTCCAGTTTTAATCTCTTTGCCTTTTAAACTCATGTTGTTCGTCATGGTAGACGGTTGGTACTTAACAGTCGGGTCCCTGATGAAAAGTTTTGCTTAGCTTCATTTAAAAATTATCGGGGAAACAAAAAAATGACACAAGAATTCATTATCGGCTTTGCGATGGAAAGCATGAAAACCACCCTATTACTTTCCGCTCCTATGCTCGGGTTTGGTCTCGTAACAGGATTGGCAGTTTCTATATTCCAGGCGGTGACTTCCATTCAAGAATTGACCCTGACTTTTATTCCGAAAATATTGGCGGTGTTTTTATCGTTACTTTTATTCTTCCCCTGGTTATTTCAACTGATGTTGAGTTTTACCGAGAATATCTTTTTAAACATTCCAAACTACATAAAATAAGTCCATGGATCTTTTCCACCTGAATTACGACGAAATTGAAAAATTCTTTTTCGTGTTCATTCGGGTCGGCGCAATGTTTATGTATGCGCCCATTTTGGGAAGCTCCTCGGCTCCAGGAAAACTTAAGATAGGCTTGATTCTCGTTATGAGTTTTTTAATTTTTCCTTTATTGGAAGGAATTCCTCTTCCCAGCCCTAAAGGACCTTTCACTTTTGGGTTGTATATGTTATCGGAAATATCCGTAGGGCTTATCGTATCCTACATCGCCAGGCTAATTTTTATTTCGGTACAAATTGCGGGAACGCTGGTCGACTTTCAAATGGGGTTTGGCGTGGTCAACGTCATCGATCCTCAAACCGAATCGCAAGTTTCCATCACCGCCCAATTCTTGAACATCATTTCAATTTTGTTATTTTTAGCCTTAGACGGTCACCACTTTTTAATCAGCGCCGTGGTTCAAAGCTTTGAACTCATCAACCCAAGCACCTTTAACTTCAGCGGCAATACGATGCAATTTATCCTAAGCGTCTTTTCGTCCGCATTCGTCGTCGCCATAAAAATAGCCGCGCCCGTGGTGGCGGGATTATTTTTCGTCAGCGTCGCGCTTGGTTTAGTCGCCAGAACGGTGCCTCAAATGAACGTTTTTATTGTCGGTTTTCCTTTGCAAATTGGAATGGGACTGGTCATGTTTTATTTTTCCATGACTTATTTTGGGATGGTCTTTAAACACTCGCTTTACGAATTACCCAAAAACCTTATTGGGCTCATGCAAACATTTTGAGGATTTCTCTACAATCATGCAGAGTTCCTCTAACCTAAACGAAGGGTCATAGATGGCAGAAGACAAAGACTCAAAAACTGAGGAGGCGACATCCAAAAAAGTTCGCGAGACTCAGGAAAAAGGGCAATTTGCTAACAGTCGCGAACTGACCTCTACTTTCGTTTTGCTAGCCGCCATCCTTTCCTTCACCTTCGCCGGTCAAAGCGGAGCGCTTAAGATGATGGAAACCTGGAAGTACATCATGGCGCAATCTTACGCCATTCCTTTAACCGTAAACGATATGTACGATTTTATGCAATGGGTTTTGGGGCGGATGTTCTCCATCATGGCCCCTATTCTAGTGACTATTATGGTTGCGGGAGTTGCGTCCAATCTGATGCAAACCAAAGGCTTGAACTTTTCGATGGAACCTCTATCGCCGAAGTTTTCTAAATTAAACCCCATGAAAGGATTTGGCAGAATATTTTCCAAAAATTCAATTTCAGAATTGATGAAATCTTTGTTCAAGGTAGGCGCGCTTGCTTTTATCGGTTATATAACCATCAATAACCGGATGGAAGAAATTCCGGCGCTCATGGATTTCTCTGTAGGACAAACTCTTTTATACATTGGCGAAGTCACCATTGAAATAATGTTAAAAGCTTTAATATTCATGATTGTTTTAGCAGCCGTCGATATGTCGTTCCAAATTTTCCAACATGGCGAAGAAATTAAGATGTCGAAGGACGAAGTCAAACAAGAACGGAAGGAAACGGAAGGCGACCCTCAACTTAAACAAAGAATCCGCTCTACTCAATTAGAAATGGCCCGCAAACGCATGATGGCAGCTGTTCCGGAGGCGGATGTGGTGGTCACCAACCCGACACATATATCAGTGGCGTTGAAATACGATAGAGACAAATTCCAAGCGCCGGTCGTCGTCGCCAAGGGAGCCGACAATTTAGCTGCGAAGATTCGAGAAATCGCAAATAACAGCGGCGTACCATTAGTAGAAAACAAACCGCTAGCGCGAACGCTCTATAAAACGGTCGATATCGGACAAGTTGTGCCAGCGAATTTATTCCGCGCCATTGCCGAGATCCTGGCCCACGTCTACAAACTCAAAAGCCAAACGTTTTAGATTAAAAGTTTTAATTACTCTTTGCCACCCTCACTATTAATGGTGGCGTGGGCAGCAGCGAGGCGAGCTATTGGAACACGGTATGGCGAGCAAGAGACATAGTCCAACCCTACTCTTTCGCAAAATTCAATGGAAGACGGATCTCCTCCATGTTCTCCGCAAATTCCAAGTTTGATTTTTAAATTTGTTTTTCGTCCACGATCGCAGGCGATTTCAATTAGTTGACCAACGCCTTCGGTATCCAACGAAGCAAAAGGATCGCGTTCGAAAATGCCTTTATCCGCATATTCTGGCAAAAATCTCGCAACGTCGTCTCGGCTCATGCCAAGTGTTGTTTGAGTCAAATCATTCGTTCCAAAACTGAAAAAGTCGGCGGCTTCGGCAATTTTATCGGCAGTTAACGCCGCGCGTGGCAATTCGATCATTGTTCCTACAATGTATTCTATTTTTTTACCCTTATCTTCAAAAACGGCATCCGCAATTCGAACAACAGCGTCTCTCATCATTTCTAACTCTTTGCGAGTTGCCACTAATGGAATCATGATTTCAGGAATAACGCTTTGTCCTTTATCCGCAACTTCTAGCGCCGCTTCAAAAATAGCTTGAGCCTGCATTTCATAAATTTCTGGATAAGTAATACCTAACCGACATCCCCTATGACCTAACATAGGGTTCATTTCCGCTAAATCTCCCAACCGAACTCTAACTTGATCTTCATCAATTTTTGCGGCTTCGGAAAATTGCTTAATATCTTCGTCTTCATGCGGAAGAAACTCATGTAAAGGCGGGTCGAGCAAACGCACGGTAATTGGCATGCCTTTCATAATTTCAAAAAGTTCGGCAAAATCCTTACGTTGTTCGGGTAGAAGTTTTTCAAGGGCAGTTCGACGTTCGGACTCGTTAGTCGCAAAAATCATTTCCCGGACGTTTTGAATACGAGTGTGGTCAAAAAACATATGCTCTGTTCGGCATAACCCAATGCCTTCAGCTCCAAAGTCTACCGCAGTTTTGGCGTCTAGTTCCGTTTCCGCATTTGTTCGCACTTTCATACGTCGGTACTCATCAGCCCAACCCATCAATATACCGAAGTCGCCAGACATTTCAGGTTTAACTGTAGGCACTTCGCCAAGGATTACTTCTCCAGTAGAACCGTCGATGGTCAAAACATCGCCTTCCTTAACCTGGTTCCCATTCACGTTAATCACCAGTTTTTTTACATCGATGTGTAAATCTCCCGCTCCCGCAACGCAACATTTCCCCATACCGCGAGCAACCACCGCCGCATGACTGGTCATACCGCCTCTAGAAGTTAAAATCCCCACTGCCGCATGCATTCCATGAATATCTTCCGGGCTTGTTTCCTGACGACAAAGAATTACCGATTCGCCTATAAGCTTTTTCGCTTCCGCTTCGTCCGAAGTGAATACTATTTTGCCTGATGCCGCGCCTGGCGACGCCGGCAACCCTTTGGCAATAACATCCCTTTCCGCATTGGGATCTAGGGTGGGATGCAATAGCTGATCCAAAGAAGACGGTTCGACTCTCAACAAAGCTTCTTTTTTATTAATTCGGTTTTCTCTAACCATGTCTACAGCGATCTTTAAAGCTGCCCTGGCCGACCTTTTTCCAGTGCGTGTCTGGAGCATAAAAAGCTCTCCCTTTTGCACTGTAAATTCTAAGTCTTGAATATCGCGGAAATGAGTTTCTAGTTTTTCCCTTAGATTGCACAATTGGTCAAATACTTTGGGCATCGACTCTTCCATTGAAGGCAAATCGCTACCTTCCTTTTCGCGGCCTAGTTTACTAAGGGATTGTGGAGTTCTGATTCCAGCGACAACGTCTTCGCCTTGTGCGTTGATCAAATACTCTCCGTAAAAATAGTTTTCGCCAGTTGAAGGATCTCTTGTAAAAGCGACACCCGTGGCGCAGTCGTCCCCCATATTTCCAAACACCATGGATTGAATATTGACCGCTGTACCCCAGTCTGCAGATATATCGTTAATTTGCCTATATTTAATCGCGCGCGGAACCATCCAAGATCCAAACACAGCACCGATAGCTCCCCAGAGCTGCTCTTTTGGATCGTGGGGAAAGGGTTTCCCTAATTGGAGTTCTATTGTGGCTTTGAACTGACTTACTATATCTTGCCAACCCTGAGCAGTAACTTCAGTGTCTTCCGTAATGCCATTATCATCTTTGTAAGTGGAAATAACTTCTTCAAAATCGTGATGGTCAACACCCAACACAACATCGCCATACATTTGTACAAACCGACGATAGGAATCCCATGCAAAACGTTCGTCATTGGATTGTTTGGCCAATCCTATAACCGTTTCGTCGTTTAACCCAAGGTTAAGAACCGTATCCATCATTCCCGGCATAGAAACCCTGGCTCCAGATCGAACTGATACCAGTAAAGGGTTGTCCTTATCGCCAAATCCCATTCCCATAGCCTTTTCAACTTCAGCTAAGGCTTCTACCGCCAAATTTTTTAATTCAGGAGGATAAGAGTTTTCGTGCTTATAAAAATAGGTACAGACTTCAGTAGTAATCGTAAAACCAGGAGGCACAGGCAAGCCTAAAGAGGCCATCTCTGCCAAATTTGCGCCTTTGCCGCCCAGAAGATCGCGCATTTTTGCATTACCTTCCGTTTTTCCGCCTCCAAATGTATAAACCCATTTTGTCATTTAACTTTCTCCCTATTACCTCTTAAAACACTGAGCTGAACCGAAGATTTTGCACGATTACGACAAGAATTTAAAGGAAAAACTTTTATCAAACCATTTTTGGTTTAACTGTTGTTGGAAAATCTATATCTCTTTCTTATATCGACTGGAAGAAACAGCCTGAGAATTGTCTAATTTTGGAAAAAATGGCTTTAAAGGAGTGGTTTCCCAATCTTTTTAGCTAAAAGAGGATTCATGAAAAAGAATTTCAAAATATAAAAATTTTTGCCGGTTGGCTTTGGCCTATCTTTGATTCTATGAACTAGGCATCTAATTAAATTTGATTTTTTTGAAGTTCGCTTAATATAGACTGGAGTTCAAGAAAATATCGATAAAAACTTAAGGCTTCTTTTTATACAATTGGTAGTTTGTTTCTTGCCCTGGAACTATTACAACGATTTTTTCTTCTCTTAATTTGTTCCATGCTGCATAAAAAGGTTCTATCGAAGGGGATTCGTTTTCATCGAACGAACTCAAATAATCTTCCTTGATTTCTTCAATGTTTGTTTCATCTTTATAACGCGTTAAGTAATCTTTGATGAAATCTTTAATTTCTTCCATCGATTGGGCCATGATAAAAACTCTATTTAAAAAATGAATAAAAACCCTTTATAGGAAATCTATAATAATTTAATTAAAAAATTCCCAAAAACTTAATTTAAACAAATCCTTAAACGACTAAATAATCGTTCTCCTTGTTGTCAGTTCTGCAGCCTATTTTTTTCAAAACCTTTAAACTTCTTAAAATTCAGATATAAGTTTCTTCTTTTTTTTAATTTTAGGCAAATATAATTTCTCTTCAATTCAAGAAATAATCCTTTAGCTTTTTTACAATAAAATACAATAACGCGTTAAAATATAGTTGTGAATAAGCAACGCTATGTCTAATAATACTTTTTAAAAAGTCTCAAATAATTGATTTCAAGAGTTGCGCTCTTGGCAACCTTAATTCTTTATAAATTCTCTTAATTTTAACACGATCTAAAACTGCTATACATCCTCAACAAATATTTGGCGATTTTTATAGAAAATTAATCATTTAATCAAGGGCATCTCATGTTTGGTTCCACTTTGCGCATTCCAATTCGCTTAAAGTTGGTCGGGCTTTTTTCTTTATTAATACTTCTATTTACGTTTTTCAACTTCAGCTACTATCCTAAGACGTATAGAACCCAAGCTTTTACCAATTTAGAAAATCACATTACCACTATGAGCGAAATGATCGCTTTAACCTCTGGAATTAGTTTGGAGGTTTTGGATCTATCAATTATCTCAAGCGCTATTAATTGGGCAAAACATGATTCCCGTCTAGTTTATATTGGCATATTTGACGAAGATGGGGAACCTGTTTCCACCTTCAACCCAGGACTCATCAGTTTGGACGTTTCGGAAGCATTAAAAACAAAGGAAATTTTTGAAATTGAGGAAAACTTTTTTATAGTAACTCCTATCGTCTACAACAAAACCAAATATGGGCGCGTTATTTTAGGTTTGTCTTTAAAAGCATTTAACGAAAATATTTTAAAAAACGAAACAACAACATTATATATTTGTCTAGCCATGCTCCTGTTAGGAGTTTTGCTTTCGTACTTTTTTAGTAATAAAATTACTAAACCTCTTATTCAATTAACGGAAGCCGCCGACAGCGTCTCTCAGGGCAATACGGACGACGTAGATATCGATATTCACACGCGAGATGAAGTAGGGGTTCTATGTAAAAACTTCAAAGACATGGTAAGCAATATTAGACACTCTTTCGATAATCAAATTAACTCCATAGCCAATACTTCTAAAACTCTGACCACCTCCTCCAACGAAATGTCAGCCTCAATTCTTGAACAAGTAGGTATTGCAGCAGACCAATCCACTTCCATTTCTGAAATTTCCGCTACTCTCAAACAACTCGCTACAACATCCAGCCAAATTGCGGAAAACTCTACATTAGTTGTAGATACTTCTTCTACGGCAGTTACCTATTCTGAAAAAGGCGTAGAAGCATTGGAATCGCTAAAAGGAAGAATGGATGAAATCACCAGCGATAACGAAAGCAACCTAATGGAAATTGTTGAATTAGGAAGAAAATCTCAAGAAATTGGCTCGGTTATGGAAATCATCAGCCATATTGCCGACCAAACAAAATTGATCGCATTTAATGCAGCGATTGAAGCCGCTAGCGCTGGAGAAACCGGTAAAAGGTTTGGCATCGTAGCTGTAGAGATCCGAAACCTCGCAGATAACGTGATGAAGTCCACGTTAGACATTGAAAGCAGGATAGAAGAAGTACAAGCTTCTATTAATAAGCTTGTTGTATCTTCAGAAAATGGAACAAAAAAAATCAAAACCGTTAATGACCTCGCCGCCCATACCCTTAATCAATTTGAAGGTTTGGTGAATGGAGCGCGCTCGGCCAATGATGCAGCAACGACTATTTCATTTTCCACACAACAACAAGAGTTTGCTACCAGTCAAGTTTTTGAAGCCCTAAAAGAAATTGAGCAAGGTATCCATCATTATTCGGCCTCGACTCAGCAAACGAACAGTATTTCCCAAGGACTATTGATACTTGCGGAAGAATTAAACAGATTGATTGAGGGGCTCCAGGGTGGCTCTCAAGATAACAACGAATCAGAACCTGAATTATTGGAAACCCAATCTTCTTAAAATTTAAAGTTCCCAAACTTCAATACCTTTCATTTTAAATTCTTAACCTATAAACCGCCTCTCCTCTTGCAAAAACCTTAAAAATTTGATTAAATACGTAAGATTTTAACTATTTGTTTAAATTTGTTTAAATTTAAACAAATATTCAATAAACCCAGAAGACTTTTAGCTCTGGGGCCATCATTGAATTTATTCAATTCATTCTTTAACGCAACAAGGTTTTGGGTCACTATAACGGTCCTTTCCATTATCCTTGGAACGTTGTCCGTTATCGTTCGTTGTATAGATAAATCAGGAAAATCTAGTCATAAAATTAATAGTTTATGGGCTTGTTGGATTTGCAAAGCCTGCGGCGTTCAAGTGGAATTGCTTGGTTTAGAAAATGTTGATTCTCAACGCGCCCAATTATTCGTTGCAAATCACCAAAGCTTTTTTGATATTTTTACCCTTGCTGGTTTTTTGCCAGTCCAACTGCGGTGGATGGCAAAGGCAAGTTTGTTTTATTTACCTTTTGTCGGTTGGGCAATGTCTGCCGCTCATTATGTAAAAGTGCGTAGAGGCAACCGAAAACAATCGCTTAAAGCTTTTAACGACGCACTGGATAGAATCAAAAATGGAGCTTCTGCTGTCATTTTTCCAGAAGGAACCCGTTCCAACGATGGAACCATTGCCGAATTTAAAAAAGGAAGCCATTTATTAGCTATACGATCTGAAGTTCCGATAGTCCCTACAGTAATTATAGGAACCGGCGACGTTATGAGAAAAGGGAGTTACGGAGTAAAACCAGGCAATATAAAAATAATATTTTTAAAACCTATAGAGATAAAAAACTTAAATAAAAAAGAAAAAGATGCGGTTTTAGAAAACGTGCGACAAATGATTTGCGCCACCTTCGCGGAGAATTCTACTTCAAATGGATAAAAAACCGACCAAGTCCTTGCCAGAAGGCAACATCGAAATAGAAAAAGATATCGTCAAAACAAAATGGCCAGCCGCTATTTTACTCAGTTTAATTTTAGCGGTGGGAATCCTTTGGATATTTTCCTTTGCTCCTATTCACAAAGCGACTGTTACAAAACCCGTTAATAAAATTCAAAAAGCTGCGCTACCTCCAAAGGACTCTCGCCCTTTTGTATCAATTCCCGCCGGTCTTAAAAAACCAAAGGCTCAGGCGAAAAAATCTCCCGTAAAACCGACATTAAAGCAACTCCCCCCTCCTAAACCAAAACCTGTAATTATTACAGGTTCCATTTCAAAAAAAGATAGCTTCTCTAAAATTATGAGCAAAGCCAAAGTTAGCTCAAATAAAATTTTGAAGATGGTCAAATCCTCGCGAAAAGTTCTCAATCTCAACCGTTTGCAATTAGGAAAAAATTATAAAATCGAATTGTCGCCAAAAGGAAGCTTCAGATACTTTGAATACTACTTCAATCACTCACGTTACTACCGGCTTGAGATAAAAGGAACGACCGATAAATTCAAAGCGAAAATCGTAAACTATAAATTCGACACAGATTTCAAAATTGTTAAAGGAGCTATTAACAATAGCTTGGTGGTAGACGTGCTTAAAGCGGGAGGATCTCATCAAAATGCCTTGGACCTTACCGAAATTTTTGCCTGGGACGTCAACTTTTTCAAGGATATTAGAAAAGGAGACAAATTTAAATTTTTAGTGGAGACCAAATCACGCCACGGAAAGTTTATAAAAGACGGAAAAATCTTAGCGGCGGTACTCCAAACTCATAAAAAAACATTCGATGCAATTTATTTTGAAGAACCAAACGGGAGCGCAAGATATTATACGTCTGAAGGAAAACCTTTGGTTAAACAATTTTTAAAAGCGCCATTGAAATACAGCAGAATTTCTTCGCGCTATACTTACCGAAGATTCCACCCAGTCTATAAAAAATATTTACCTCACTTGGGTATAGACTATGCCGCTCCTACAGGAACTCCAGTAGTCGCATTGGCCGATGGAGTCGTGGCCTCGGCAGGGCGCAATGGACGAGCCGGAAAATATGTCGCGTTAACCCATTATGGAATTTATCGCACCGCCTATTCGCATCTTTCACGGTTTGGACGAGGAGTTAAAAGAGGAAAAAAGGTTCATCAAGGACAAATAATCGGATACGTAGGAACAACAGGCGCTTCAACAGGACCTCATCTAGATTTTCAACTCAAAAAGTTTGGGAAACCTATTAACCCATTATCGTTTAAATCTCCTGGGGGCCCTCCTGTAAAAAAAACGTTCAGAGAAGCTTTTATCCAAAACTCAATTCAGAAGCTTTATGTTTTGGAGGAAGTAGAAACAGCAATCAACGTTGCAAAGCTTGAGAACATTCCCAAACGCAAACAACACGCTAAAAAAATAATAGCGTCTTCACTTGTTAACCCCAAACAAAGCTTTAACTAAGCTCGATTGACTCGATGATATTTTGACTTTTATGTCGCCAAAATATTATCGATGGTTTCTAAAAACTCATCTACTTTGATTGGTTTTGTAAGGTATTTTAGAAATCCAGCCGACATAGCCTTATCTATATCTTCTTCAGTAATGTAAGCGCTGATAGCAATAGTTGGTATGTCTTTGGTTTCCTCGAATGTTTGTAGTTGCTTTAGGGCTTCGATGCCGTTCATCCCAGGCAAGTTGATATCCATCAATATTAAATTTGGTTGATGCGCGCGCGCCAACTCTATACCTAAATGCGCTTCTGGCGCTGTTAATAGTTGTACTTCTTGGCGCAATAACAAAATTCTTTTGACCAACGCTAGGTTTGCCGGATTATCTTCGATATATAAAATTGAATGACAAGATTTTTCAGATTCTTCAGGTTCTTCAATTTCTTCAGGCTCCACAATGGTTTCCTGTTCAACCGAATCTGCTTGACCTCCTTTCGGAAACTCTACAGAAAAACAGCTTCCAACCCCCAACTCGCTTTCTAAAAAAATCTTTCCATTCATTAATTCAACAAGTTTTTTAGTAATTGTGAGCCCAATTCCCGCTCCTTCAACTTCCGAGTTCTCTTCTCCAAGGCGATCAAAAGGTTCGTACAACTTCTTTAATTTACTTTTCATTATTCCTTTTCCCGTATCCTTAACATGAATACGAACGGTAGCCGATCCTTCATTACTGCAAAAAATTCGTACTGTCCCACCTCTGCGATTATATTTAATTCCATTCGATAATAAGTTTAGTATTATTTGCTTCAAACGCATACGGTCGGCATGCACCGTTAAAGGAGCTTCTTTTATTAAATCGAATTCATTCAACAATTGAACGCCATGGCTTTTCGCTAAAGGCTCCATCAACATGGCAATTTCTTTTATTAATGCCATCAACTCCACCGGTTTTGGAGCGATCGTCATTTGACCCGACTCGATTTTACTCAGGTCTAATACTTCATTAATAAGCGCCAGCAAATGATTGCCCGCCTTTTCGATTTCGTCAACGCAATCTTTTTGGTTATGGGACAACTTTTCCTTCGAATTGATTGTCAACAACTGCGAGAAACCCAATATTGCATTCATAGGCGTTCGTAGCTCATGACTCATTCTCGAGAGAAAATCCGTTTTGGCTTGACTTACCTTCTCTAATTTTTCATTGCCTTTTAATAACTCTTCTTCCGCTTTTTTGCGAACCAATTCCGCTTCTGCCCTGGCCGCAAAAATTGCTAAAATCATTTTAGAAGTAGATGGATCTCGCATTGGCAACGTATCCATAACTCCCAAATTGCCAATTACTTTTCCTGACTCATCGGTTAGGGGAACTCCCAAATAACTCTCTACCCCATATTTGCGAAGAATGTTGTCATTGGGGAACTCTTTTTGTACATCCTTTGGAAAAATTTGGGTTTCGTTATTTTCGATAACCCGTCCACAAGGAGTGCCTTCAATGTCATATTCAATATTAGATGCAAAACTATCACCGGCCCAAAAAGCCAAGGACCTATTTTTTCCACCTTCCACACGACCTAAAAAAGCAAAACGAACTTTTAAAGAATCCGCTAAATTAAACACCAAAGATTGAATAAATTTATCGCCTGTATCTGAAGCAGTGCCTTCCATGATAGAGCGCAATTGTTCTAAACTTCTCCGGTTTCGTTCTTCACTTTCGCGCTTTGCCATTTCTCCCAATTTCAATTGGATGGCGATCCCCGCTAAATAAGCCGCAAAAAGAACTTTTTGCATTTCCTCTTCGCTAGGTTTTCTTGGCTCATAAAAGAAACAACAAAAAGTGCCTAGCACTTTTCCTTCAACATTGCGTATTGGGGTAGACCAACAACCACCTAATTGATTTGATTCAGCAAACTCCTGAAAACCATCCCATTTTGGATCTAATTGAATATTTTCTACAATAATAGTTTTGTTATAGGTAACAGCGGGACCGCAGGAGCCTACTTTCTCATTAACTTCAAACCCATTAAAAGCGTTATTAACCTCTTCGGGTAAACTTGGAGCGGCGGCTGTTAAAAATTTTTCCCCAGAGCTATCTAGAGTATAGATAGAACCTCGCACTTGGTCGATCTGCGCTTCAACTTTTTGGATTAAAACGTCCAGGGTTGACTTCAAAGATTGCCCGGTAGCCAACATTTCCAAAACTTCGTTTTGACCATGGAGCGTTGTTTCCATTTGAGCGCTTGCGGTTTTTTCCGATCCCGAATAAAACTTAAACTTATCCATAATAAGACAAACTCTTCTACTCTCTAAAACTGAAAAACAATTAAAGTGATTTTAATTCTATCTATTTAGTTTACCAAATAAGTTAGCCAGATTTGAACATAATTTATTTATTAATTAATTAGCGATATAAACCAGTCATGGTAGTAAAGTTTATTGAGAATCCAATCGCCTATTCAAATATTGTTTTAACGAGGTTTTCAGAAATCCACCCGGATTTATCATGAGCTTTTACTTCCAGCCAACCGCCATTATTCTTTATCACCTCTACCTTTTCACCTTTACGAAGTACCATCACAATTTCACCATTAGGCTCGCTACGAACGTTAGCCATCTCCACTCCAACTAAGTGAATAGGTTCTAAATCTTTTTCATGAGATTCTAGTTTTACGTTTCGAGAGATAAAACCTTTATAATCTTTTTCGACAAAATCTTGATCTAATTTGTAAATTGCGAAAGAAAAAAATATGACAATCAAAAATGAAATTCTTACTACAGCTTGTAAACCTGTAATCTTATTAGGCAAGGACTTTGGTTCCGATTCAGGAGGACCACAGCGCGCACAAAACCATTGGCCGCGTAAAATGGTTTCTCCACAATTCTGACAGTTAACGATCCATTCTTTTTTTAGGGAATATCCAGCCATTTTGAATTTTCGTTAATTTACAATGCCTAGTTAGATAATCTATCTATATCTGCATCACAATTGATATATATCGCTATATTTATCTTTTAGATACTGAATGAAATGATCTGGATTTAGCGGTTCGCCCGTTACCTGTGCCACTAAATCGTCTGTTGAATAAAGTCGTCCTTTTTGATGGATATTTTCATTCAACCATTTCTTAATATCTACAAATTTGCCAAATTTGATTTTATCTTCAACATCAGGGTCCTTCTTTTTTAACGCATTAAAAAATTGACAAGCGTACATTGCGCCCAAAGTATAGGAAGGAAAATAGCCAAAGCTTCCCATGCTCCAATGAATATCCTGTAAAACACCTTCCGAATCCGTCTTTGGTCGTATACCTAAATAAGTTTCCATCTTATCGTTCCAAATTCCCGGTAATTCATCGGGAGAAATAGATCCGTCAAACAAACCCTTTTCAATTTCAAAACGTAAGATAATATGTAATGGATACGTAACCTCGTCGGCTTCGACTCGAATGAAAGAAGGTTCTGAAAAATTAATTCCTTCATAAAATTTTCTTACAGAAACGTCCCCTAGTTTTCCAGGAAAAGCTTCCCTGAATTTTGGAAGATAGCAATGACAAAAACTCTCGCTTTGAGCAATCATTCTTTCCCAAAACAGGGATTGCGATTCATGAATTCCCATTGACAGATGTTCAGATACAGGCAAGTTTCGGTCGCGCTCCATCCTTCCTTGCTCGTAAAGCCCATGACCCGTTTCATGAATTACAGCGTATAACGATTCCACGAAATTATCGCTACGATACCGCGTCGTTATTCGCACATCAGTGGGATGAGAGCCTCCACAAAATGGATGAACAGAAACATCCATCCGACCTTTGTCGAAAGCGAAGCCTATTTCCTCACTAATTTGTTGCCCTAATACTTTTTGCTTTTCCGTAGAAAAATCTCCTTCCAAAAATGAACTGTCCAAATTCTTTCCGTTTTCTTGAATTGCTTTAACTAGAGGAATTAACTCTTTTTTAACTTTTTCAAAAATCTCCTCAAATCTTACGGTTGAGCCACCTCTTTCATAAACGTCAATATTGGTGTCATATGCCAATTTTCCAGGATCGATATGACCAGCCCATTCTTTTCGAAGTTCAATCCACCTTTTAATACAGGGAACAAAATCTATAAAACGATTTTCCTCACGTGCCTTGACCCAAACTTGCCTGGAGGTCGAACTCAACTCGGCCATCTCTTGCGCTAATTCTTTGGGAACCTTCACTTCTCTTTCATAATCTCTTTTTGCTTCTCGAATATTAGCCGCTTGGTAAAAGTCTAAATCTTTAGTTGATCGATTCTCCAAATCGTTTAACCAGTCTCCTATCACTGGATCCGTAGATTTTTCATGTAATATTCCAGCTAACGTAGACATCTGCTTTGCCCGAAACTCGACTCCACCAGACGGCATAATTACTTCTTGATCCCAATGTAAAATTCCAGCAATGCCGTTTAAACTAGTCAATTCTTCCAATCGGTTTGTCAATTTTTGGTAACTATCGCTACTCATTCAATACTCCAAGGAGGTTTAACTAAAAAGAAACTATGGCCTAAGCTAATATTTTAACCATTTATCAGGAAAATCAAAAAGTTAAAATTGACAAATATAAGGTCCTACTCTAATATTGATAACAATTCTCAAATTAAGGAAAATCTTAGTAGATGATTATCTAGCCATTTTCCTCCAAATTCCCCAGATATACCTAAACCAACTAGATTTATTCAACAAAACCAAAAAACAAATATGTTTTCAATACAACCAATTTCCTCGCATAGAGGATTTTACTTTTTAATTTTACTAATTCTGACCGTATGTTTAGGAATTTTACAACCTTCATCTTCAATAAACGCTCAGGAAAAAGAACAAAAAACTGAATTAAAAATTAAAAAGTTAGTCATGATGCTCGCCATCGTATCCAAAGAATATGAGTTAGCCGTCAAAAATGGGCAAATCATAAACGAAGTCGAATATGAAGAAAGTCAGGCTTTTTTGGAAATGGTGTCGGAAAGATTTATTCCCCTTTCAGACCAGTTTAAAGATCGTAAAGAAGCTGAGGCTATTAAAAGCCAACTCGTAGAACTCAAATCGAAAATTCAACAGAAACTAAATACTGAAAAAATAAAAATTCTTTCCACATCCATTCAAAATGGAATATTAAACGAATTTGGAATCAAAATAAAAAAATCGCCGAAGCGCTCAATTTCCTTAGAAAATGGAGAAAATATTTTTAGGTCAAACTGTTCCCACTGCCATGGCACAACAGGCCAAGGCGATGGACCAACGGCAGAAGAATTAGACCCTAAGCCAGCAGTATTAGCCGATCCACAAATTACTGGAAACGATTATTCAAAACCTTATGACAACTTTGAAGTTGTCAATGTCGGAATCGCCAACACCGCCATGATTGCGTGGGCAGACGTGTTATCGGAAGACGATATTTGGGATGTGGTCTATTACATTCGGACTTTTTCGAATAAAAACGTCCAACTCCCTAATATAACTAGCGCTCCAAACGAATCGGAATTAAAAGCTTCTATTCATGAAATCGTTTCAAAAATTAAACAACTCGTCGCCAAATCATCAACAAACTTTGACAATGAGAATATAGAAGCGGCTGGCGATGCCGCTTTTGACGCCTATTTAGTCTATGAAACCATTGAAGCCGCATTAATAGCTAAAGAAAAAAACCTTGGACTTAGGTTACAAGCAAATTTTGGTCGGTTACGAGGAGAAATAAAACGAAAAGCCTCAAAAAATGAAATCAATTCTTTAGTTCAAAAGATAAACACAGATCTTGACGAAGCAATTAAAGTCTTTACGGCAAAGATTGAAGATGTGGGAGTTTTCATCCAATCCTTTTCTATAATCGTTAGAGAAGGATTTGAAACGATTCTCATTTTATCGGCTCTAATAACTTTTTTAATTAAATCTCGTAACGAAAACCAGGTAAAAAGTATTTATGTAGGAGCCGGAATTGGAATCCTAGCGAGTTTTTTAACGGCTTATATCGTTCATGAGATTTTAGGGATCAGCGCGGCAAATCAAGAGATTTTAGAAGGGGCTATAATGTTATTAGCGGCCGCAATGCTATTCTATATTAGTTATTGGCTCATTTCTAAAATCGGAGCCCAAAAATTTCAAGAGTTTATATCCGGAAAAATGCAACAAGCCGTAAGAACTGGAAGTGGAATCACTCTCGCAACGTTAGCATTTCTATCGGTATACAGAGAAGGGTTTGAAACTGTCCTTTTTTACGAAGCCCTTTATACTTATTCTGGCGATTCCACAGGAGGAATTATTCCTGGCTTTTTTGTCGGTTGCGGCGTTCTATTTGGGGTATTTTATGCCATAAACAAAATGGGAATGAAAATTCCAGTAAATTGGTTCTTTGGGCTTACGGGAATTTTTCTTTACTTTATGGCCTTCACTTTTACTGGGAAAGGCTTGCACGCTCTTCAAGTTGGAGGTGGATTACCTCTAACAGCTGTAGATTTCATTCCAGAAATCGATTGGCTAGGAATTTATCCAACCATTGAGACAAGTGTTGGGCAAGGATTTATTATAGCCGCTCTAGTTTTTGGAGCATTTTATACTTTAAAGATGTTTAACAAAAAAACTAATTGAAGTGAAAAGGCAGGAAACAAAATTAATTTAAAAACTTTTTAGATTTTGGCCTTCCAATTTCCATCATTGAAAAGTCTCTTTGTAAATCCATTTTCTTAAACTCTTCCCAAGAATCTCGAAATTGATTAAAGCCAACCATATCTAAGGCTTGCATGATTTCGACTTCAGAAAACTTACCGTCTGAATCTTCCAGGTCTCTAATCACATCTTCTAAAGCTTGACATAATCGGTTAAATTTTTCTTCATCTTCAAAAATCATGAAATTTTTTAAAAAATCGTAAGCCACTTCACCTCCTAAATTCGTTCGCCATTAATTCATTTTAACATCAATTTTCTTCATCGAAATATTTATTTATCTCAGATAAAAACTCTTTTAAGTCGTGGGCAATTTTAAAAAACTCACCGGACTCCAACCTGGAAATGGAAAAAATAGACCCTCCTAAAGCCAAAGCAGACGCTCCAGCATTTAAATAATCTGCAATATTTCCAGGTCTCACACCTCCCACAGCCATCAGTTTAATTTGGTTAAATGGCCCTTTGATCTCTTTAAAATAATCAGGACCAAACCGTGATGCAGGAAAAACTTTTACCATAGCCGCTCCAGCCTGCCAACAACGTTCAATTTCGGTTGGAGTCAAAGCTCCAGGAAAATAGGGAATATTTTCTAATGAACAGTGATTTGCGACTTGTTCATTTAAAGTTGGAGCGACAATAAACTTTGCGCCAGAAAAACAAGCATTTTTGGCTTCTTCAGTAGAAAGTACGGTTCCAGCGCCAACGCAAATTGATTGACCATATTTCTTAACAGCAGCATCAATCAATTTGAGAGCGTCAGGTGTATTTAACGTTATTTCTACGTACTTTAACCCAGAATCAATTATTGCTTCAAAAGTCCGGTCTAATTGCTCAAGTTTGATTCCTCTTAGTATACCTAAGGCTGGTTCCCGCTCAAAGTGAGACAAATCAAAACGGTCAAAACCCATTCTAACTATACGTTTGATTCTGCAGTTAACTTTTCATAAAACTTAAGATACTCGTCTTTATTGTCTGAATTCCTTAATGCCATTGCCGAACGAGGGTGGTTGTCTAAAATGCCGGTTATCATGTAAGGAATATTATATCCCCATTCAATATCATCTCTCAATTTAACAACATCCGATTCTAAAACTTCAAGAATAGGTCGAAGATCATATTTTGGGTTTTTAAGGAAACCTAAAAGCAATTCTAAAGGACAGTTTCCAGCGGCTCTACCAATACCATAAATGGTTCCATCTAAATAATTAACATTATTTATGATCGATTCGATGGTATTTGAAAATGCTAATTGCTGGTTATTATGAGCATGAATTCCTATCTCTCGGGTTTTCAATATACCTTTATACTTCTTAGCCATGTAAGCGATTTGTTCCGAGTAAAGAGCTCCAAAACTATCGACCAAATATACAACATCAACGCCGCTTTCACTCTCTATTTGTTCCAAAGCTTCGTCCAAATCATTTTCCCGAGCATGAGATACAGCCATGATATTTATAGTAGTTTCGTAACCCTTGCTTTTAATAAGGTTTACTAAATTGATGGCTTTATCTATATCCTTAACATACGAAGCAACCCGCATCATATCAACGAGGCTTTCGTTTTTGGGTATAATATCGTTTGGATCGACTCTACCGATATCAACCATAACGGAAACTTTACACTTCTTTTCTTCTTTACCAATAATGTTCTCAATATCTTTTTCAGAACAAAACTTCATTGGACCAAAATCATTTCTACTAAACTGGGATTCGTCAGCTTTATATCCCAATTCCATATAATCAACACCTGCTGCCGTACAAGCCTGGAACACTCTCGTTACCATATCGTTGCTAAACTGATGGGCATTCATTAATCCGCCATCTCGGATCGTACAATCCAATACTTTAATCTCTTTACGAAACATCACACAATCACTCCCAAACTGGGGATTCCCAGAAAACCGTTTTAGAGGTCATTTCTTAAAAAACAGGATCGGATTTAAGAATATAAATCAGGTTTCCTATTTTCAAAAAGACCTATTAATTTAATGAATTTAACTAATTGATTATATTTAGCTAAAGAAGCTTCGTCAATCAGAATTTTATCCTAAAACTAATTTAAGTCTTTTTAGGTTTATTAGCGCAACTTATAAAAATTAAACCTTCATTTTGCGCCATAATTGTTTATAATAAATTTCAAAACCTTTCCAATTAAAACTTCAAATTAATCATTTCCTAATTCCGAATGAACTTTTGGTTAGTTAAGCAAGAACCGACAAAATATAGTTGGGACGAATTTGTTAACGATAAGGGAACTTATTGGGATGGAGTTAGAAATTACCAGGCAAGAAACAATCTCAAAGCAATGAAAAAAGGCGACTACGCTTTCTTTTACCATAGCGTTTCCGACAAAAAGATAATGGGGATTGCCAAAGTGGTTAAGGAATTTTATAAAGATCCCACCACACCAGACGAACGCTGGGTAGTTGTCGATCTAAAACCGGAAAAACCATTTAAAAAACCCGTTTCTTTAGAACAGATAAAAGAGGAAGAGAGCTTACAAAATATCGCTTTGGTCAAACAGTCTAGACTTTCGGTTTCGCCATTAACTCGAAATGAATTTAAAACGATCCTCAAAATGGGCGGTACCGTATTAACGGGAATTTAATTTTTGTTATTTAAAACTTCAGGCAAGCAATCTTTAAAAGTTTAGCTTAAAAAATTAATTATGTACGAATCTATACCAATAACTTCGCCAAAAAGATGAAAAACTATCAGTTTATCTATTTTATTTTCTTTTTTCTGATCGCATTTGGATGTTCTGACAAAAAAACTCCTCCCTCAAAAACTCAAGACTCCCCAAAATCAGTTGCCGCTCCAATAACTAAAGAGACCGATAATAAACCTTTAAAAAAACAAGATAGCAAAGTTGAAACTACTCCACAGCCAGTTAGTTCCTCAACACCGTCAAATATAAGCGGCGTTAAATCCCGAGTAAGCGGCGGCTATAGCGCGCCACATGTAAGCGGCATTCAACATATAAGCGGACAAACTCGTCATTCTTCAAGTGTTAGTGGCGCCCAAGCCCATATAAGTGGAAGAATACCTTCCGCTCGTATAAGCGGTCAATAATATTAAACTATGAAGTATTTTAGATTCCTACAGATAGGCCTCCTTTTCTTATTTTCCTTTATCGCGTTATTTCCAAGTGTAATATTTGCAAATGAAAAAGAATGTATGAGCAAAATACAACTACTAATCATTCAAAAAGAGAAAGCTCAATATAACGGGGGAATCTGGAGTTTATTTGAAAAATCAAAAGAGCTCAATGTTCAATCGGTTATTGGTCTCAAACTGGATGGAAAAATAAACAAATTGATTGAACATTTAACCCATTTATGTAAAACCTTAAATGGAATCCCGTTGAACGATTTAGCAATGATTTTTAGGGACGATCTAAAAATAATGAGCGAAGATGAATACCGCAAACAATTGGTGATTCTAGGCAAAACAAAAAAAGAAATAAACGTTTGGTTCGAATTCTATGATTTCTCTTTAAAGCACGAAAATCGAGCCCTTGATTATTTATCAATAAAAGAAACTTTAAACGAATCAAAAAAAATAGTCTCCTCTTATGTGAAACTATTCTTAGACAATCAATCCAAAGGTATTTCAAAGCCTTTTAAAACGGAAGTGGAATCGTTGATTGATCAAGTTTCATCCTTTTCTAAATCAAATACAAACTTGATGCAGGCAGAAAGTGAACTCGCCCAAACTCCTTATTGGGATATTCAAGAAAGCGTTGGAGGTTCATAATAGCCGCAAAAAATTAGCGCTTCGGTTAATTTTCCTACCGAAAAAACAATTTATACAAATTTAACCTGCCCTTTGGAGGAAACGAATGGGAAGTTACTTAATCATTGGAGGAAGTGGCGTTATGGGAAGCGCCGCTATCAAAGCTGTCAAAGAAAAGTTTGGAGAAGAAACCGTCATAATTGCAAATTGGTATGGCAAAGAAGACCCTGATTTTAAAATTGAAGGAGCAAACCATACGGTTTTTGGAGATATAACGTCTGACAGTTGTATCGAGGAAATAAAGAATGTTGGCGGAGATGAATATGATTATCTATTTTACGCTACCGCTTTAGGAGAAGTAGGATTTCCTATCAAAGAGTCCACTAAAGAACAAATTGAACATTCAAATCGTATTTCATTCAATCCATTGCAAAAACTCGAGGACGAATTCCAAATTAAAACAATGGTAGCCTATTCAACATTTTATTTACTCAAACACCAAATTTGTAGCTATGGCGCAATGGGTCATTCTAAAGAGGCCATTGAAAAATGGATTTTGGAAAAAGGTAAATCACAACGGGCTTGTATACGAGCAGGCTTATTTCCTTCGCATTCTTCTCGAGCAATCAAGTTACTTTTAAGAAAAAATGCAAAAAGCATCAATAAAGAAAACAACCCCTTGTTGGGCTCTTATTTTGAAAATGTTGCCGCTAGCGAAGGAATTAAACGATTTGAAGCTGGCATCATGAAAGAGGAAAAAGAAACATATGGCGATAGTCCCACAGATGCAAATGACTTATACCTTTCTCATTTAGCCTTATTTGATTCCGACAACCCCTCTTTTATTAATGTTTGTGGAAAAAAAATATGGGAATCAAGGGAACCATTATTATTAAAAGATCTATAAAAGGCTTGAATATCTAACCTTCAACTTCCCAAAATACCGAGCCTTTCATCTTTTTTTAAATGTGTAAGCGTAATTTACTTAAGGCAACTTTATTAGCAAACTAGCAAACATTTTTTTGTATATAAAATCTTAACTCGGAAGAAGGTCTTTTACGAAACTTATTTTCAACACCCTAAATTACTTTAAGTTTCAATCTAATTTTTAAAACCTGAAGTTTTTTTCACAACTTTTTGTCTTAAATATATTACAATATTTTATTCAAATTTTAATAAATTACTGCTTAAATAGGGTTTATAGTTATCACTAAAAACCATATATTTTTTTTAAAGGTTTTAATTTTTAAAATGTTGTTTTATATTAAGAAAACGTCTACAAAACTGAATCCTGGTCAATGAACGATTTCACTAAACCAAACAACTTAACTCCAGAAAGCGTAAATCTTTCTCAAGACGCTCACCTGAACTCTCTTCTGGTAAGCATAGTTAATGAAGTGAAAGGTTATGCCGATAGGATGATTGCGCAAATTCGCCAATTATCCGATATTGGAAGAGCTTTATCTGGGGAGAGAAACCTAAACGCGTTATTAGAAATGATCGTTGACCAAGCGCGGAGCTTTGCCAATGCCGATGCGGGAACCCTATACATCCTTGAAGACAATACATTAAGGTTTAAAATCGTTCAAACTGAGTCGCTCAATATTAGAATGGGCGGTAAGTCGGGCGATAAAATCCCCTTCCCCCCAGTGGAACTTAAAGAATCAAACGTTTCAGCCTATGTCGCAATGAAAGGAATTTCAGTTAATATTCCCGATGTTTACCATTCAGATTTATTTGATTTTACCGGCCCAAAGAAATTTGATCAAACTTCAGGTTACCGTTCTAAATCAATGCTTGTAGTTCCTATGCGGAATCATGAAGACGACGTCATTGGAGTTTTACAATTATTGAACGCTCAAAACCCAAAAACAGGCGAAGTAACCCCCTTTTCTCCAGATTTAGAAGGTTTGACAGAATCCCTTGCATCGCAAGCCGCCGTAGCCATAACCAATGTGAAATTAATCCTGGATATGGAAAAACTGTTTGAGGCCTTTGTTGAAGTTATGGCTACTGCGATTGACGAAAAATCGCCAGTAACCGGCGGGCATATCAAACGCGTGGCGAATATGACGATTACGATGGCAGAAATTTTAAACGAAACAAAAACTGGCTTTTTTAAAGATATTAAATTTACCCCGGAACAGTTATACGAATTAAAAATAGCTGCCTGGATGCATGATATTGGAAAAGTAACAACCCCCGTCGAAATCATTGAAAAAGGTAAAAAACTTCAAACAATTTTTGATCGGGTTCATTTTATTGAAATGAGGTTCCGCTATTTAATCGAAAAACTAAAAAAAGAAACCTTAGAAATTAAGGTTGGCCTTTTAGAATCTGGGGCTTCTTCTGAAGAATTAAGAAAGTCGGATGAAGAAGGAGAAGCAAAAATTAAAGCATTAGAGGAAATTAAAGCTTTTGTAATTAAATGCAATGAACCTGGAGAATTCTTGGAAGACGAAAAGTTGAATCGGCTAAAAGAAATTAGCGAAATGACTTATATTGACGCAAACGGCGAACCAGTAAACTTCCTAAGTGAAAACGAGTTGGAAAATTTATCCATCAGAAAAGGAAGCATTACGGAAAAAGAAAGAAAGATCATGCAACATCACGCTACCGTAACGCTGAAAATGCTTAATCGAATACCGTTTACTAAGAGATTGAAAAACATCCCCAATTTTGCTGGAGCTCATCACGAATTCGTAAATGGCAAGGGCTACCCTTTGGGTTTGAAGGGGAACGAAATTCCCTTTGAAGGACTTATGATGGCCGTAACCGACATCGCAGAGGCTTTAACAGCCTCGGATAGACCTTATAAAAAAGCAATGCCGCTATCAAACGTTTACAGAATTCTGAGATCAATGAGCGAACACGAAGAGCTTGACCCAAATCTTGTAGAATTCTTTATCGAAGAAAAAGTATACGAACGATACAAGGAACGATACGAATAATTTTTTAGACGGCTAAAATTAGGCTAATTTCTTATTCTGATCTACTTCCATTTGAGTCGCATAAGAACATCCCGAACATGCATGCCCCTTCTCTCGAGAGCACATAATGCATGAAGAGATTTCTCCGTCAAACCGGACCAACCCACCACAGTGATTGCACCTTGGTTCTTTTTTCTTCTCTTTTACCGTTTTACCGGACAATCTATTTTTATTTATAAGTAATTTATTTCGAGAAATATTAACAAACATTCCAAAACTCTAAAGAAGAATTTAAAATTATTAAGTTTTATATAAAATGAAAATCCAATCTACCTTTTAGACGCTTCTAAAAAAAAATAGATTTAAATTTTTTTCAAAATTATAATTTTGCCATTACGCCTTTATTAACGGTTTTTAAGCGGTCTTTTCCAAACAACTCTTCCACTAAGGCAAAGGCAAATTCCATCGCGGTTCCAGGACTTCTACTTGTAATAAGGTTTTCATCAATAACCACCCTTTCTTGAGAATATTTCCCCTTATCAAACTCATTTTCAACGCTTGGATGGCTTGTAAAGTTCTTTTTATACAACAAGTTAACCGAATCTAATACAAGTGGCGCCGCGCAAATGGCCGCAATTTTACTTCGATTCTCATTTGCCTGAGTTATTAAACTCAATACCCTTGGATTTTTTAGAAGATTTGTTGTTCCAGGCTGTCCCCCCGGTAAAACAATAAGATCGAATATCTTTTCTACCGTTTCATCCAATAATGTATCCGGCACAATAACAACGTTTCGAGAACCCGTAAGTGGCCCTGGCTCTGTTCCAGCTATAGTAACCCTTGCGCCAGAGCGACGTAAAATATCAACCACCGTAACGGTCTCTATCTCTTCAAATCCTGGAGCTACTATTATCAATACGGTTTTAATCGTAAAAAACCTTACTTTTAAAAACTATAATTTTCTATTTTTAACATAATCTTTACATATATCTACAAGTTTTTTTTGAAATCTTAGGCGAGTTTTTGCATTTCCACCATTTTTTGAAATTTACCTTTAAGGTTTATTAAATCATTATAACTCCCCTCTTCTTCAATTTTCCCCTCTTCAAGAAGGTAAATATAATCTGCCTTTGCAACGGTTGACAGTCTATGCGCCACGGCCAAAATTGTAGTCTGCTTAGCAATTTTTTCAATCGCTGTTTGAATAGAACGCTCTGCTTCAGTATCCAAAGCGCTCGTCGCTTCGTCTAAAATAAGCAAATCAGGCTTTCGCAAAATGGCTCTTGCTAAGGCAATTCTCTGGCCTTGACCTCCAGACAACCTTACGCCTCGATCGCCAACAATGGTATCCAGACCATCTTTAAATCCAACAATAAATTCTTCAGCGTTAGCTAGTTTACAAGCTTCCCATATCTCCAACTCGCTGGCATCTTTTGCCGCCCATAATAAATTATCGCGAATACTCAAATTAAACAAAACTGTTTCTTGAGGTACATATCCAATTCTATGGCGCCATGAAACCACGTCAAGTTGACTTAATAGGTTTTCATCTATAAAAATTTCCCCTGTCGAAGGAGGATTAAACCCCATAACCATATCGATAAGAGTCGATTTTCCAGAACCTGACTTTCCGACAACCGCAATCATTTTGCCTTTAGATATCTTAAAATTGATTTCCCTTAAAGCCAAACCACCAGCGGCATAAGAAAAATCAACATTGCGAAAGCGCATTTCATTTTTTAAACCGGGAAAAACCATGCCTCCCGACGGTTGCACATATTTTTTTGCCTGTTCTTGAATTTCCCAAACTTGTTCAAAACTGGGGAAAAAGTTTTCCAAAGTATTTTTTCGCTCAATTATTGTTCCAATTTGAGGCATCCCCTTCAAAAAAGCCCAAAGCATAACCGCTATATCAGAAAATGGAACTGAATAATGCTGGGCAGTCAATATTGCGCCAAAAACGGCTATCAATCCCAATGGTTCATATATTAAAGGGGTCGCCGTAGCTAATGTTTGAGATTTTAAAGCGGACTTTCTATGATCGTCAAAACAATCTCCCAACAAGTTTAAAGTCTTTTTTCCTTCTCCAAACCCCAAAATAACTTTCATTGAGGTTAGGCACTCCGTAATAATAGTAGTCAAGTGATTTGCGGTAGAAGTAGTTAAAGTGCCTAACCGATAATTTACAGGTCCCAACATATTCAACGGAATCGAAAATAAGAAACCCGCCAAAAGGGCCACAAGGGCAGCTTGCCAAGAAATATAAAATGGAACGCCAATAAAAACTATCAATCGAACAATGCCCGACAAAACCAGAGCCATAGCCATAAAAGCTTCGCCAACTACCAAAATCTCGCGGGTAAAAGTATTAACCAATGTACCTTGGTTAGTGCTGGTAAAGTATAACCACCTAGCTTTAAAAAACTTATCGAAGGAGTCCGTTATTAAATCTTTTAAAATTGCATACTTTAAGTCCAGGATGCAATATCTTGCAAAAATAAAAAATCCGCCCTTCAATACTTGAAAGAAAAAAAAAGCGGCCAAAAAAGTAAGTAGATTAATTGGCAAATCAAAATGAGAGAATACTTTAATAAAAAACTGGGTAATTTGACTGAAATTTTCTTCGCCCCGATTAAGTAAAAAATCCATAACCGGAGCAATCGCAAAAATGGATAACAGATCAAAAACAAATTCGACTATTAATAAAAAAAAAGTTTTATTAAAGTAAGAATGGTACCTACTAAATAATGTCTTAAATAAGAGAACCGATTTCATCGTTTTTTCACAATCGGGAAATTCTGCTGATTTTTATTTACAATAATTCTGAAAATTTCTAGTTTAAAAATCATTGAAATTATTGATTAAAATTTGATTTTTTATCTAAATGGGCTTCTCAATACTTGAGAAAGGAAAGTTTATATGGAAATCAATGCCAAGTTTTCAGGCTAATTAGGAAGATTAAAGAAAGCCAAAAGAGAAGGATCTTTAATGAAGGTAGTTAATCTATCACCTAATGGAGAAGCGTCAAATCATAAACTTATATCAAACTTTTACTTGATTCTCAAGAAAGCGTTAAAATTAGGTTTTAAATTATCGAAATGAGAAGTTTCCGTTAGAAGGCTCAGGACTAAGCCCCTAACGGCAATTTTCAGCTCTTCTTATTCGCCAAGGCGGCGCAATAAATCATAGGTATAGAGTCCTGTATCGTGACCGTCGCTCCAATAAAACTGTATAGCGTATCTCCCAACAGAATTAAATTTAATAGGTTTTATGCTATCCGGTATTGATCCCGGTACAATTTTATTTTCCCCCGACCACTCGTCAATACAGTTTGCGCAAGGACATTTTTCGCGTAACAACTTCACTGGGTAAGAGCATTCTTTATCATCGTCCCAAATAATCCCCAACGTTTTTGGATCGATTTGATAAACTTTTTTTGGCAGAAAACCACCCTGTCCATGTTCGTCTTTTTCACTCATAATATTTTTTCTAAAGATTAACCTTCCCAAGCTACTTCGAAAGACGTTTCAACTTTGTCTTCTTTAGCTTGATTAATACTCAATTGAGCGGCAACTTTACCCGCTAATTCTTTATAAGCTTTACTTGCGGGGGAATCCGGATCGGCCACGACAATAGGATTTCCAGCGTCGCCACATTCCGCAACGTTCGGAATCAAAGGAATATCGTTAATAAAAGGAACATTCAGTTTTTCTGCCATACTTTTGCCACCGCCATTTTTAAAAATATAATGTTTCTTGTCACAACCGTCGCAAACAAAATAACTCATATTCTCAACGATTCCAAGAACGGGCACTTTAACTTGGAAAAACATTTTGACTCCCTTTTCTGCGTCAATCAAACTGACTTCTTGCGGAGTGGTTACTACAACCGCCCCAGAAATGGGAGCTCTTTGAGTCAAAGTCATTTGAACGTCGCCAGTACCAGGCGGCAAGTCAATCACTAGATAATCTAACTCCCCCCAATCGACATTTTGCAGAAACTGTTGAATGATTCCGCCCAACATTGGACCGCGTAACATTAATGGCTGTCCTTCCTTAGCTAAGAAAGCGGCAGAGATCAGTTTGATACCATGTTTTTCTATTGGATAAATCTTATTATCCGGACCGCCTTTTGGGGGCGCAATGGGCACTCCTAACATTTGAGGAACGCTAGGACCATAAATATCAGCATCCATTAATCCCACAGCCGCTCCAGTTACTTGGAGAGCCAAAGCCAAATTCGCGGCAACTGTTGATTTTCCAACACCTCCCTTACCACTGGCTACGGCGATAATGTTTTTTACTCCTGGCAAAACAGGTTGATCCCTATCAGTAGAACGGACAACCGCAGTCATATTAACGCCGACCGAACCGATGCCTTCAACAGCCTGAACTTTCGTTTCACACTCATTTTTTAATTGCTCTTTAACAGGGCAAGCGGGAGTCGTTAACTCAACGTCAAATTTAACATTGTTACCGTCAAACTCCATATTTTTGACAAAACCAAGACTGACAATATCTCGATTAAGATCAGGATCTTTAACGGTTTTTAAAACCTTAATTATTTCTTCGCGCAAAGCGTCGCTGGACATTATTTTCTCCTAATTTATTCTTAAATTATTTTTATGATAAATTTATTTTAAATTTTTATAGCTATTTATTAGTTAGGATGAAATATCTTTAAAAAACGATTCAAAAGTAAAATCAATATATTGTATTGAAAAAATAATATTACACCATATAATGATTATAAGAAAATTTTGGCATATTAGATCTATTGTATAGAGCCATATCCCAAACTCAATTCAAAAGTTTCCTTCTGGTTCGTTCTATTTTTAAACTATCAATAAGAATTTTAAGTTTCAAGGATTTAACGACTTTTAAGAGATAAAATTTTTTATCTAAACAGTCGTCCCTCCACGTTTATTACTGTATGGCTAAGGAAATCATATCCGATATTCAGACGGAGCTAGAAAACCGGTTCCTAACTTACGCTTTATCTACGATCGTATCCCGGTCTTTGCCGGATGTCCGCGATGGTCTGAAGCCTATTCACCGCAGAATCTTATATGCGATGAACTCAATGGGACTCAACGCAGCCGCCAAACACGTCAAGTCAGCTAAAATTATCGGTGAAGTCCTCGGTAAATACCATCCCCATGGAGATAGCTCCACATACGATTCCATGGTTCGGATGGCACAAGATTTCTCAATGCGCTACCCGCTTGTAAACGGCAAAGGTAATTTTGGCTCTATGGACGGCGATGCGCCCGCCGCTTACAGATATACCGAAGGAAAGCTGATGTCTATTTCCGCTTTCCTTTTAAACGATATCAAAAAAAATACGGTCGATTTTCAGGCTAACTACGATAACACCATAGAAGAACCCAAGGTATTGCCTTCCAAGGTACCAAACTTATTGATCAATGGCTCTTCTGGAATCGCAGTGGGGATGGCATGTTCCTTTCCTCCTCATAACTTAAATGAAGTCTATAAAGCTCTTTTCGATTTAATCGACGACCCTAATATTGGAACTTTGCAGTTGATGAAAAACATCAAAGGTCCCGATTTCCCTACTGGTGGGGTCATTTTGAATTCCAAGAAAGAGATACTCAAAGCCTACGAAGAAGGCTCTGGAGCGGTTAAAATTCGAAGCGAATGGAAAATAGAAACATTGCCTCGTGGAAAATCTTTGATCGTAATTACGTCAATCCCTTATAGCGTCAATAAATCCAGGCTTATTGAAAAAATTGCGGACGTCATAATCTCAAAAAAAATACCGACTTTGATAGACGTTAGAGACGAAAGCGACGAAAAAGTTCGCGTTGTCATGGAAACCAAATCTGGAGGCGATCATGAAAAAACCATGGCATACCTCTTCAAACATACAGATTTAGAATACAACTTCCAATTGAACTTCACTTGCCTAAAACCCACGGGCGAGCCCTCAAGGCTTTCTCTATTAGAAATATGTAAATACTTCCTCGATTTCCGCAAAGAAGTAGTGGTCCGGAGATTAAAACACGATTTAGAAATTTTAGAAAAACGCCTACACATTCTTGAAGGATTCGCCAGAATTTTTGACAATCTCGATAAGGCGTTGCGCCTCATCCGCCAATCCAAATCCCGCCAAGAGGCAAGCGAAAAACTGAAAAAAGCATTCAAAATTGACGACGAACAAACCAACGCCGTACTAGAAATCCCCTTATTTAAATTAGTGGCGATGGAAATCAGTAAAATTTTGGACGAAATGAAGGAAAAAAATAAAGAGAAAAAGAAAATCGAAGGCATTTTAAAATCACCAGCTAAGATATGGACCGAAGTCAAATCAGAGTTAGAAGAAGTTAATAAAAGTTTTGGCGATAAACGAAAAACCAAACTTAAAGCGGGAGAACAAGTAGAGGTAAAAGAGGAAGACTTTATCGAAAACGAAGAAGCTTATATAGTTCTTAGCCGAAACGGTTGGTTCAGGAAGTTTAAGAACTTTGTCGAACCCTCATCTCTTAAATTTAAAGAAAACGATGGCTTTTTGAGTATGGTAAAAGCCGACTCAAAAGAATTAGTCGCTTTTTTTACGTCCGCAGGAATGGCTTACGTTCAAAAAACTTTTAACTTACCATTTACTCGCGGCGGTTTTGGAGACCCAATACAAAATCTCTTTAAATTTAGAGATGGAGAAAAGGTTATTCAATTTTTAACTTTACCCGAAATCCAAAGTAACGATACAAATAAGGATTCTTCTAAACCACAAACCACAGATAAAGGGCAATTCGCGTTAGATTTTTCCGAAAATTCCAAACCTCAAGGTCCTCTGCTAATCGCCGCTAGCAATAATGGTTATGGGTTTAGATTTCCCATGTCAAATCTTGGTATCACAACTAAAGCCGGGAAAAAAATATTTAGCTTAAAAGAGCCCGATAGAATGATTGCTTTGGAAGTTATCGATTCCGAGTTTATTTTCATGGCAACCGCAAAAGGCAAAGGGCTTGTCACCCCATTAGATCAAGTATCCATACTCTCAGGAGTCGGCAAAGGGGTTAAGTTGATGAACATCGGAGATTCAATCTTAGTCGGTCTTCTTCCAGTGGATAAAAAAGATAAAGCAATTTTAATATTCGACGACGACAGCCAAAAAGATATTTCTATTAGTTCCTTACCCGTTTATAATCGCGGCGGATTGGGAACCATTGTCTCCAAACGTAAGAAAATTGCTGAAATTAAGAAATTTATCAAACCAAAAACAAAATAATTCATTTCCTATAGTTTTTTATGGCTACTTATCAAGCAAAAGATATTCAAGTATTGGAAGGGTTGGAACCGGTTCGTCGCCGTCCCGGCATGTACATTGGTTCCACATCGCCTACGGGACTTCATCATTTGGTGTGGGAAATTCTTGACAACGCCGTTGATGAATCATTAAACGGATACTGCAATACAATTAAGGTTTCTTTACTTAAAGATGGCGAAGTTTCTATTCAAGATAACGGTCGAGGAGTTCCTGTAGACAAATTTCAAAAAACCGGCAAAAGCGCTATGGAAGTCCTATTCACCACTCTACATTCAGGCGGTAAGTTTGACGAAAATGCCTATAAAGTTTCCGGAGGATTGCATGGAGTGGGTATGGCTGTAGTCTGCGCTCTATCGGAATCGCTAACCGCCGTTTCATGCCGCGACGGATTTGAATGGACTCAAACATTTTCCAGAGGGAAACCCACTTCAAAATTAAAAAAAGGTAAACCGATTCGACTAAAAGGAACCACTGTTCGCTTCAAACCCGACCCTCAAATCTTCCCAAAAATTCAATTCAATCCGTCATGGATATTAGAACAAGCTGAATCCAAATCTTTTTTAAATAAGGGTTTGACAATACATGTTGAAGAGAACGGCAATCGTCACACGTTTCACTTTGAAGAAGGAATCAAAGATTATATTAAAAAAATAGTCGACGACAAACCTACCATTACGCCAGAACCTTTTTATGTAGAAAAAGAAGATAAAGAACTTAAATTAGAAGTCGCTTTTCTTTGGACTTCGAAAACTGAAGCCACTATCCATTCATTTGCCAATGCCATTCGCACTATTGATGGAGGAACCCACGAAAATGGTTTCCGCAATGGGTTGACTAAAGCATTGAGAGCCTATATCGATAGAAAAAAATTGTTGCCGAAAGGCGTAACGGGTATCACTAACGACGACGTTCGCGAAGGACTCATTGCCATAATTAATGTTTACCTGCAAGGGGACGTAGAATTTCAGGGGCAAACTAAGGGACGTCTCAACTCCGATATAGCCAATCAAGTCGATTCAGTCGTTAAACACTCCTTCGAACATTATCTTCATGAAAACCAAACGCTTGGCGATCGTATAGCCAACCGAGTTATATTGGCGGCACAAGCGCGAATCGCTTCGCGTCAAGCGAAGGACGCAGTTAATCGTAAAACCGCAGTATCTCATCGACTCAATTTACCGGGAAAGCTTTCCGATTGTTCTTCAACTCAAAGAGACGATTCTGAATTGTTTATTTGCGAAGGAGAATCGGCAGGCGGTTCTAGTAAACAAGCCCGCGATCGAAAAACTCAGGCCATACTCCCCTTAAGAGGAAAAATATTAAATGTAGAAACGGCAGGGACCGGTAAAGCGTTAGCTAATGTAGAAATAGGAAATATCATTTCCGCTATTGGAACAGGAATAGCTCCAAAATTTGATTACGAAAAACTACGGTACGGTAAAATCATCATCATGACAGACGCCGATGTGGACGGCGCCCATATATGCACCCTACTATTAACCTTCTTTTTCCGATATTTACCCGAGCTCATTAGAAAGGGTCATCTCTATATAGCCCAACCCCCTTTGTACCGAATCGATTCCGGGAAAAAAACGTTTTATGCCATTGACGATGAAGAAAAAGATAATATTGTAGAAAAGTTGAACGGTCACAAATACGATATTGGTCGATTTAAAGGATTGGGGGAAATGCCCGCGTCCGATTTAAAATCTACCACAATGAATAAAACCAATCGATCGCTTATACGCGTTGAAATTAGCGACGATCCTGCCGCAAATGAAACCTTCAATCAACTCATGGGTAAAGAAGCGCATCACCGTTTTAAGTTCATCCGCGAGCGAGCTGCCTTCTACCAAGAACTTGATGTTTAAGCTTTTTGGAACCAAAATTCAAAAATAAGATTTCTAATCCAACTTTTATTAAAATCTAAAAATCATTTAAAGAGAAAACCCGTTCTTTTTAAAAACTGATTTTTTTTATTAATTAGCCTTCTTTTTTTTTCTCGATTTTAATAAACTCCCACAGCAACTACTTAACTGCCAAGGTTTTCCATATTTATTTAAATCGTATTGCTTTAAACTATTATTATAGATAACCGTTTAATTACAGTATGAAGAGGGTCATAATGCGCATAATTATTCTCATCGTTTTGTTACTCATGCCTATATCTACATGGGCACAAGATTATAAAACTCTTCTCGATATCCCAGAAGGCGGAACGCTCGTCGATCTTTCCGCTACGGAACGGGTGGAAGTAAAACAAGATCTTTTAACGGCTACGCTTCGTTACGAAACCGAAAACTCAGATTCTCAAACTTTGCAAAACGAAATTAACAACCATATGAAAGAAGCCTTGGAGATGGCGCAAAGCGTTGAAACCGTTCAAACATCCACTCAAGGCTATAATGTCTATCAGTATGACCCACATCGTCATAAAAAATCTTTGCCATCGAAAAAAATATGGCGTGGTTCTCAGGGTATTCAACTTAAAAGTAAAAATGCAGACGATCTTCTAGCGCTAGTTGGAAATATTCAAGGAGTGGGGCTTACCATGAAAGGACTGAATTACAGCGTTTCCTCGGAACTCCTAGAAGAAACGCGCAACAACCTTTTAGAGGCAGCGCTCAAAAAGCTTCAGATTAAAGCGCAACGTACAGCAAAAGTTCTTGGAAAAACAAAGACAGCGCTTTTGCACGTCACGGTTGATAGCGGCGGTTACAGACCGATACCAATGCAAGGTCGCTCAATGGCAATGGCCGAAATGGCCGCTCCCGTCGCTGCGGCTGGACAAAGTGATATTACTCTTACGGTGAGAGCTCAAGCGTTAATTAAACCTTGATCTTAATGAAAAACAAAAAAGCCCGTCCCTTAAAAAGGACGGGCTTTTTTAAATTTTACTATTCGGATTATTTCTTTTCGGCTTTAATAAATTCCCATAATAGTTTGCCAAATCCCCGCAAGTCTTCAATATCGCGCCAAAGCCCACGTATACAGCCCGTTTTGTCAATTACCACACAGCTTCTTTCGATATATTTCACCATTTTGCCCATATCGTCTTCCTCTTTAATCACGCCGTATAAATCCGTTACTTTCTTATATTCGTCGGCCATTAACGTAATTCCAAACTGGTAAACTTCGATAAATTGCTGATGAGAATTTAAACCATTCCAACTACACCCTAATATTTCTACTTCTCTAGTTTTAAAACGCCTCAGTCCCTCGTTCAAGCCCACCATTAAGCGAGTATCCTCTGGAGTGCTATCGTACTTATAAAATACCAAGGCCACCCAAGACTTATCTTCAAAGTCTTTTAGGTTGATTTTCACATTCTCTTCGGCTGAAGGACTTGTATATCCTTGTTTATAACCATAGATTGCCGGAAGTTCAAAATTAGGGGCACGGTCGCCCACTTCGAGTAAATCGGGCATAAACTCCTCAAATAATACGCCCCGCACAAAAACGCGGGGAGCTCATAAATAAATAACTAATAAAAAAATTTAGCTTGATTAAAACTAGATTAGGCTTTGTCGCCAAAAGCGGTTTCTAACAAAGGTTTCACTTCACCCTTCGCTTCCATTTCGTCCAAAATGTCAGTGTCGCCATAAAACTTACCGTCGATAAACACTTTTGGCAAAGTTGGCCAGTTGGTCATTTTGCTTAGTACCTCTCGTTTTTCCATATTTTCCAAAACGTCGACAACCTCAAAAGGATAACCATATTTTGAAAAAAACTGAACGGTTTCAGCGGTAAAACCACATCGAGGCATCGTTTTAGTGCCTTTTCCATAAATCAAAACTTTATTCTCGGCAATTTCTTCCTTAATTTGATCTTCAATAGCAGACATCATTTAACTCCAAAATAAATTAGATTTTAATAAATCACAGGACAGTCTCCGCTTATTGTAAAAAGCGCTTAAACCGACCATTCAAGAAACTAGTTGTCATTTTTATATGGTAATAGGACTAAGCCTTTAATCGCTAGGAACTTCCGTTTTAATCTCTGCGGCATGAAGTCTACCGTCTTGCATGGCTGGGTTCAATGCATCTTGCACCATTCTATGCCTATCCATAATACTGCCCTCTGCAAACACTTTTGAACATACATGAATAATGAAATGATCGCTCATTCCTGTTTTATCTAAGCAATTCACTTCCGCATCGGGAATCTTTGCCTGAACCAAAGCAATAATATCTGGAACGCTAATCATAAAAATCGTTTCTCCTTCTTAATTCTTATTTAACTATTAAAAATTTCCTACTTAAGGTTATTGGATTCAAAATATCATGAAAAGTTTTAAGTTAACTTTAAAAAGTGACTATTTTAATCCCTTAACTCCTCAAACCGTTGTAAAATAATATTTAGGTATATTTACGCCAAAATATTATTAAGATTAAAGGAATCTACCACTTTAAAGCAAATGAATTTGACCGATTCTAGTAGATTCTAATATAATTTAAAGAATCTAAAACTAAGAACTTTAATCTAAACTATTAAAATAGTAATCAAATCTTTGGAGATCTGGAATGACTACCGCAACAGAATTTGTAAAAATTTCACCACTTGCTTACGATGAAGTTAAAAAGTTGGTCGCCCAAGAGGATAAAAAAGGCCTCGGTTTGAGATTGAGCGTTAAAGGAGGCGGCTGCTCAGGGCTATCCTACGACCTTTCCTTTACCCCTGAAGAAAAAGGCGATAACGTCACTGAAAAAGACGATTTTAAGGTGTATATCGACGTTAAAAGCATGATTTACCTGAAAGGAATGCTTTTGGACTACGAAGGCGGATTACAAGGAAAAGGCTTTGTTTTCAAAAACCCAAATGCCACCTCTACTTGTGGGTGTGGAGAATCTTTTTCCGTTATTTAAATCCCTTTCACCTCCAACGGGGTCTTTTTAACTGATGGAAATTGTTTCCGACTTTGTTCAAGAAATTACGCAAATCCGATCGCATTGTGGGTACTTTTATTTAGACGACTGGTCCATTGTCTCTTGCAATGGCAAAGATATCGTTGATTACCTACAAACTCAAACTACCAACGACGTCAAAGAACTGACCGTTGGTAAGGGCCAAAATAATGCGGTCTGTGATCGCAAAGGCAAACTTATTGCCGCTTTTTCTGCTCATAAGACCGATGAATTTTCCATCCTGTTATTAACCGAAACAGTACAAAAAGAGCTATTAGTCAAACATTTAGATGCCTTTATCTTCCGTGAGGACGTTACTTTGGCTCCTCTCGAAGGAGTGGATTGCCTACTCGCTGTCCAAGGCCCAAAAAGCGGCTTGATACTCGAATCTTTGACAGATAAATTAACCCTCCCGCAAAAACCAAACGATGTCGATTCCTTTGAATGGAAAGGACAAAAAGGGTTCATAATCAATAAAAGCCTGACCTGTGAAGAAGGGTTTATTCTCTGCATTTCAACCGAGTTGAAAAAACCACTCCAAGAGTTTTTAGAAAAAGTAAACGCCAACAGTATTAGCAAAAATGCTCGCGAAACACTTCGTATTGAAGCTGGAATACCCATATTTGGCAAAGATATGGACAATTCCAACGTGTTTCCAGAAACAGGTTTAGAGCACTCGTCTGTCAGCTACAATAAAGGTTGTTATATAGGACAAGAAGTCATAGCCCGAATCAAGACCTATGGCTCTCCCGCATACGCGCTGATGGGGCTTATCCTTGAAGGAGACACCTCGCCGCCATACAATGGAGAAATAGTGATTGAGGGGAAAAAGATCGGCTATATAAAAAGCTCAACCTATTCTCATACCTTCGGCAAAATCATTGCGTTGGCTTATATGCAAAAAGAGCATAGAAGCCCTGATATCGATTTGAACGTCGAGATAAATTCGAAACCATTTCAAGCCAAAACCGCCCTGCTGCCTTTTTTCCAAACGGCAACGCGGTCGGACCACGCTCGTAAATTGCATCAACAGGCATTAGGTCATTTTAAGGACGAAGAAAACCTGGACCGCCCAATAGCCCTGCTACGCGAAGCAATCGAACTCGACCCCAAATACGCCGCAGCATACGAAGCGTTAGGAGTTTTGCTTTCCAAGCAGAACAAATTAGACGAAGCCATCTCGCTAATGAAAAAACTGGCTGAGATTGATCCCATGGAAATCATGGCACATTCGAATTTGTCGATTTATTACATGAAACAAGGTCGTATAGAAGACGCCGAACTAGAAAAGGCCGAAGCCACTGCCATTGAGTTCGACAAATTGATTACGGCAAAGATGGATCAAAAGAAGAAAGAAAAAGACCAAGAAAAAAAACGGAAAGATCAGGAAGAAAAAATGGGCATGTTCCTGCAAGTGCTGGAAATAGACGAAAACGACCAAGTGGCAAACTTTGGTCTCGGCTCTATCTTCGCCGACCAAGGATTCCATGAAAAAGCCCTGCCTCACTTCCAAATCCTGGTGAAGTATTTTCCAGACTATTCTGTTGCCTACAATTTGCTTGGAAAAACATTGGAAAAACTATCAAGAATCGATGAGGCATTGGAAGTTTATAAAAAAGGAATCGCCACGGCATCCAAAAAAGGCGATCTCATGCCTCTAAAAGAAATGCAATCCCGTCAACATCAACTCTTGCATTCAGAATCTTGAAGCTTTAAATAGCTAATAAAGTCAAAAGACTTTTCCAGCACTCCTTTGTTAATCACCGCTTGAGTGATGTTAATTCCATGGTCCATAAGAAACCAAAACTTTAGCAAAGCTTTTTCTTCCGAAGTTGTATATGGATCTTCCCAATCTGTTTCCGACCGATTCTTATCGAGGTTTTTCATTTGAACGGTAGGAATTTCTAAACGCTTCTTTTTCACAAACGAACTGAACCCCTCCAACACCATCGGTTGGAATTCTTTTCGACTAATTTTTATCAGTTCGGAAACGCTTGGGAACTGTTCGGCATGGTATTGAAACCATTTTAACTTATGATATTGACGAATCGTTTCCAGCCGAAAATAACAGTGTAACGAAACCACATCTTCGCCATAGACTTTGATAAGAAAGTTACGGATCAGGTATTTACCCGAAAGCAATAACAGCTTATTCAACCTCCCTCTTTCAAATAAATGAATCTTTACCGTACTCAAATGTTTTTTACACTGTTCCTCTAGATCATCGCGAAACTTTGAAAAATGAGGAGGTACCCTATACCAATAAATTTCGTCTCTAGCAACTTTAAGCGAGTTTTCAAACGTTTCAGATATCTGATAACCATTGGCTCTTTTAGCCTGGCGAGCAATCTTATAAGAATTTTCTTTGGAAAATCCAAAACGAGTTAACTTTTCTTGAAACCCTTTTCTTGCCCCTATCAAATGACCGGCGCGTTCTTTTATGTGGCCTTTCGACTTTTCTACTCCACGTAGAGCTAAACTCACGTCGCGGGGAATTAAATCCAAGTTCATACCCTGAGCGTATTTGTGAATCTCTTCCAAGGTTTTAAAATTAAGTTTATCGCTATAAAGGAACTTTTGAATATTCCTTTCGTCAAAACCACATTCCTCAAATATTTTAATTTTCTTTAGCTTTACCTCTTCCCAATATTTACGGGTGCCTTCTTTTTTATTAAACTGTTCTTTAATTTCCGATTTAGCTTTAAAAAAATAGCTTCTCAATAAAAACCATTTACCCTTTAAAGTTGACTCAACAATCCACCGATGCTTTGGAGTTAAGACAGAAATCTTAGGATCGTCTAAAAGTTTTACTTCTCCTGTTTCTAAAACATATTCCAAAAGCTCCAAATGCCGCTCCAATAAGATTGGATTAATATATTCGATAAATTTTCTAAAAACGGTTTTCCATCGATATTGATCGAATTCTTCTCCATACTTTCCAGTCTTTTTACCTGTTGCAATTTGTTTTTGAACTTGTTTAGCCCCCTTTTCATTAATTTGCTTGTAGAGGTCGTCGCGAGCGATAACGTCACGAATCTTTTCCCTATTCAAACGATTGATTACTGTCGTCAACCTGAGAGGTATCTCTTCGTCAAATTCACGATAAGTTTTTATTTCAGAAAAATACAAATCGATTAAAAAGTTGAACACATCTTCTAAAGAACCTGCATTAGAAATTGCCAGCTTCTTATACTCGTCAAAATCAAGCGTCATCGCCCCATTTTGACAAGAACGAATTTCGTTTAAATATTTCCTAGCTAGCTGGTTTTCTTGACCGTCCGAATAGGGATCGTTTATAACCGCAAGAAATAAACCTTCGGCTTTTTTTAATTCCCTTTGCGAGAGAAGTTCCAACCCTTGTGTTAATGGATCAAATATGAACATAAAACCAATATGGCAAGAAAATTTAATTTAAAGATTATCTTTAAACTTAAATACAAAACTACGTTATTCTTAAATCTAAGGCTTTAGCTTTATAGCTTTAAAATTAAAAACTTCGTTAGCCTATAATTTTAAAGTTTTTTTAAGGTTCCCATTACTCTTATACATAAAATTTTGTATGTAATTTTCGAACAAATATCCCCAAACAAAAACTAAAAAGGGGTTGTAAAATTAACGTTCTTCTACAATTAATGACCTCCTATGCCATTTCGATTGGAATAAAAAATAAAAAACTAAATTATTTAGAATTTCATAAGATTAAAACTGAAACTCTAAAATTGGGGTGACTTTAATAAATCAAACCCATTATCAGAAGGAACTTCTTATAAACTAAGGGAAACTCGGCGACTAAAATCACCGGGTCTTGGCGTTGAGAACAGTCGAAAAATTTTTAAAACCAAATCTAATTAGATCAATGAGAAATGTAACTCTTACTTAGCTTTTAAAATCTAATTTAAATAAAAAGTTCGCTCATCCTTTATTAATTATTTTTCCATTAAGGAAATTAACTCGCCCTAACAAACAAAATACCCAATAATAAAAACACCCTCAAGGGTTATTTTTGTAGGATTCCAACTTTTGTTTTGCCTGGATATGATCGGGATTTATTTTTAAAATTTCACGATATAATTCAAACGCTTTTTCTTTATTACCTAATTCTTCATGCAACATCCCAAGCCCAAATAATCCAGCTAATTCTCCTCCTGGATGTTTTATTGCACGGTAAACCTCAACAATTTTTTCAAAAGCCTTCACTGACATTTCAGCTTTTCCTTGACTGAAAAGTTTAAAACCTTGCTGTCGTAATTGAGTGGCGAATGCTTTACCGTAACCAATTGCAATATCGGGCGCCCCTTCTTTAAGAGCTCTTTCATATTCGTTTTCAAATACTTCGCTCTTGCCCATTTTGGAATAAATTATTTGAAGATTTCTATAAAACATCCCCTCTTTGGGATTTATGGAAATAGCCTTTTTTACTGATTTCAAAGCTTCATCGAAATTACCTTCTTCGGACAAAATCGCGCCTAAATTATTCATTGCAAGAGTATGTTGCGGATCTATTTTAATTGCCTCTCTTAAAAACGTCTGAGCCTGCCTTTTATACTTAATCAAGTAATAAAAGTATCCAAAACCATATAAAGCGTTGGAAGGAGCAGTTTGCAAATATTGATTAAAAGTCTCCGTTCCCTCTTTAGTTTTCCCCGAGCGGCTAAAAGCCTGAGCGAGCCCTCGAAATAAATACCCATCTGCCTTATCTTTTTCAATCGCCTTTTTGTAATTAGAAATCGATTCGGAAAATTCGTTTCTATATAGATAAATTTCGGCTTTTTGCTTGAAGGTAAGTTCTTGATCAAAGTTTGAATGGGCCTGCGCCATAACATGCGAAACCATCAATACGCTCGCAAAAAATAAACTGACGAATAATCCCATAAAAAATCTCATATACCCATACCAAACTCATGAATCAAATCACAGCTCTCTCATTCAATATGAAGCTTCAAAAACGACTTAGCTACAAAAATATTAACGGAGGGTCATTAAAATATCGCTATTTATAAAGTCATTTTTCAGGTTAAGAGAAACCCAAAAATCAGATTTCTTCAGAAAAACAAAATAGGATTTTTATTGTAGTCCCATAGTCAATTGTTTTTTCTTTAAAATAGCGGAGCCAAAGGGGGGAATTTCTACGCGACGGCCATGTTTTATACCAAACATCACCATTTCGATCATAGCCAGATAGTCTTTTCTTCTTTCATTAAAAAACTTAATCGCAGCGGTTGTTATCGCTCCAGCTTCTTTTATTCTCATCACTGTTTTTCGATGCAGATCAATCAGCTGTTTTTCTTTTTCTTGCAATACGTTGAGATTGGGTCCCAATTGCGTTCGCGTATCGTCAATAAACTTCCTAAATGTGCGTAGGGGCTTTAATTCATCAAAAGCAGGATTGTTCTCTCCTTCGAGAGATTCATCCATCCTCTGTTTTTTAAATAAAGCGGCAACTTCTTCAGAGTTAAGTTTCATTTATATTATAAGAATTATCAAATAAATGATTGAAAAAGAAACTTAGAGCAAATTCGACTTAAAAACTATCAAAACAATTAATTAGAAATGATATCCAGCGTCAAATCAAGGCTCTTTTTTAATGAAATTCAATTATCGGAACAATATATTTTATTTAATGAGAAATCAGACCGAATAACTCCCCTTTTTTCTGGATTTTTTGGCCTTTTTTAAAAATTCCGCAGTGAAAACAAGAAAACCGCGTGGCCATTGTTTTTTTTATTTGATGGTAATGAAAAAGATTGAAAAGAAAAAATCAAAAAGGAACTTCTTCATCGTCGGCTTGATCGATACCAGGAGGGATATCGCCTTCTTCTAAGTTTTCAAATCTTGTAAAGTCTTTTAAAAAAGCAATATGAGCCTCGCCAATGGGACCATTTCTTTGTTTACGAACCAGAATTTCCGCTTTGCCTTCCTCTCCCCCATCTGGATTGTAAACTTCGTCTCTATATATAAACATTACAACATCGGCATCTTGCTCAATAGAACCAGACTCTCTCAAGTCCGACAATAGAGGTCTTTTATCTGTCCGGCTTTCTACTGCCCTACTTAGCTGTGAAAGGGCTACTATGGGAACGTCTAGTTCTTTAGCTAGCGCCTTGATTCCTCTTGAAATTTCGGATATTTCTAATTGTCTACTTTCGGAATTTTTCGTGGAATGCATCAGTTGTAAATAATCGATAATTATCAATCCAACTTTGTGTTCGGCGTATAAACGTCTTGCTTTCGCCCTTACGTCTAAAACGGAAACAGCTGGCGTATCGTCAATAAAAATTGGAGATTCAGTCAATTTACTTCCAGCTTCCGTCAGCTTGGGCCAATCCGATTTCCCCAAAAAACCTGTTCTTACTTTTTGCGAATCAACCCTTGCCTCGGAGCAAAGTAAACGCAGTCCTAATTGTTCTTTAGACATTTCTAGACTAAATATGGCAGTAGGAACTCCTCTTTTCACTGCCGCAAACCGGGCTATATCCAAAGCAAAACTAGTTTTGCCCATGCTAGGTCTTCCGGCGATGATGATCAAATCGGAAGGTTGAAAACCCGATGTCATCCTATCTAAATCGACAAAACCAGTTTCGACTCCAGTTACTAATCCAGGTCTCTCGAAAAGTTGTTCAATTGCTTCAAAACTTTTTGTGAGCACCTCTTTAATAGGAAAAAAGGTTCGCTTAGATTTCTTTTCGGATATTTCAAATATGGAGGTTTCGGCTTTGTCTAAGAGGGTTTCCACCTCCTCGCTATCGTCGTAGCTTTGGTTGACGATATCGGTTGCGCTATTTATCAAATCTCTTAATACGCGTTTATCTCGAACAATTTTGGCATGATGAGTGAGCGCTCCAGTAGTTGGAGCTAAGTCGTCGAGATAATCTAGAAAATCCATCCCTCCGATAGTTTCGAGGTCTCCATTTTTACGGAGTCTTTCAGAAAGGGTAAGAATGTCGATATCTTCGCTTGCTTCAAACAAATGGCTCATGGCGGCAAAGATTTTTTTGCTGCTATTTTTATAAAAATCTTCGCCATCTAAGGTTTCCAACGCCTTCGCAAAAACGTCCTTAGACTTCAAGCAAGCGCCCAGCACATATCTTTCAGCCTCAACGTTATGAGGCAATAGCTTCCTTAATCCAATTTCGTTTAAAGCATCAGCCATAGTTTTTGCTTTACGCTAAAATTTTGATTTGCGAGCTATTCTTTTTTTTCGGCTGACTTTTCCTCAGTTTTTCCGGAATCTTCCCCTTTAACTTCCTCTTTTTTTACCTTAACCTTAATTTCAGCAACCACTTCCGGATGAACCTTATATGAAACCGTAAAATCACCTAAAGACTTAATCGGTTCTTTAATTTGAAGTTTCCTTTTATCAATTTCAACTCCTTGCTTAGCTACGGAGTCTGCGATGTCCTGGCTGGTTACCGATCCAAATAACTTGCCCGTGTCCCCAACTTTTTTTAAGAACTCACAAGAAACTGAGTTAATTTTAGAAGCAATTTCTTCTGCCGCATTCTTAAACTTTCTGTATTTAGCCTGAACCACGCTTTTTTGATGATTAAACGCCTTTAAGTTACGAGGGGTGGCTAAGATTGCTTTACCGGAAGGTATTAAAAAATTTCGTCCAAAGCCATCTTTAACTTCGACTTCGTCACCGCAAGAACCTAAGTTCTCGACATCTTCTTTTAGTAAAAGTTTAATGAATCTACAAACTCCAAGAATAAAAATTCAACATTTTCAATTTTGATCTTCATCATAATCTTGTGGAGGCGCCTCAACTACCTTTAATTTTCTAAAATCGGCCCACAAATCAAATACTCCTAAGCCTACTAGCAGTCCAATTAAAATTGGTTGAGAAAAAACAAACGCTACCAACAAAACCCATAAAAAATTAGGCACGGATTTGGATTCAAGAAAATGGAATGCTATCGCCAATCCTTGTAAAACATAAACAGCCAAACAAATAATCAAACCGTTTATTCCAATCCCAAATAAGCTTCCTTCTGGAACAAACCAAACAATCCCTGCCGACGCTATAAACGCCCAAATAAAGTTTTCTTGCAATACCCAGGAATTGAATTTTTCCTCAAAAAAAGGATACGCATTGGTTTGTCTTCTCCAAAAGTATCGAGAAACCGAATAATTTACCAAAGCCCCAAACAAAGAACCCACAAATATAAATGAGGGATATGCAATCGCTAGAAGATCGGCAATTCGATTAAGAATCTTCTCAAAAGCCGCTTGATCCTCTGGCTTGTTTCCCATCGTCTTAAAGGTTTCCGCAGATTGTTTGACGTGAACTTGGACTTGTTCTTGGATAAATTCTTCCAAGCTAACTTCTTCCGTCGAAAACGCAAACGATAAAACCACGGCAGACATAAATGCCGATCCAAGAGCGGTAAAAATAATGCACTTCTCAATGGGCAAACGAAACCGAACCGTTTCGCCCAGAATAAAAGCCATAACGCCATACTCGGCCATAAAAAAAAGAGCGTACCTAACTCCAAAAGCAAATAAAATAATGGCGCACGCAACAACCAAACAGACTAGGCCTATTTGTTTTCCACCCTTTAAATAAATCCAAACAAGAGGTACGGGAGAAAAAACTCCAATCACTATCCCCAAAGGAGGGAAAAGTAATGAAACAAAAAATATTACAAGAGTTACCGCAACCGGTAAAAAAATCTCTTTGATCGGAATATTATCCGTCAAAACCTAACGCTCTACAGAAAATGGCAACAATGCGATATTTCTTGCTCGTTTAATTGCTAAGGTCAACTTTCTTTGATGTCTAGCGCAGTTCCCCGAAATTCTGGATGGAACAATCTTGCCTCTTTCTGAAATCAAAGGTTTCAAAGTCTTTATATCAAAAAAATCAATATATTCTAATTTCTCAACGCAAAACCTACACACTTTTTGCGAAATAAATGACCGCCGTCTTCCACGCGATTTTCCTTTAAATGCCATGTTTTAAAAACTCCTAAATGTTTTATACTAAAATGGAATGTCGCTTTTGGGAGCTGCGTCATCAAATCCATCCGCTCCTTGCCCCATATCTCTATTCGACGCTCCTTTTGGTAAAAATTGGACGGTATTAGCGACAACCTCCAGCTTGTTTCTTTTCTCGCCCGAATCTGTTTCCCACGAATTCAAACGTAAGTAGCCTTCGATAAAAGCCCCACTCCCTTTATTTAAATACTGGGCGCAGTTTTCCGCTTGTTTTCCCCAAACGGTTATATCGACGAAACAAACCTCTTCCTTCCAATCGTCTCCCTGCTTATATTTTCTATTAATAGCCAACCCAAATCCGGCAACCGCCGATCCGTTTGCGGTAAAACGCAATTCTGGATCTCGGGTTAAATTCCCCATTAATAAAACTTTATTGAAACTCGCCATTAGCTAAGCTCCTCAACGGCTTCGTCTTCAAGCTCGTCCTCTTCTTTGTCGACGCTCTTATCGTCATCCTCTTTATCGGATTCAGGTTTCTTTTCTGTTTCATCAAAAATAGATTGCTGCCCGCAAATCCTTTCAAACTCGTCGGCTTCTAACCGAATAACGAGAAACTTAAGAATGGATTCGTCTATCCGAAATTCTTTTTCTAAAGGATCAACTTGGCTTCCATCTAATTTGTGGCAAATATTTAAATAAATACCAAAACGATTTTTTTTGATTCGGTAAGCGAGGCGTTTTTTCCCCCAATTATCCATGCGGACAATTTCGCCATTATATTTGGCGAGGTAGCCTTTAATTTTTTCGGAGTTTTCTTTGGTTTGGGCGTCGTCTAAATCTGGACGCAGAATAACGATGGTTTGGTAAAACCGCATTTGTTCTCCTCTTGAGTTAAAGCCCCATTGAGAATGAGGCGAGGTGTATTTGATATTTTAGAAATCTAAAAAAGTAATTGAATATGCCATAGGAAATTTAGTAAATCAAGTGGATTCACCCCTTTATTTCAAATATAAAGCAAATCTTTCGCCCGCCTAAGTTCCTAATATTACAAATCAAACAAAAGTTAGCTAACGAAACCGTTCCAAAGTATTTAAAGTTTCTATAAAAACCTTAAAAACGGTATATAAGCTTTTTGAGGAACACTTTTCGAGAGTATCGCTTTCTTTATGCCAATCAGGATAGATCATATCTATTATTAGAACAGAAGGAATGTTTCTTAATATAAATGGATAATGATCATCCAGGATAGAAAACCGCTGTTCATTAATAAATCGGTCGCCTCCTTCGACTTTTCGGGAAGCGTTAAATATTTCGTCAACTAACCAGCTTGCATTTTTCATGGAATATTTTTCACGATAGATTTCTAGATTTCTATCAGCTACCATATCAAATACCGCGACCCAAGCAGGCCAGTCCGAGTTCTCCCTACTTAAATTTTTAGCGTAATATTTTGAGCCTAGAAAATAATACTTGGTACCTTTTTCCCCGTAATCCTCACCGTCAAAAAATACAATGTGGATGGGTCGATAAGGTTTGTTTTTTGAAAAGTAATGCGCTAATCCTAATAATAATGCAGTTCCCGACCCGCCATCATTAGCTCCAAGTATTGGTTTTACCGCTTTTTTAGGATCCTCTTCTTCATCTGCAAAAGGACGGGTATCATAATGTCCTCCTAATAAAATAGGTTTTTGACCTTTTAATTTCCCTTCAAAACGGAACTCAATATTATTCATTGGAACAGGTAAACCACCTTTTGGTCTATGAAAAAAGCTTTGACTTCGTGTAGAATCCGCTAAGCGATTTCCCTCATTTATTAAAAAATTCTGTAGTTTTTGGTGTCCCTCGCTCCCTGAATACCTGGGGCCAAATGAATAGACCTTTTCCAAATAACTCCAAAGAATTTTTTCATAGTTTTTTGACTGGGAGGCCGCCTCGCCTAATCCGTAACCCAGAAAAACAAAAAGCAAAGCGCCCAATAGCCTATAAAACATTTTCAACATACCCTAATAAGATCAATAAATTATAGAAGGTACCCAAACTGACTTCCTTTTGCGAATATTAAAATAATCTTTTAAAATTCGAGAATGATCAAAAGCTAGAATTTCCGGTATTTCTTTTTCACCAAAAACACCTATTTCTTTTGCATCGTCCTGAGCTCTAGGCGCTCCAGATGCTTTTGCTATAAATACCGTTGAAAGAGTGTGAAAACGCGAGTCTCTTTTGGGGTCTGAGTATGTATGGAATTGTCCAATTAGCTGGATATCCAAAGAGGTCTCCTCGAGGGCTTCTCTAATAGCAGCTTGCTCTAGAGATTCTCCATAATCTACGAAGCCTCCAGGAATAGCCCACCCTTGAGGAGGGTTCGCTCGTTCGATCAAAATTATCCCCTTTTGTTCAAATTCTATGATAATATCTACCGTAGGAATGGGGTTTCTACGCTTTTTTTTCATAGATCCGAAATAAATTAAAGTGCCCGATTGGTCTAACGAAACAAATAGGGCATGAAATTTCAATGGTTTTTTGGAAAATGACGTTTCTCTCCCGGCCGGAAAACCTTTATTTTAATGATATTTTGACCTTTTTCTTAAAAAAAATTTAATGTAAATTTAATTACTTTTTTACTCAAGTAATTCCCTATAGCTCCGATAAGAACAACAAAGAGTTAAACAAATTAAGTTTTAACTCTCAAAACAAAATTAGTAACAGCTTTAAAAATAGGCATTTCAGCCATTTTCCAGCAATTAAGGGAAAGGCAAGGTGGATTCCATGGAAATTCCAGGAAACGACTTCACAGCAAAAAATAAAATCGCACAAGAAAAGATATCCAAAAACCAAGCGATTAAAACCAGTACTAGCCAAAGTTCTAGCTCTGGCCAAACTTCCGGGCAAACTTCTACTTCAGAACAAATTGTATTATCTTCAAAAGCTAAGGGAATTCAACAAGCTCAAGAGGTAGTTAAAAACTCCCCAGACGTTCGAACTGAAAAAGTTAATCGGATTAAAAAGGAAATCGCCGAAGGCAGTTTTAGTGTGGATAGCGATGCACTGGCCGAAAAGATCTTAAAAGATATCATTACCGAAAGCGCTTTTCTTAAGTAAAGCGTCCCCATAAGTTAATCTCCTTCGCACTTTTCTTTTCTTAGAATTTCTTCCTCAGTTTTAATATTTTCCAAACAAGCGGTTTGTTTAGCATTTAAAGCGCCTAATTGATATAAATTGCGCCTGCAATTTTGGTTATTGCATTGGCCAATACTAAACTTTTGGGATTAAGGTAGCAACGGTAGAGGTATTGCCTTGGATGTGCTTTTGCACTTGGGATATCAACTTATTTACTTCCATACCATGCATTAACGCCCCATTTTCAAGGGTATCAAACTGAACCGCAAAACAGCTCGAACAACTCATGTTAAGTTCGCGGAAAAGATTGATAGTATGTGGGTAACTCTGGATTATTTCGTTGATTTTGGAGTCTTTTTTAATCAGCATAACAAAATTACCTTGCCGCTTATTTGAAGCTATGTTAGCATCTACAGGTAAAGTTTACAATAATTATGTTCGAAGGAGTTTTTGATGTCCAAGCGTTGTGATGTATGTGGCAAAGGCCCACTTTTTGGCAATAATGTGAGTCACGCCAATAATAAAACCCGTAGAAGATGGAACCCAAATCTACAAAAACTCAGGGTTATAGTTAAAGGAGCTATTAAAGCTTTAAAAGTTTGTTCTCGTTGTTTAAAAGCAGATAAAGTTCAAAAAGCCTTTTAATCCCACCTACTAGTCTTATATTCGTCTCCCTATTTTATTCTATATGTAAGAACTAAGCTTTAAAGCGCGCTTGAGATTTTTTGATCGGTTTCATTTTTATCCTGATCTATCTTCTCCAAGTTCTTTTTAGAGGCTTTTCTTTGATGTTCTTTTATTCTTTCAACATAAATAACGCCATTTACGTTTTTGATCTCGCCCAATATTTTATTAAGTTGTTCTAAGCTAGACACTTCGATAGAAAGATCAAAATAAGCTCTATTATTTGGCCCCTGGTTAACGCTAGCACGCGTAATGTTTACTTGTAAGGTAGCCAAAACCGAGCTAATCGTCGCTAGCATTCCAGGCTCATCCATTGTAACAATTTGAACGTGAACAATAGATGGAGTTTCGGATACCTCATGCCACCCAACCTCCAAAATCCTGTCGCTGTCCCCTTTAAAAGAGCTAACGCTTGGACAATCGCCTGTGTGAACGGATATACCGCGACCTCGAGTTATATAACCAAATATTTCGTCTCCTGGAACGGGACTACAACATTTCCCCATTCGAATTAATAAAGAACCAACCCCATCGAACCCTTTTACCCAAATTCCAGATCTCGTTTTCTTAATAGAATCATTAGTTTTTACTAGCTTTTTAGGTTCTTCTTTTTTCTTATCTAATCGGTCGCGCGGTACAATCTTTTCGGCAAAATATCGCGGGTTGAGTTTGCCCAGTCCCACGCCAACAATTAAAGTGTCTAAAGAATTAAAACCACAACCATGAACGGCAGCCTCTAGTTCTTTCAATTTAGCGACCTTATCCAAATCCAAATTGAAATTTTTCAATTCAGCGTTCAACTTTTCTTTACCCGTTTCCAGATTACGACTTTTTTCTTTACTGTTTAGATAGTTTAAAATTTTTCCTCTCGCTTTGGATGTCCTTACAAAATTTAGCCAATCGCGGGTCGGTTCTTTATGAACGGAAGTAAATACTTCTACATGATCTCCATTACGAAGTTTATATCTGAGAGGAACAATCCTGCCATTAACTTTCGAACTAATGCAATGACACCCAACATCGGTATGTACATGAAAAGCAAAATCTATAGCTGTGGCTCCTTGTGGAAGCGCAACCACTTCCCCTTTTGGAGTAAAAACATATACTTCGTAAGGGTACAAATTAACCTTAAACTCGCTGAGGAACTCTTTGGGGTTTTTAATGCCTTCGTTTTCCTCAAGGAAATGTCTTACCCAAAGGAGTTGTTCGTCCATCTCTTTCAGTTTTCTACCCGCATCCTCTTTATAATGCCAGTGAGCCGCAATACCTTCTTCGGAAATAAGATGCATTTCTTCGGTTCTAATTTGAACTTCAACTCTATGCCCATCCGGTCCCACCACGGTTGTATGGAGAGATCTGTACATATTGGGCTTTGGCATTGCAATATAATCTTTAAATTTACCTGGAATCGGCTTCCAAATAGAATGAATCATTCCTAAGACCGCATAACAATCCTTAATAGAATCCGTTAAAATCCGAATACCAATTAAATCATAAATCTCGTCAAAATCAAGATTTTGGCCTTCCATCTTTGAATAGATGCTATAAATATTCTTAGGACGCCCCATAATCCTGCCTTTAACTTCGGCGCTTTCCAATTCTCCGGAAACAATATCGCAAACGCGCTCTACATACTTTTCCCTTTGTTCCTGTTTTTGCTGAAGGCGTTCTTCGATTAATAAATAATTATCCCGATCTAGATACTTGAAGGCCGCGTTTTCCAGTTCCGCTTTAACCCAACCAATACCCAAACGATGCGCAAGGGGCGCAAAAATATCCAGAGTTTCCCTGGCAATCCTTTTTTGAGCGGTTTCCTTCATAGATTCTAAAGTTTTTATATTGTGCACTCGGTCGGCTAATTTAATTAAGATTACCCGAATGTCCTTAGACATGGCCAATATCATCTTACGGAAGTTTTCTGCTTGTTTTTCTTCTCTACTGGCAAATTCTATTTGACTGATCTTCGTCAATCCATCGACTAATTGGTATACTTCTTCGCCAAATGCGTCCAAAATCTCCTCTGCGGTCGTCATAGTGTCTTCAATCGTGTCGTGCAATAAACCGGCGGCGACGGAGATTTCGTCCATCTTCAATTTTGTTACGTTATAAGCGACTTCCAATGGATGGGATAAATACGCTTCGCCAGATTTACGGCTCTGGCCTCGATGTGCTTTGGCGGTAAAAACATAAGCGTTTAGAATTATGTCGATATCGGCTTTTGGATGATATTCCAAAATCGCATCGGTAATGTCGTCGAGCTTCAACATAATATTATTTTCAATGAAATAAACTTATAATTTAATGAAAACCCACTTCCCCTTATCTACAGAAATACCCGAGTATACCTACCAATGTCAACCATCTTTTTAGCTTTCGAATAATCGACTAAAACCTAAAAATAAGGCGAAAAGAGTTTTTTTATTCTCGCCGAAAATTTTATAATGTGACTCCTCTTTAGTTCTTAGGAAATCGTATATGGGAAAAGAAACACAGGAGAAAAAAGCTCCCTCTTTAAAAGACTCGCTTCAATTCATTAAGGGAGTTGGCCCCAAAAAAGCAGAAACCTTAAAGAGACGCAATCTGGAATGTGTCAAGGACTGTCTTTTCTATATCCCTTTTAGATACGAGGATCGCTCAAAAACCGGAACGATATCGACCTTAACAGCGGGTGAACATATAAGTTTTTCGGCTGAAATAAGCGCTACAGGTTCTTACTATATTGGAAGGAGAAAAAAAGTTTTTGAAATAGCTCTCCAAGACGAAACAGGAGTTGTCAGAGCTAAGTATTACCAATTCAACGCCACTTACATGAAAGACAAATTCAAAATCGGCACGCGCGTAATCGCTTCCGGAAAACCTCAACCAAATCGACGCGCCGGTTCTCGCTTAGAACTAGTCCATCCTCTTATCGAAATTGACGACGGCTCCGAAAACTCCAGCGTCGAAACAGGGCGTATAATTCCCGTGTATCAAACCACCGAAGGTCTGCACCTCAAGTCTTTAAGATCCATCATTCATAATGTCATAGAAACTTATTCCGGTTTAGTGGATGATTTTTTACCGCAAGATATTATTGAAAGAAACGGCTTCCCTCCTCTGTCGCAAGCAATTCGAGAAGCGCACTTTCCTAGCGAGGAGTATTCCTTAGACGCTTTAAACAGGTTTAAAACTAATGCGCAAGAAAGAATCGTATTTGACGAGTTATTCCTCATTCAATTAGCTCTTTTTTATAAACGCAAACAAACGAAAAATATTACAAAAGGTTTTAAATTAAATACCAGGGGGCCTTTGATCAAAAAGTTCATGCAAGGTTTGGCTTTCGATTTAACAAACGCCCAAACTAAAGTTCTTGCTCATATCATGGATGACTTGGAAAAGCCCACTCCTATGAATCGGCTCATTCAAGGGGATGTAGGCAGCGGCAAAACTATAGTGGCCTTGATTACTCTACTAACAGCCGTAGACAATGGATATCAGGGAGCGCTCATGGCTCCTACAGAAATTTTAGCGGAACAACATTTCCATAATCTATCTAGCGACTGCGCGAAACTTGGCATCTGCATAGAACTTGTTACTGGCTCGCTGCCGGCAAAAGAAAAAAAGCAAGCATTAGAAAGAGTCCGCGAGGGGATATCCCACATCGTCGTCGGCACTCACGCTCTCATCCAAAAAGAAATTCAATTTGACCGATTAGGGATCGCAGTTATAGACGAACAACACCGTTTTGGCGTGCTACAAAGAGAAGCGTTAAATAAAAAAGGAACTTCTCCTCATATTTTGGTAATGACGGCAACCCCTATTCCAAGATCGTTAGCTCTCACTATTTATGGCGATCTTGACGTTTCTCTCATAGACGAATTGCCACCCGGACGCAAACCAATCAAAACTCAAGTTTATTCCGAAAACAAACGCGATGACGTATACGGGTTTGTCGCTAAAGAAATTTCTAAAGGCAGACAAGCCTATATTGTTTGTCCATTAATCGAAGAAACGGAAAAAATGGATCTAAAAACGGCGACCGAAGTTTACGAATATATTAAAGAACGTTTTCCTCATATAAATGCCAATCTTGTTCACGGTAAAATAAAATCTGCCGATCGACGACAAATCATGGCGGAATTTAAAGAGGGAAAAGTTCAAGCCCTGGTCGCCACTACCGTCATTGAAGTAGGAGTGCACGTCCCCAACGCCACCTTGATGATCGTAGAACACGCTGAACGATTTGGACTATCGCAATTGCATCAACTTCGCGGAAGGATTGGCCGAGGCGAACACGCGTCTCATTGCTTACTTGTCGCCTATTATCCATTGAGCGACGAGGGAAAGGCTAGATTGGAAGCGATGCAGGAATCCCAAGACGGATTCTACATTGCCGAAAAAGATTTGGAAATTAGAGGCCCCGGCGACTTTTTAGGAACTCGTCAATCGGGACTACCCGATCTTAAAGTAGCCAACTTAATTAGAGATATCAAAGTTTTAGAAATTGCGCGTAAGGAAGCCCAAGATCTACTTCAAACTCATCCCGATCTCAACGCGCCAGAATTGCTAAAATTAAAAAATGAACTTTTAACAGAGATGGGCGGCCGCATGGGACTTATGGATATTATTTAACCCACTAACCAAATCCGCCATTGCAAGCTTAGAATTTGTATTAAAAGCTTTGTAAAAGGGCAGCTTATTCCTTTTTCCAAACTTTGGACAACGTTCAGAACTAAATTCTATTAAAATGTATGTAAGGGTTTTAAATGCAAGCCGACAAATAGGCAAAGAACTTGGTATAACAAATCATTAGATATACGACCTTGTCGAGGAGATAAATAATGAATAAACCTTACACAACCTATTTAGCTTTTCTTTTTTCGCTACTCTTTGGTCTTTCTTGGGCGATGACAAGTTTTAGCGCATCCGGATCAAAAGATTCCATGAAAAAAATGGATCCGACAAATTCCTCAGCTAATACCGAAATCGCTACTTTTGCCGGCGGTTGCTTTTGGTGTACCGAGTCTTCCTTTGAAGAAGTCGAAGGAGTGATTGACGCTATTTCTGGCTATACCGGCGGATTCAAAAAAAATCCAGCTTATAAAGAAGTGGCGCGCGGAGTTACCGGTCATGTGGAAGCGGTCCAAGTTCACTACGACCCCACTAAAGTTTCATACGCAGATCTTTTAGAAGCTTTATGGAGAATGATCGACCCTACCGATGAAGGCGGCCAGTTTGTCGATCGAGGAACGCAATACGCTTCGGGGATTTTTTACCATAACGATGAGCAAAAAATGTTAGCGGAAAAATCTAAAGAAGCTTTGGCTAAAAGCGGTAAGTTCAAAAAACCAATCGTAACGCCTATTAGAAAAGCCGAAGTTTTTTATCCAGCCGAGGAATACCATCAAGATTTTTATAAAAAGAGTTCTACCCGTTATCATATGTACCGATTCGGCTCGGGACGCGACCAATTCATCGACAGAGTTTGGGGAGATGATAAAATTTATAAACCCAAGAAAACTGCTCAAATGACCAATGAATACTCTAAACCCTCTCAAAAAGAAATAAAGAATAAGTTAACAAGCCTGCAATATGACGTCACTCAAAAAAGCGCTACCGAACGACCATTCACTAACGAATACTGGGATAATAAAAAAGCTGGAATTTATGTAGATATCGTTTCAGGAGAACCGCTTTTCAGTTCGCAAGACAAATTCAAATCTGGAACTGGCTGGCCCTCTTTCACTCGTCCTTTAGTGTACGATAATGTTTTTGAAAAATCGGATACTGCATACGGGATGGTAAGAACCGAAGTAAGATCGACCAATGCCGATTCTCATTTGGGCCATCTATTTCTTGACGGCCCAAAACCAACAGGAAAAAGATACTGTATAAACTCGGCTTCGCTACGCTTTGTGCCGGCAGAAAAACTCGAAATTGAAGGTTACGGCGAATTTAAGTCGTTATTCACAAGCCATTAAATTTTCTACCTAACTCTCTCGACAAACGTCGAGGGAGTTAATCTATTCCCATCTCTCAAACCCCTCTCTCAATATTGGAAAAGGAAGCGATATCCAATCATCACGAGGTGGATCCTATGAAAACTCATAATCTGAGGTCTACAAGCTTAGTTTTTTACTAAACGCTTCCTATTTCCCTCCCAACCTACACTCTCCTAATGATATTTCCATTAGTTCTATGTTCTAATATTTAAATAACCCACAAGATCAGACCTAGGAGAAGAAATGAAAAAAATAGTACTTATTTTGTTTGCAATTTTTTTGTTCCAAGGAACCGCTCTGGCTCAGCAAGATGGAAGAGGTAAAAACCTTCAAGACGTCAAAAACAAAATCCTGCAACGTATTCAAAATAAAAAAAGAATTATCAACGCCTTTGAAAGCTGCGTTAGATCGGCTAACTCGCGGGAAGCTTTAAAAGCTTGCAGACAACGGAATAAAGCCGCAATGAAAAATTTTCGAGAAAATAATAAACAAATGCGCGAAAAGTTTCGAAACGAAAAACAAAGACTTAGAGGGGACAGACAGTAACGGAGGAAGGAGTCATAAATTATTTCATTAAAGTTATTAAAAAAATTTAGGCAAAATAATTTTATCCGCATACATTAAAACGCTCTTATATTGAGCGTTTTTTTGTTTGAGCGAAATATTATAACTTTAGAGCGCCTCTAAAAACTGCTATTGGCCGCGAGCTGCCGTAAGTTAAAATTTCGAATTATTAGAGATGCATTTTAAAATGTTGGAGCTTGTATTCCTCTCGAATTTAAAAAAGTAAAAACCAATGGGTCGACAAAAATATGCGGTAAAACTTTGGAGTCTTCTGTTTCTGAATTATAATTTTGGTAATCGGCTTTTAACGTTTGAGGAATTTCCACACCTTGAGATTCCAAAAATGGAATAAACCCAGGTTCAATCAATGCATGTGGAATCATTTCTAATGTAATCTCTTTGGTTTCTACGGATGTTGAAGCTGGAAAAACTTTTGGTTGTTTTCGTTTTGATTTAAACCGAGCTTTTTTTGTATTGCCTGCTTGTTTTTTAAAAGCTGCGCTTTTTTGCAAAGGAGCAGGATTCCACTCTGACCTTTCTAAAACTAGAATGGAACTGGTTTCAAGAGAAGGTCCCCACAATTCCAATTTGCTAAAATTTCCAAGAAGCTTACTTACAAGCGATTTCCAATTAAGAGCCGTAATATTAACCGTGACCTTTTCGGTTATGAGTCCATCATTTAATTTAAATCGAATTCCTGTTTCGTTTTGTAAACGCTGTAAAACACTAAACAAAGGACGATTCTTGACATGGAGATTAATCCCTTCCGGCGATACTTGCATTTCTTCATTTTTAATGGAATTAATCCCATTTTCCGGGAGGATTAGGAAGTCGGCGCTTGCGTATTGGATTGAAATCAATGACACAAAAAAGATAAAGAAACTGAATGATAATAACCTTTTCATAGTCCCTCTGTTTTTGAAAAAGCTTAGGTTAATAAACTTTAAACGACTTTAACTAAAGAGTCCCCTTCTCGGTTTACTTTAAGAAGGAAACTCTATTCCTGAATCAGCTTTCAAATCAAAATTATTATTCTACCGTTAAAGTAACTTGACGGGTTGTATCTCCATCAGTTTTATTTTGAAAGAGAACTGGAACCGAATAAACCCCGGTAGACAAGTTGTTTGCGCTATTCTTTATCTTCATTCTTACTCTAACGAAACTTCCTGGAGCTAAATTCCCTTTATTAGGACGTATTGAAAACCATGTTTCCGTCCCGCCCTTTTTAATTAACCTAGCGTTATCTTATTACCTACTATTTCTCGAATTATTACCGCCTCCACCATTACCGCCTCCACCATTACCGCCCCCACCATTACCGCCACCTTTAGTGATATTAATCGTTTGGGTAGCGGTTCCTTGGTTACCTTCGGCGTCGGCTGCAGTCCAGGTAACAATAGTAATTCCTTTCGGAAATCCTGCTGATGGGGCATCATTTGTAATCGATGTCACCTCAACGTTATCGGTTGCGGTTGCTTGGCCAATATCAACTTGAGTCAAACCATTTCCCTTTGGTTTAGCGGTAATATCAACAGGTGGTATTACAACCGGATTAGTTGTATCGGTGACGGTCACTGTTTGAGTGGCTGTACCAATATTACCTGCTGCATCAGTTGCGGACCAAGTGACTATGGTCGATCCAACCGGGAAGGTGGCAGGCGCGTCGTTCGTAACCGCTACAGAACCATCAACTAAATCGGTCGCCGTCGCCGTTCCAAGAGTTACTGTCGTGCCGGCGCCTGTAGCTTCGGTCGTCACTGCCGCTGGAGCCGTTACAACTGGATCTGTGGTATCGGTTACCGTCACTTGTTGCGTAGCCGTGCCTGTGTTACCAGCCGTATCAACCGCCGTATACGTTACCGTAGTGGTACCGACTGAGAATGTTGCAGGAGCGTCGTTCGTAACCGCTACAGAACCGTCAACTAAATCGGTCGCCGTCGCCGTTCCAAGAGTTACTGTCGTGCTGGCGCCTGTAGCTTCCGTCGTTACTGCCGCTGGAGCCGTGACTGTTGGACCAGAAGTATCTGTAACCGTGACTTGTTGCGTAGCCGTACCGCTGTTACCGGCCGTATCAATCGCCGTATAAGTTACCGTAGTGGTACCGACTGGGAATGTTGCAGGAGCGTCGTTCGTAACCGCTACTGAACCGTCAACTAAGTCGGTCGCCGTCGCCGTTCCAAGAGTTACTGTCGTGTTGGCGCCTGTAGCTTCTGTCGTTACTGCCGCTGGAGCCGTTACAACTGGATCTGTGGTATCGGTTACCGTCACTTGTTGCGTAGCCGTGCCTGTGTTACCAGCTGTATCAACCGCCGTATACGTTACCGTAGTGGTACCGACTGGGAAGGTTGCAGGAGCGTCGTTCGTAACCGCCACAGAACCGTCAACTAAGTCAGTCGCCGTCGCCGTTCCAAGAGTTACTGTCGTGCTGGCGCCTGTAGCTTCCGTCGTCACTGCCGCTGGAGCCGTTACAAATGGAACCGTGGTATCGGTAACCGTAACCTGTTGCGTGGCTGTA
>Ga0114932_10000291_pt1 | contig 59720 bp, 50 predicted proteins | sample 2SBtaG_2_FD_87286 | JGI IMG/M metagenome (GOLD analysis project Ga0114932, IMG submission 87286) | Deep subsurface microbial communities from Kolumbo volcano to uncover new lineages of life (NeLLi) - 2SBTROV12_ACTIVE470 metaG | ecosystem: Environmental > Aquatic > Marine > Volcanic ...
CCTCCTCGAGACCCAACACGCCAAGTACACCGACGCCCGCGACTTCCTCGGCCGCTTCGCCGAGCTGGAAGCCAGCCCGGACCATCTGCACACCTACAAGATCTCGCCCCTGAGCCTGTGGAACGCCGCCTGCGCGGACATGGGCAAGGACGAGATCGTCGAGGGCCTGCGCGAGCTGTCCAAGTTCGACATCCCGGCGAACGTGCTCGTCCAGATCGGCGACACCATCGAGCGCTACGGCCTGGTGAAGCTCCTGCCGCACCCGGAGCGCAGCGACCTGCTCCGCCTCGCCTTCGACACGGCCTACATCGCCAAGCTCATCTCCAACGAGCCCGAGCTGATCGATCTGCTCGTGCCCGACGGGCGGCGCCACTGGGCCATCGACGCCGGGCACCGGGGCATCTTCAAGCAGCGAGCGCTCAAGATCGGCTGGCCGGTCGAAGACCTCGCCGGCTTCCTGCCGGGCGCTCACCTGAACGTGAAGCTCCGCGAGCGCATGAAGTCGAACGGCGCTCCCTTCGGCGTGCGTCCCTACCAGAAGGCCGCCGCGTCGCGCTGGTACATGGATGGCGCCCCCACCGGCGGCAACGGCGTGGTCGTGCTGGCCTGCGGTGCCGGCAAGACCATCGTGGCCATGGAGGCGATGTCGAAGGTCAACACCCACACCTTGATCCTGGCCACGAACCAGGCCGCGGTGGACCAGTGGGTGCGCGAGATCCTCGACAAGACCCACCTCACCGAGAAGCAGGTCGGCGCCTACACCGGCTCGAGCAAGGTGATCCGTCCGGTCACGGTCGCCACCTACCAGATCCTCACGTGGCGCCGGTCGAAGAACGCCGAGTTCGAGCACCTGCACCTCTTCCGCGACCACGACTGGGGCCTGCTCATCTACGACGAGGTGCACCTGCTGCCGGCGCCGGTGTTCGGCGCCACCGCCGAGCTCCAGGGCCGCCGTCGCCTGGGCCTGACCGCCACGCTCATCCGAGAAGACGGTCGCGAGGGCGACGTCTTCTCCCTGGTGGGTCCCAAGCGCTACGACCTGCCCTGGCAGCTCCTGCAGCAGGGCGGCTTCATCGCGGAGGCCAAGTGCTTCGAGGTCCGGGTGGGCTTCAAGAACGGCGATGCGGAGCGCTACGAGCTGGCCGACGCCAACACGCAGTTCAAGCTCGCCAGCACCAACCGCAACAAGATGGGCGCCATCCGCGAGCTGGCGAAGCGGCACAAGAAGGACTCGGTCCTGGTCATCGGCACCTACGTCGACCAGCTCGAGTACGTGGCCCGCGCCTTCAACGCGCCGCTCATCACCGGCAAGACACCGAACTCGCAGCGCAACGCGCTCTTCAAGAAGTTCCGCGACGGGCGCATCAAGCTCCTCGTCGTGTCCAAGGTCGCCAACTTCTCCATCGACCTGCCCGACGCCAACGTGGCCATCCAGATCTCCGGAACCTTCGGGTCCCGGCAGGAAGAGGCCCAGCGGCTCGGACGCATCCTGCGCCCCAAGAAGGACGGCGGCGACGCCCTCTTCTACACCGTGGTCACAGCCGAGACCAAGGAGCAGGAGTTCGCCCACAACCGCCAGCTCTTCCTCACGGAGCAGGGCTACCGCTACCACATCGAGGATCGCGCCGCGGCCGTCTGAGGCCCCCGCCGAGACCCACACAGAGCGCCCCGCTGGGCGCACCGAGGACTGCATGTCGGACGTCGCCACCGAAGCGAGACCGGACAAGAAGCGCAGGCGCAGGCGCAGGCGCAACAACCGCGGCAACAACGCCGAGGAGGGCGGAGGCGGAGGCGGCAAGGGCCGCTTCCAGGACGAGGGTGGCGGGCAGAACGTCCGGCCCCCGTCCAGCGGCAAGACCGCCCGCCGGAGCCGCCGTCGCCGTCGCCGCGCCGCACCGGTCGCCGGGCTGAACCGCAGGCGGCGCCTGTCCCGCAGCGAGCTCGACGATCTCAAGACGTGGTTCACCGCGCTACCGGATCCCCTGCTGCACGCGCTCTACAAGGGCATGGGCGGGCAGCCCGGGCGCGTCACCGACAAGGACCGCGTGGTCCAGCTGGCCGTGCGCGCGGTCGCGCAGGGCACCCGCATGAGCGGGATGTTGAAGACCTGCCACCCGCGGGAGCGCACCGCGCTGGCGATCCTGCTGCAGGCCGGCGGGCTCGCACACGCCGACGAGCTCCACGCCGAGCTCACCCTGTCCCTGGGCGGCACCGACCGCGAGTGGCAGAAGGTGATGCTGCAGCTGGCGAACCGCGGGCTGGTGTTCGCGTCGGAAGAACGCGACAACCAGTTCTTCTACCTGGTGCCGGATCCGCTGGTGGAGCACATCGTGGAGCAGCTCGACGCCGAGCTCGCGGTGCCCACCTTCGCGCACGAGGACATCCTGGTGCGGGACCACCGGCCCTTCGCGCCACCGCTCGACTTCTCGATCACCACGCTCTGCACCTACCTCGACCAGCACCCGGCGCGGCTGACGCAGCAGCACGAGATCTTCAAGGCCGACAAGACCGAGCTCGACGAGTTCTTCGCCCAGGTGTGGGCGCCCGACTCGGAGCTCTTCAACTTCCACCTCGACTTCCTCATGCTGCACGGGCTCGCCGAGCTCCGCGGCGACCGCCTCGCGGTGAACCGGGACGTGGTGGAGGAGTGGCTCTTCCTCGACGCGCAGGACCAGCGCGACCTGGTGTTCTCCGCCCTGGGCAAGCGCTTCGGCTACGCCGAGTGGGTGCTCTACGCGGTGCACTCGGCCAAGGGCGAGTGGGTGCCCGAGCGGCCTCTGTCGGCGCTTTACCGGCGCTGGACCCGGGGCGACGACTGGCGCACCCGCTTCGGCAAGGGTGAGTACGAGGCCACGCGCACCAGCGAGCGCCAGAGCTTCAGCTTCTCCACCCTGGTCAACTGCGGCATGCTCGAGCTCGGGGAGTGGGGCCAGGAGAAGTTCTACCGGCTCACGGAGCGCGCCAAGCGCCTGCTCGACCCGCCCGAGGACGACGGCTTCACGCAGTTCTACCTGACCCCGTCGTTCGAGATCATGGCGCCCGCGGGCCTCGCTCCGCTGCTGCTCTTCCGCATCGGCGAGATCGCGGAGCTCAACGGCTGCGACCGCGCCAACACCTACAAGATCACCGAGATCGTGATCGAGCACGCGCTCGAGAAGGGCTGGCGTCGCGACGACGTGCTGGACTTCCTCCGCGAGAACAGCCAGATCGGCCTGCCCGAGAACGTGGAGAGCACGCTCAAGGGCTGGATGGGCCACCACGGCGACGTGGAGTTCCACGACTGCGTGATCCTCACGGTCAACAAGACCCGCATCCGCAAGCTCGAGGGCTCCCGGGAGCTCAAGCCCTACCTGCTGCACCGCTTCGTGCCCGGCATGTACGCGGTGGACCGGAACCGCATCGCCGAGATCATCTCGATCCTCGAAGACCAGGGCTTCCAGCCGTCCAAGGAGGTCACGCCGTACCCGGCCGATGCCGACGCGGCGGCGTCCCGCGAGCGCCTCCACCACCTGGTGGCCGAGGCCCGCGAGGCGAGTGACGATCCCACGGCGAGGGCGCGCGAAGCCGACGTCGAGCCGGGCGACCTGTTGCCGGTGCCCGGCGCCGCGATCAAGTCCGGCCCACGCAAGCCACGGAAGAAGAAGGGTCGCGACACGCCACGCCTCACCACGAGAGAGGCGCGCAAGGCCATCGATCAGGCCATCGCCCTCAACATGGCCCTCGATCTCCGCTACACGGGCAAGGATGGCTCGGCGACCCCTGCGAAGGTGGTGCCCGAGCGCCTGGCCCTCAACCCCGCGGGCGAGCCCGTGATGGTGGCGCTCGACCTTGCGTCGAACGCCCGGCGAACGTACAAGCTCGAGCGCATCGAGCGCCTGAAGGCCACCAAGAGGTAGCGATGAGCGACACCGACCGTTCCTTCGAAGACGCCCTCGGCCTGCTCGAGGATCGCGTGCGCGAGCTCGAGGCCGGCGAGCTGCCCCTGGAGCAGGCCTTGAAGCTCTTCGAGGAGGGCATCGCGCTCACCCGCGAGTGCCACGAGAAGCTGGACGCGGCGGACCAGAAGATCGTGGAGCTCACCCGCGACCTGGATGCCGAGGCGAGCTGAACCGCTCCGGCGTGTGGCGCTAGTTGGGCGCTTCGTTGGTAACGAACCGCTCCCGCGCGCACCGCGCGCGGCGGCCGAAGGCCGGGGGAAGCGCGCACCGCGCGCGGCGGCCGAAGGCCGGGGGGAGCGCGCCCAGCGCGCGGTGCGGGGGCTGGCCCCCGCAGGAGTCAGTAGTTGAAAGGGCTCGTTACTTACGAGCCTGTCAACTAGTCGCCCTCGACCACCATGGGCGCAGACCGGTCCGCGCGGCGGTCACGGACAGCCGCCACCACCTCCTGCACGCTCGTGCCCTCGGGCTCACGGGACCCGATCCGCACGCCGAGCTCCAGCTCGATGGGCTCGCCCACGCTCTCGAACTCCCAGCGGCCGAGCGCCTTCGCCACGCTCGCGTGCACGTAGTCCGGACCGTCCGACACCTCGAGCCCCGCCACGCGCCCGTCGGCGTCGAGCGAGAGCTGCACGCGGACATCCGCCCCCACCAGCCCGTCGGCACGGAGGCCCTGACGCGCCTCGCGATCCAGCGTCGGCAGCGGGTTGACCAGGGCGCGCACCTCGGTGGTGTCCGCGCTCGGTGCGCCCAGAGCCAAGGCAAGGAAGAGGGAGATCATGCCCCGCCCAACGGATCGGACGGCGGTCCAGTTGAGGGTGCAAGGTCAACGCGATCGCCGGCGTCCCCACCAAGACAGCTCCGGAGGTCCGATGTTCGAGTCCCTGACCGCGCGCAGGCCGCGCAACCGACGCCGCCAGGCGGGCTCGCTCGCGATCGCGCTGTTGACGCTGATCTCGAGCGCCAGCGCGAGCCTGGTCACCGGCGGCCAGCTCGTCCGAGCGCTCGACGCCGAGCCCGAGCCGGTCTTCTTCGACGTGCCGCTCGAAGCCCCGCCACCGTTGCCGCCCGCGCCGCTCGGGGTGCAGCAGCCGGAGACCGACGCCGAGCCAGCGCCAACCCCCGACGACCCACCCGAGGACCACCCCGAGAACCACCCCGAGGTCCTGCCCGAACTGTCCGACGCCCCGGCGATCCCCAGCGCCGCAACCCTCGCCGTCGGCCATCCCGGTGGCGATCCGAGCGGTGTGGCGGGAGGTGACCCCAACGGCGACCCCCACGGAAGCGCGCACGGCGTGCCCGCCGGCACCGGCACCGCCGTGCACTGGAGCGAGCTGACCTTCCGCACCATGGTGAAGCCCTCCTTCCCGCGCGCCGCTCGCGCGATGGGGCTCGACGACGTGACCTGTCGGGTGCACCTCCGGGTCGACGAGCGAGGACGCGTCGCGGAAGCCACGGTGTCGGGCTGCCCGGCGCTCTTCCACCCGGCCGTCGAACGAGCCACCCAGAAGTGGCGGTTCCACCCCCTTCGCGTCAACGGCGTGTCACAACCGACCCAGGTCGTGGTCCCCGTGCGCTTCAGGCTCACCGACTCGCCGTTATAGGATGCGGCAGCCCCAGGATCGGGGTCGTACCTCCTGCCCAGGGGCACCATGTTCGAGTCGGTCGGACGCAGCCGCAAAGCCAACCGTAGGAGGCAGGCCGGCGCTCTGATCATGTCCATGTTGATGATGAGCTCGCTCGGCACCGTCGTGGTGGTCTCGGGCGCCCAGTACGTTCAGGAAGTCGACGACGAAGAGCCCGTGGAGGTCACCTTCGTCGACGAGCTCGCTCCTCCTCCGCCCCCGCCGCCCCCGCCGCCCCCCGCCTCGTCCCAGCAGGAAGAGGAAGAGGACGAAGTGGAGGAGGAAGAAGAGGAAGAAGAGGAAGAGGAGGAGATCGAAGAGGTCGAGGAGCTCGAGGAAGAGATCCCCGAGCCGATCGAAGAGAAGAAGGTGGTGGGCCAGGTCGGCGGCGTCGAAGGCGGCGTCGAAGGCGGCGTGGTCGGCGGTGTGATCGGCGGCGTCGAGGGCGGCGTCCTGGGCGGCCAGCTCGGCGGCACCGGCCACGCAGTCCACTGGTCGGAGCTCCGCAAGAAGAGCTTCGTGGCGCCGAAGTACCCGAAGGCGGCCAAGGCGATGCAGCTGGAAGCCGATTGCCGCATCCGCATCTACATCGACGAGAAGGGCAAGGTCTACAACGCCAAGATCGAGGCCTGCCCCAAGGTGTTCCACGACGAGCTGCTCGAAGCAGCCTACAAGTGGCGTTTCTACCCCCTGAAGGTCAACGGCCAGGCCGTCCAGACCCAGGTCCAGTACCCGGTCAAGTTCCAGCTGCGCGGCTGAAGCCGCCAGGAGTTCCCACGTGGACTTTCTCGATCCAGCACACATTTGGGAAGCCTCGACTCCCCAGACCATCACCATCCTCATGCTGTTGCTCGTGATGGGCGTCGCGAGCCTCTACGTAGGCATCGAGCGGTGGGTCACCTTCAACAAGGCCCGTGCGCAGTCCCGCGATCTGGCGGCCGCGCTGGGTGAGGCCCTCGCCGATGGCAGCCTGAACCGCGCCCTGAGCACCTGCCAGGACCCGCAGTACAAGTTCGCCTACCTGGGCCACTTGATGGAGGCGGGCCTCAAGGAGGTCGACGAGCGCTTCGACACCTTCGGCGTGCACTCCGCGGAGCGCGCCATGGAGCGTCGCGCCGTGCAGGAAGCCGCCGACCTCAAGCGGGGCATGAACATCCTCGCCACGGTCGGCTCCACCGCCCCCTTCGTGGGCCTGGTCGGCACGATCTTCGGCATCATCAACGCCTTCGGCGCCATGGCCGAGACCGGCTCCGGCGGTCTCGGTGCGGTCTCGGCGGGCATCGCCGAGGCGCTGGTCGCCACCGCCTTCGGCATCTTCGTGGCCCTCATCGGCGTGTGGTTGTTCAACTACTTCAACGGCCGCATCGAGCAGATCACCAACGACATCACGGTCTCCATCCAGGAGTTCGTGGACTGGTGCGAGAAGCGCATCCAGGCCGGCCTCGAGCCGGATGCCACCACCCAGGCCAAGTAGGAACCTCCTTTGGGCGCCAAGGTCGGAGGAGACAGCGGCGGCGCGTTCGCCGACATCAACGTCACACCCCTGGTGGACGTCTGTCTCGTGCTCCTCATCATCTTCATGGTCGTCACGCCGATGCTCAGCTCCGGCGTGGACGTCGAGCTGCCCAAGGCCAAGACCACCACCACCGCGCAAGACAACGGCCAGCACCTGGTGCTGTCCATCCGGGAAGACGGGGTGGTGTTCGTGGACTCCAACGAGACCAGCCTCGACGACCTGCTCGACGTGGTGAACGACGAATACCGGCGCGACCCCAACCGCGCGATCCTGATCAAGGCCCACAACACGCTGCACTACGGCGAGGTCCGGGCCGTCATGGATCGACTCAGCGAGGGCGGCATGACCACGATGTTGCTCGCCGCCGAGAAGATCAAGGAAGGCGACTGATGGGCTTTTCGATGGGCGGGGGCGGCGGCCCCAACTCCGAGATCAACATCACGCCGTTGATCGACGTCGTGCTGGTGCTCCTGATCATCTTCATGGTGCTGGTGCCGCAGACCATCGAGGAGATGTCGGCCAACCTGCCGGACAAGCCGAAGAACAAGCCGAAGCAGGACCAGGAGACCAAGGCGCTCGTGGTCGCTGCCTACGACAACGGCGATCTGGCCTTGAACCTCGAGGTGTTGGAAGAGCGCGAGCTGCACGAGCAGCTGCGCAAGCGCCTCCGGGCCCGCGAGAAGAAGGTCGTCACCGTCGACGCGCATCCCGACCTGATGTACGCCAACGTCGTGGAGGTCATGGACCTCGTGCGCGACGCGGGGGCGGAGCGGGTCGGCCTCGCACGGCTCAAGGACGACGGTCCGAAGCGCGCCGAGGAGGGTGCTCCCGCCGAAGGCGAGGCGGCACCCGCCGACGGATGAGCGCCGGCAGCCTGGAAGCGCTCGAGCACTGGGCCACCCCACGCCGTCGGGCCCTCCAGACCTACCTCGACCGGCTGTTCACCGACGCGCGGCCCTCCGAGTTCGGGGCGATGTGCGCCTACCCGCTGCAGACCGGCGGCAAGCGCATCCGGCCGCTGTTCCTCTTCGCCGCCTACGAAGCGGCGGGGGGCGAGGACTTCCACGACGTGCTGCCCCTCGCGGCCGCCATCGAGCTCGTGCACACCTACTCGCTCGTGCACGACGACCTCCCGTGCATGGACGACGACGACGAGCGGCGCGGACGCCCCACGGTGCACGTGGCCTTCCGGGAGGACGCCGCCGTGCTGGTGGGGGACGCCCTGCTGACCGAGGCCTTCCGGCAGGTGGTGCGGACGAGCGTGTTGACCGCCGAGGGCATCGCCGAGCTCGTGGCGCTCTTGTCCGACTACAGCGGCTACCGCGGCATGATCGGAGGGCAGGCCCTGGACATCGGTCTCGGCGGTCGGGTCACCGACGAGCACGGCGTGATCGAGGTGCACACGCTCAAGACCGGTCGCCTGATCCGCGCGGCGGTGCGCATGGGCGCGGTGGCCGCGGCCGCGGCGCCCGCGCTGTGCGAGCGGCTCGACCGCTACGCACGCGACCTCGGCCTGGCCTTCCAGCTCGCCGACGACGTGCTCGACGCCGACGAGGACGCCGAGGACGACGGGCCCCCGAGCTTCGTCCGCTTGCTGGGGGTCGAGGAGACACGCCGGCGGGCACGGAGCCTGGCCGACCAGGCTCTGGCCGCGGTCGAAGGCCTCGATCACCCGACCCTCGCCACGCTCGCGACCTTCACGGTCGAGCGCGCGATCTGAGCCCTTGAAGCGGGCTCGACTTCGACTCGACAAGCTCCTGGTCGAGCGGGGCCTGGCCACGTCCCGCCCCCGCGCGCAGGCCCTGATCCTGGCGGGAAAGGTGCTCGTCGACGACACGCCCGTCACCAAGGCCGGAAGCCAGGTCGCCGTCGACGCCAGCATCCGGCTGAAGCAGCAGGACCACCCCTACGTCAGCCGCGGCGGGCTGAAGCTCGCGCACGCCCTCGACCGCTTCGGCGTGGACCCCACCGGGCGCGTGTGCGCCGATCTGGGAGCGAGCACGGGCGGCTTCACCGACTGCCTGCTGCAGCGTGGGGCCAAGCGGGTGTACGCCATCGACGTCGGCTACGGGCAGCTCGCCTGGAAGCTCCGACAGGACGAGCGCGTGGTCGTGATGGAGCGCACGAACGCCCGGCACCTCGACGGGCTCCCCGAACCCATCGAGGTGGTGGTCGGCGACCTCTCGTTCATCTCCCTCGCGAAGATCCTGCCCGCCGTGGCGCGCATCGCGCCGGGCGCGCGGGCGTGCCTGCTGGTGAAGCCTCAGTTCGAAGTCGGGCGGCAGGCGATCGGCAAGGCCGGGCTGGTGAAGGACCCCGACGCTCGCGCCGCTGCGGTGGCTGAGGTCCTCCGGGAGGCTGTCGCCCTCGGCTTCGAGGCGCTGGGCGAGGTCGAGAGCCCGATCACCGGCGCGAAGTCGGGCAACGTCGAACACCTCGTCGACCTGCGCTGCCCCGGAGGCGGCGACGTGGCGGCCCGTGCTACCTTGCCAACGCCCGCATCGGACTCAGGAGACGGCCGATGACCACCAGCGTGCTGTTGCTAATCGGCACCGCCTGCACCTTCGTCACCCAGAATGACGTCGACGCCGCCCTCGAGGGGCTGGACGACGACGGCGACGGCTTCACCCGCGACGGTGGAGACTGTGACGACGGCAACGCCGACGTGAACCCCGACGCCGAGGAGGTCTGGTACGACGGCGTGGACGGTGACTGCGACGGCGCCGACGACAACGACGCCGACGGCGACGGCGAGGCTGCGGAGGGCGCCGACGGCGACGACTGCGACGACGAGGACGCCGACGTGTACCCGGGCGCCGACGACGTCTGGTACGACGGCGTGGACTCGGACTGCCTGGGCGACGACGACTTCGACGCCGACGGCGACGGCTACCGCAGCCCAGACGCAGAAGGCGGCGACGACTGCGACGACGCCGACAGCACGGTGAACCCCGGGGTCACCGACGACTGGTACGACGGTGTGGACGCCGACTGCGGCGGCGAAGACGACTACGACGCCGACGAGGACGGGTACGTCTACCAGGAGTACGTGGGCCTCGAGACCACCTACGTCGAGGGCAGCGGCAGCGGCAGGCCCTTCGACTGTGACGACAGCGACGAGAGCATCTACCTGGGCGCGCCCGACACCTGGTACGACGGGATCGACGCCAACTGCGACGGCGACGACGACTACGACGCGGACGTGGACGGCTTCCGAGCCCCGGAGGCCGGGGAGGAACCGGCAGACTGCGACGACACCGACGCCAGCCGGTACCCGACCAACACCGAAGATCTGACCGACACCACCGACCACGACTGCGACGGGGGGGCCACAAGCTTCGAGGCCGAGGACGCGCTCGAGCGCTTCACCGCGGCCACCTCGATGGTGGCGTCGCGCTACGGCAGCACGCTGCACTTCTCCGTGGCCGCCACGCAGGCCATCGCCGCGGACGGCACGGTCTACTACGACGAGCCGGTCGCCATCACGGTCGACGCCGACGACCCGCGCGCCGGCTCCCAGGGCCTGCTCACGTGGTTCTCCGGCAACACCTTCGACAACAGCTTCGTGGCCATCGGCGCAGGTCTCGACGTGGTGGTCGACGGCGACGTGCTCTACGGGGCGAACGCACAGTTCGAGTCCAGCACCCAGCGGAAGGTGCAGCTCACGGCCTACGACCTGGTGACCGGCACCCGAACCAGCACCGGCTACCCGCTGGCGAGCGTGGACGAGCTCGGCGACATCGCGCTCGCGATCGACGACACCGGCGCGCTCCACGTGGTCGGCTGCGACCCGACCGGCAGCCAGCTCCAGATCATGGTGACCACACCCGAGGATCTCGCCTCGAGCTCGTTCTCGCCGACCACGATCAGTGGCATGCCGGCCGACGCCTGCACCCTGCACTTCGCCGAGGCCGGGGTGGGCACCCTCTCCTACGCCGACGGCAGCACGGGTGACTACGTCAACGTGACCTACCCGGACAGCGAACGGCCGCCGGCGACCTTCACCGAGACCAACCGGGACACCCAGTGGACCGTGGTCGACGTCTCGGTGTCCACCGAGCAGGTCACGCCCGTGGAGGTGCTCGCAGACGACAGCGGCAGCAAGGTCATCGTGGCCGAGGGCAACCAGTTCCGCGAGATCGCCACGAGCCGCCCGCCCGCCGCGGTCGACCAGGACCAGCACGACGGCGTGACCTACGCCGTGTGGGCGGAAGACGACGGCTCGGTCGGCGTCGCGTGGGGTTCCGTGGTCAGCGACTTCGACACCGGCTCGATGTCCCTGGGCTTCCAGGCGATCGAAGTGGCCACCGCGGTCACCGACGACGGCCTGTGGTGGGTGGTCGCCGCGCACGACGGCACCGACTTCGCCCTCGGCGTGGTGCCCGTGCCCGGCAGCGACCACAGCGGCGGCGACACCGGCCTGCCACCCGACACGGGCGACACCGGCGGTGGCGGCGGCCCTGGAGGCGGACCCGACGACACCGCGGGCGGACCTGGCGGCGGACCCGACGACACCGCGGGCGGACCCGGCGGCGGACCCGGCGGCGGTCCGGGCGGCGGACCCGACGACACCGGCGGCGGACCCGGTGGTGGCGGACCCGGCGGCGGCGGCCCAGGGGGCGACGACACGTCCGCGCCCTGACGAAGCGGCAGCGCTACTCCTCTGCGTCCGTCATCAAGACCTCGGGCACCCCGCGCACGTACCAGCTTCGACGTGTGGTCAGCCCCTGGTCGTCCTCCGCGATGACCGTGAAGCGGTTGTCGCCGGCGCTCAGGTCCACGCTGACCTCGACCTGCAACTCGCCCTGTTGGCCGGACGCATAGGCCAGCTTCTCGCCACCGCCCCAGACCACGAGGTGGTCGATCCGCCCGTCGTCGTTGGCACGAAACGAGAGCTGCTGCGGCTGCGCGGGCGACGACAGGGGCACGTTCACCGCGGTGACCGAGGGCCCCTGCAGGTCCACGCTGCGCCCGTCGATCGGCACCATCACCGGCCAGTCGAGCAGCTCGCCGTAGGGCTCGGCCGTCAGCACCACGTGCAGCGGCAACCAGGCGGTGTCGGCATCGTTCACGACCAGTCCCAGCTCGACGGCTTCCCACACACCCGGCTCGAGGGAGGTCAGCCCCGTGTCGTACTGGGTGAGCTCGAAGCCAGCGGACTCGGGGTACTCGAAGCGCACGCGCAGATCCGACAAGGCCGTGTCGCCATCCTGCCGGAGCTGGATGCGTGCGCGGTGGGTGTCACCGTCCGACACCAGCGCGATGCGCAGGTCGAGGTCGGGTGGCGCCGCGCCGCCGTAGCCGAGCAGCGTCGGGTTCAACCCCTGTGGCACGCCGCCATCGACGTCCAGCACCGGGCGCACCTCGGACTCGCGAGCCTGGCGACCAGGTGGCACCGACACCTTGACCGTGCCCTGTCCGGCGTGGCCTGCCTCGATGCGTCCGATGGGCACCACCAGGCCTCGCCAGACGCTGTCGTCGCTGTCGAGTCGAACAGCCGCCCGGTACAGGGTCTCGTTCCCGAGGTTCGTGACCCGCGCCATCACCGTGGTCTCCTCGCCAGAGCGCGGTGGGGTCATGGGCGTGAGCTCGACCGCCACCCGCGGGGCGTCGCCGAGCGGCTGCGGCGCACGCTCCCAGGCGATGCCGCGGGCCGCGTAGGCCTCGACGAGCCGAGCCTCCTCCTCGAAGCGCACCTCGTCCTCGACCGACGCCAGCGCCTCGAGCAGCGCAGCGCGGTTGGGCTCCGGGTCGAGCTCCAGCACGCGGATGGCCACGTCGAGCTCCGGATCCTCGCGCAAGGGCACCACCTCGTCCTCCCGCCACCCCTCGTGCTCCATCACGGAGTACACCGGCACGAGATCGCCCGAGGCCGGAAGCCGCGGAACGGCGCGGTGCACGCCACGGTCATCGAAGAGGATCGACCCCAGGGCCAGGTCCGGAGCCAGGCCGCTGTCGCTGATCGAGAGCTCACCGTCGAGCAGGAAGCGCGCGACGGTGAGCTTGAACGCGGTGTCGTGGTCCAGGGTGTAGCGCTTCTGCACGGTGCCCTTGCCGTAGGTGTTCTGGCCGACGAGCACCGCGCGGTCCAACTCCCTGAGCGCCCCCGCCACGATCTCCGATCCCGAAGCCGTGCGCTGATCCACCAGGATCACGATCGGAATGTTCGGCTCGTCCCCATCGTCGAAGGCCTGGATGTTGGACACCAGCCCACGCACGGGGGCGCCGTCCCGGCCGACCGTCTGCACCAGGCCGCCGGCGACCACGAAGCGATCCGCGGTCTGCGCGGACTGGATCATCGAGCCACCCGTGTTGCGCCTCAGGTCCAGCACCAGGCCCCGGTCCAGGTCGCCGGCGGCACCCAGTCCGTCGAGCGCCGTCTCGAGGTTGTCGACGGTCTGCTCGGAGAAGTGCTGGATGCGGATGTAGCCGATGCCCGGCGCGACGGACCGCCACTCGAGGTTCGGCAAGCGGATCTCCGCGCGCACCAGGCTCACGGTCAGCTCCACCACCTCGCCATGGAGGCTGCGCGCGAGCAACAACTCCACCGTGGTGCCCTCGAGCCCGGTGATGCGGTCGACCGCGTTCCGCGCGCCCATGCCCACGACCGACTCCCCGTCGATGCGGACCACACGGTCGCCGGTCTGCAGACCGGCCCGCGACGACGGGGTGTCTTCGTAGACCTCCTCGATGACGAGGTTGTGCTCGTCGTCGGTGGTGATCCGCACCCCGATGCCGACCATCGTGCCCTTGAGCCGCTTGTCGAAGGCCTGCAGCCGCTCACCATGGAGGATCCGCGAGTGGCGGTCGAGCGCGTCGGCCACGCCGTGGAGCAGCACGATCTGCGGCTCGTGGTCCTGGTCGAGCACCTCGCCGGCGGAGCGCAGGTGGAGCTCCAGCTCGCGGAGCTTGTCGTCGAGCTCCTCCCAGCTGCCGATCGTCACCTCGCCGAGCAGCTGGCCATCGCCGTGGAAGAGGCGCACACGCGTGCCGTCGACTTCGACGATCGCCCACTCCACCTGCTGCTGGAGCTCGGCGCCGATCGCCGCGGCGACCTCCTCGAGATCGAGCTCGTCCCAGCCCAGGTAGTTCCGCTCGATCCGGCCCAACGCCGCGTCGTAGAGGTCGTCGGACTGCGCGCGCGCCTGGAGCGGCAACGCGACGAGCAGCGCGAGGAGCATCTGGAACAGGGGCCTGACCATGGACGTGCACGATATACCGTAGGCATGCCCGGGCCCGACCCCAAGCGCTTGCGCGAACTGCTCGATGAGGTGGCCGCCGGCCGCATGGCGCCGGCCGCAGCCGCGGCCCAGCTCGACACCCCCGAGGACGACTTCTCCACGGTCGACACCGGCCGCGCGCTCCGCACCGGCGTCGCCGAGGTCGTTTACGGCGCTGGCAAGTCGGCCGAGCAGATCGCCTCCATCGTCACGCGCCTTCGAGAAGCCGGCCAGAACGCGCTCGTCACCCGACTCGACACCCCGAAGGCCGAGAACATCCTGGAGGTCCACCCAGACGCGGTCTGGCACCCGATCCCCGGCGTGCTCGTGGCGCGCATGCACCCCTGGAAGGACCTCGGGAAGGGGGAGGTGCTGGTCGTCTGCGCCGGCACGAGCGACCTGCCCGTCGCCGAAGAAGCCGCCGTGGTGGCCCACGAGCTCGGAAACCGCGTGCTGCGCTTGACCGACGTGGGCGTGGCTGGGATCCATCGTGTGCTGCGCCGGCAGACGGAGCTGCGCTCCGCCCGGGTCGTGATCGTGGTGGCCGGCATGGAGGGTGCGCTCGCCAGCGTCGTCGCCGGCCTCACCGACAAGCCGGTCATCGCGGTGCCCACGTCGGTCGGGTACGGCGCAGCCTTCGGTGGTCTCGCCGCGCTGTTGGGCATGTTGAACAGCTGCGCGCCCGGCGTGAGCGTGGTGAACATCGACAACGGCTTCGGAGCCGCCTACCAGGCCGCGCTCATCAACCGGCTCGACTGATGGCGGTGCTCTGGGTCGACGCACAGGCCGGCCTCGCGGGCGACATGCTCTGTGCGGCCCTGCTGGATGCCGGCGCCGCCACCACGGAGCAGCTCGGCGCGGCGCTCGGGGCGCTCGGGGTCGAAGGCTGGTCGCTCGCCACCGAGCGCGTGCAGCGAGGCCCCTTTGCGGCCACCCGCTTCATCGTGCACGACCACACCGAAGATCACCACCACCACCGGCACTGGCCCGAGATCCGCGGCTTGATCGAGGCCTCTGGCCTGCCGACCCGCGTCCGAGAGCGGGCCCTGGCCGCCTTCACGGCGCTCGCCGAAGCCGAGGCCGGCGTGCACGGCGTGCCCTTGGAGCACGTGGCGTTCCACGAGGTGGGGGCCATCGACTCGATCGTCGACATCGTGGGAGCGTGCTGGCTGCTCGACGCGCTCGACGTCGATCGGATCGTGGCCACGCCGCTGCCCCTGGGCTCGGGAACGGTGGACACCGCCCACGGCCGGCTCGCGATCCCGGTGCCTGCCACGGTGGCGCTCATGGCCCGAGTGGGCTGGCCGAGCTTCCAGGACGGTGTGCCCGGCGAGCGGGTCACCCCCACCGGCGCGGCCCTGATCACAGCCCTGGCCGAGCCCGGACCCATGCCCTCGATGCGACCATCGGCCGTGGGCTACGGGGCCGGCACGCGGAACCCCGACGCGATCGCGAACGTGGTCCGGGTGGTGGTCGGTGACGAGGGAGAAGGCACGGCCGCCTGGCTCGACCTGATCGCGGCCCAGGTCGACGACATGCCCGGCGAGTGGGTGCCGCCCCTGCTGGAGCGGCTGCTCGAAGCGGGCGCCGCCGATGCCTGGGTGACGCCGGTCTTGATGAAGAAGGGACGTCCCGGGCACCTCGTGCAGGCGCTGGCCGACCCCGACTGCGCCGAGGCGGTGGGCCACGCGCTCCTCCGACACGCCAGCACCTTCGGCGTTCGACGTCATCGGGTGCGACGCACCGTGCTCGAGCGGAGCTTCGAGACCGTCGACACCCCCTGGGGACCCGTCCCGGTGAAGCTGGGCCACCTGGCGGGCGCGATCGTGCAGCGCGCACCGGAGTACGATGTCTGCTCGGCACATGCTCGCGAGCACGGGATCCCCGTGGCCCGCGTCTACCGCGCGGCCCTCGCGGCCCTCGACCTGGAGCCCTGAGTGGATCTCGCCGCGACCGACCTGCTGGACCGCCTGATCGCGAGCACTGACGACGCGTTGATCGCGGCCGACTCCCGCGGGCGCCTCATCGGCTTCAACACCGCGGCGGGCGAGCTGCTCGGCTACACCGAAGCCGAAGCGAAGGGCGGCGTGCACGCTGCCGATCTCTACGCCGACCCTCGCGACGCCCGACGGCTGTCCAAGTTGCTGATGGACAACGACCCGGAGCCGGTCACCGAGGAGCGGGTGCGGCTGCGCACCCACTACGGCGAAGCGGTCGCCACGCGCTTCATCGGCTGGGTGGTGCGCGATGCCCAGGGCGAGGTGGTGGGCACCGCCGGGCTGTTCCGCGACATGCGGCACTACCGGGCCATGGCCAACCAGATCGAGGCCTTCACCGACCGCGTGCTCGCCCAGGAGCAGGCCACCACCACCAAGATGGTCGCCGGCGGCGCCGCGCACGAGCTGAACCAGCCTCTGACCAGCGTGATGGGCACCCTCGAGCTGCTGCTGCTCAAGCGTGGCCTGGACCCCAGCACCGTCGAACGTCTGGAGCGCTCCTACGCCCAGCTGGAGCGCATGGCGGAGACGGTTCGACGCCTGTCCGAGGTGCGCGAGCTGAACGCCAAGCCCTACGTCGACGACACCACCATCATGGATCTCAAGGGCGACACGTGAGCGTCCCGGTCGCCTTCGCCACCGCCGTGGTGTGCGTGGCCCTCGACGAACGGGACCGCACCATCCTCGACGCGGTGGCGTCTCTGAGCGGGGCCCTGGGCCTGCGACGCGTGGTGGTCGCCCACGTCGCCCACGTCGAGTCGATCGCGACAGCGCTGCTCGGAGGGATCGCACCGGACCGCGGCTCGCTCGAACCGCCACCGGGCCTGGAGCACCTCGCAGCCGACCTCGGCCGGGCCATCCCGGAGGTCGAGGTGGTCACGGCACACCGCGTCGGCACGGTGCACGAGGAGCTGATCGCGCTCGCCTGTGACGTGGAAGCCGACCTCGTGGTGCTCGGGCGCACCGCACCCGACGGCGGGCGCACCATGTGGGGCAGCCGCGGCGAAGCGGTGGCGCGGCACGCCGATCGCTCGGTCCTGGTGGTGCCCGATGGCCACGTGCCCCGCGGGGGCCGCGTGGTGGTCGGCCTCGACTTCAGCCAAGGCAGCCACCGCGCCCTCGAGGCGGCCGTGACCCTCGGGCGCCGCGTGCAAGCGGTCTACGGCTACCGGGTCGACGCCGCGATCAGCTACGGCGGGCTCGCCCCGACCGACTTCCAGCACCACGTGGAGCAGCACGCTCGCCGGCACTTCGCCGACGAGGTGCTCCCAACGCTTCCACAGGGTGCGCTCGAGCCGCAGCTGGTGTGCGTCTCGGGCAGCCGCGTGAGCGACACCCTGGTCGCGAAGGCCTCGGGCGCCGACCTCCTGGTGGTCGGCGGAGCAGGTCGCACGCGGCTCGCGCGCATGTTGCTCGGCAGCACCGCCGAGCGAGTGGCGGGCCGATCGGACACCAGCGTGCTCATCGTTCGGCAGAAGGGAAAGCTGCAGGGCCTCGCGCAGACCCTGCTCGCCTAATGACATCACGGTTGCAGACGTGATCCTTTGCCCCGGATCGGCAGTAAGGTAGGTACAACAAGAAGAGGTTCTCGATGCGCCGACTGCTCGTGCTCTCAGCTCTCTGCCTTCCCGCCACCGCGTTCGCGAACGACGGCGGGTGCGTGAAGGGCGTCAACGTCGACCTCACCTCGACCACGGACTTCAAGACGGTCTCGATCCAGGTGGCCGACGCGAACATCGACCCGAACGACATCACCGAAGGCGTGAAGGACAACGTCGGCAAGCGATAGCATGGTGCCGGCGCTCGACTGAAGGGGGGCCTCGGAGGCCCCCCTATGCTCGCCTTCGGCTCGCTGACCCCCCATCGACCTGGCTGGGCGTGGGTCGTGTGGCCGCGCATCGGGGCGGCGCTGCGGGGCGGCGCTGCGCGCCGACCCCACGCTACTGCACGCACGCGGAGGGTCAGACGTCGATGGTCACGATCTTCTTGATCATCCACGCACCCGCGAACTGCAGCGACAACATCACCGCGATCATCAGCCAACCCACCCAGGTGGTCCAGAGACGCGTGACCAGCTCCGCTTCCATCGCGTAGAGCGCGGCGGCGAGCGCGAAGGGCATGCACACGATGATCACGCCCTGGGACACCCCCTGCGCGGTCATGCTGCGGATCTTGCCCTCCACCTTCTTCCGCTCGCGGATCGTGTAGGCGATCGTGTCGAAGGTCTCCGCCAGGTTTCCGCCAGACTGCCGCAGGATGTTGATGCTCGTGACGAGGATCTGCACGTCCTCGGTGCCCACACGCTCCTCGAGGTCGAGCAGGGCTTCGTCGAGCTGGATGCCGAGCCGCTGCTCGCTGAGCACCAGGGCGAACTCCTGGCTGATGGGCGGCAGGAGCTCCTCCTTGACCATCTCCATGGCCTGGATGACCGACAGACCAGACTTCAGGCCGTTGGACAGGAAGGAGAGCGCGTCGAGCAGCTGGTCCTCGAACTTGATGATCCGCCGCTCCCACATCTTCTTCACGACGAAGCGCGGGAGGTTGGCGCCGATGGGCAAGCGGAAGGGACCGAAGGCGAGGAAGGTGCAGATGAAGAGCCGCAGCATGGCGTAGCCAGCCCCGCTCGGCAGGCCCGAGGTGGCCCAGAAGCCAAGGGCCGCGAAGCCGGCCATCGAGCCCACGATGGCCATCACGCAGGAGCGCGCCGTGACCGTCATGAACATGCGGTCGAAGGTGTGCACCATCCAGGCGACGTAGCCCTCGGTGGCCTGCTCGAAGCGCTCGAACAAGAGCGGCGCGAGGTAGTAGCCAGCCGCCGCCCAACCCCCGACGAAGAGCACGAGCGAGCTCATGCGCATGTAGGTGAGCACGTCCCAGAACTTGGGGATGGCCGCTTCCACGCCTACCTCCCGCGGGGCACGTTTCGGGGGGCTCCCTGGGCGAAGATGCCCGCGGGGAGCGCGATGCCGCGCTGGCGGAGGTCGTGCACGAACTTGGGCACGAAGCCCGTGGCCAGGAAGCGGCCCTGCACCTTGCCGTCCTGCACGCCAGCCTGCTTGTAGACGAAGATGTCCTGCAGCGTGATCACCGACCCTTCCATGCCGGTGACCTCGCTGATCTTCGTGACCTTCCTCCCGCCGTCGCTCATGCGTGTCTGCTGCACGATGATGTGGATGGCGCTGGCGATCTGCTCGCGAATGGCTTTCGACGGCAGCTCGAGACCGGCGAACATCACGAGGGTCTCGAGCCGGGCGATGCAGTCGCGCGGCGAGTTCGAGTGGATGGTGGTGAGCGATCCGTCGTGCCCGGTGTTCATCGCCTGGAGCATGTCCACGGCCTCGGCGCCGCGGCACTCGCCCACCACGATGCGGTCAGGCCGCATCCGGAGGCAGTTCTTGACCAGGTCCCGGATCGAGACCTCGCCGGCGCCCTCGATGTTGGCGGGGCGGGTCTCGAGCCGGACGACGTGGGGCTGCTTGAGCTGCAGCTCGGCGGAGTCCTCGACCGTGACGATGCGCTCGTCGGAGGGGATGAAGCTGGACATCACGTTCAAGAGCGTGGTCTTCCCCGACCCGGTGCCCCCAGAGATGAGGATGTTCAGGTGCGACTCGACGCAGGCTCGCAGGAAGTCGGCGATCTCGGGGGTGAAGCTGCCGAACTTCACCAGGTCCCTCACTCCGAAGGGGTCGCGGGCGAACTTCCGGATGGTGACGCAGGGTCCGTCGATCGCAAGCGGAGGGATGATGGCGTTGACGCGCGACCCGTCGCGCAGGCGCGCGTCGACCATCGGCGACTTCTCGTCGATCCGGCGTCCGATGGGGGCCACGATGCGCTCGATCACACCCAAGAGCTGCGCATCGTCGGTGAAGGTGGAGTCCGACAGGGTGAGCTTGCCCTTGCGCTCCACGAAGATCTGGTCGCGCCGGTTGACCATGACCTCGGTCACGTCGTCGTCGGCGAGGAAGTCTTCGAGCGGTCCGAGCCCGAGCGCCTCGTCGAGCACTTCCTTCACGATGCGCTGGCGGTCGTGCCGGTCGGTGATGTGGCCGCCGACCTCATCCAACAGCGTGACCACCGCCTTCTGGGCGCGCTCGCGCAGCACCGCCTCCCGCTCGTCGTCGTCGAGATCCTGGTCGAGCTTCTTCAGGTCGATGAGCTCGACCATGCGCTTGTGGATCAGCATCTTGGTGGCCGTGCGGGTGTCGATCTCCTGGGCAGTGCGCGCCTTGGACCCTCGCTGCTTCTGGTAGCTGCGGACCTCCTCGGCCATCGCCTTGCCGGCCTCGTCGACCGAGACGATGCGGCCACCGACCCGGGTCAGGCCCTGCGGACGCGCCACCTGACCCAGCTTCTCGAGGGTCTTCATCTCCACGAGCTTGCGGACGAACTCGTCGTAGTTGCGCGACAGGCGCTCACGGGGCTGGTCGAGCACGAAGGGCTTGGCGCCGTGGGTGGCCGTGCGGCAGACCTGCGCGTCCTCCAGGATGGTCACGAGCACCGACCGTCGCAGCTTCTGCGTCACCATCTCGAGGGTGACGCCGGTCTGCGGGTCGTAGCGGTTCAGGATGACCTTCATCAGCTCCTTCGGAAAGTGGAGCTGCTGCAGGCGGTCGACGAACTGGGCGGTGGCCTGGAGCACCAGCAGGTCGGGGGTGGAGAGCAGCAGGATGCCGCTGGCCCGCTCGAACGCGCGCAGGCTGATGTCGTTGATCTTCACGCCGACGTCGATCACGATGTAGTCGCAGAGCGGCCGCACCACGTCGATCAGCCGCCCGACCTTGTCGGGGTCGAGGGCCTGGGCGGTCGCGGCATCGGGTGCCAGCGGGAGCACGCCCATGCCCGCAGGGTGCGCCGAGATGTACTGGCGGATCTGTTGGGGCTGGAGCTGGTCGGCATAGGGCGCGAAGTCCGAGAGGGACTTCATCTGGCCCATGCCCAGCAACGCCGCCAGGTCCCCGCAGGACTCGGTGTCGAGGTCCATCAGCAGGATGCGCTGACGGGTCTCCTTCAGGAAGGACAGGCCGGCGTTCGCGACGAAGGTGGACTTGCCGACGCCGTCGCGGGCGCCGCCGACCACCACGACTCGGCAGGGTTGCTGCGACATCTACTGCCGGACTTCCTCGAGGTTGAACTGGTCCTTGATCTCCTGGTTGGCCGCCGCCGAGTCCTCATGGATCTGGGGGGTCAGGAAGACGAGGAACTGGTTCTTGGACTTCTTGTAGTCCTTGTTCGCGTACAGGTTCACCAGGCCCCCTTCGATGTACTCGCCGGGCACCCGGTTGTAGGTCGTGGAGTCGTTGACGCGCTGCAGGCCACCGATGACGATGCTCTCGCCAGCGCGGCAGTACTCCGACGTGGCCAGGTTCGACTTCGTGATGGTCTCGTAGCCGTTGGGTGCAGGCTCACCGAGCGCCGTGACCTCGACCAGGATGTCCATGTCGACGTCGTTCCCGGAGGCGTAGGGGGTGACCTCGAGGTTGACCCCGATGTCCTTGAACTCGATGGTGTTCACCAGGCCTTCGCTGACCAGGTAGGGGTACTCCATGCCCGAGAAGATGCTGGCCGGCTGCCCGCTCTTCACCGAGACCGTGGGGTTCTCCAACACCCGGGCGTAGCCCGCGTTGCGCGCCCGCTGCAGCCGAGGGAGGAAGCTCGAGATCGTGGCGGTGGCTTCGCCGGTGATGTCCCCCCAGCCGTTGGCATCGCCGCCACCCGACGACCAAGAGCCGACCGCTTCGTAGTTCAGCTGCAAGCCTTCCGCGAGCGCGAGCGGGGTCCACTCGATGCCCCACGACTGGGTGAGCGACTTGGCGAGCTCGACGTAGTGCACGATGATGACGACGGTCTCGGTACGACCCGGCACCCGGTCGACCTCGCGGACCTCGATGACCGGCAGGATGCGCGGGTAGTAGGCCTGGGCGATCGCGATGGCCCGCTCCTTCGCCGCTTCGCTGTGCACCACGCCCTCGATCAGGATCTCGCCGTTGATGACGCGGGCGTCGATGCCGGGGTGATCGATGTCGGTCTTGATCATCTGCGCCATCACCCGGGTGGTGGCCGCCGAGATCTTGACCATGTCGGCGTTGATCAGGGCCTCGCGGGCGGCGAGGTCGGCGATTCGGCGCGCCTCGCCGTCGGTGGCGACCTCGCCCCGGATGTAGACCATGTCGCCGATGATGTCGTAGCTGATGCCCTCGATGTCGAGCAGCAGGGTCTGCACGTTCTGCATGACCTTCGACAGGTTGGCGGGGATGACGTTGACCACGATGTCGTCGCGCAGGACGTAGTCCTGGTCGTAGATGATGATGTTGGTCTCGCCGCGCTTCTTCCCGTAGAGGATCAGGCTCTCGTCCTGGTAGCGCTGGGCGTTGATGATCGTGGAGCCGATCGACACGTCGCCGAACTTGTACGGCACGCTGATCGACAGGCTCTGGCCGACCACCACGACCTGGTCGGGGATGTTGTTCTCGTCGGCGCGGCCTTCCACGGGCGCGACGACGAACCAGACGGCGGCAGCGATCAGGGCAGCCGCCGCCAGACGACGGAGCACGGTCTTCATCTACAGGCCACCGCTGCGGATCATGCTGTACTTGGGCCGGGTCTTGTACCGAACACGCTGCGGAATGCCGAGGGTGTTGTGGATCGTGGCGTGGTCCAGCTTCACGCTGCGCTCCTGCTCCCAGAGCGAACGGAGCGTCAGCGCGAGCGCCCCCAGCTCCTGGGCGAGGATGAGCTTCTGGGCCTCCTCGGGGGTGACCTGCAAGGTGACCGTGGAGCCGCCCTTGTGGATGCCCGAGCGGAGGTCCCGCGGCTCGTCGATCTCCTCGGCGCTCACCGCGCGGCCCTGGTCGAGCACCTCGCCGACGCTGAGCACCTCGACGTTCTGCAGCAGGGTGACGGTGCGCATGTCGGACTTCTCGCCCGCGCCGAAGTCGAAGCTCCCGAGCACGTCGACGTAGTTGCCCGGCATCAGGTGACCGCCCACGGCGGTGATGGGATCGACCGCCACCGCCACCGCGCGGAACTTGTGGTTCACGTAGTAGGCGAGGCCGGCGTCGTCCGGGTGCAGGAGCTTGTGGCTCATGATCTGCTCGCCCTCGTGGAAGGGCATGCCGGCGATCTGGCCGAGCACGTCTTCCGGGGCCGACAGGGCCATCGGCTGGCGCCACTTCCGCGGGATCTCGATCACCTCCACCATCGTCTCGTCGAGGCGGAAGTCGGGCGGGATCTTCTTGATCGCGACCACGGTGGGAATGAGCTCGGCGAGCTCGAGGAGCTCCTTCTCGCGCTCGTCGATGTACTTGCACTGGGCCAGCGTCGCTAGGAACGCGACGATCAGGGCGACCAGGAAAGCTCGGGGGTTCTTCACGGCGTCCTCGGTGCAAGACGGCCTGGACGTCGACGACGTTAGCACGCAGCGTCGACCGCCCCCTCGCCATGCAACCGTCGTGCAAGCTGATGCGGCGCGCGTGGCCGTTCAGCGCCGGTCGCCCTGCCCCTGCTGCTGGCCCTCGGTGAACACGGTGTTGATGTCGCCTTCGAGCTCCTCGTAGCCGGCGTCGAAGGGGCCCGTGAACACGTAGGCGGCGGCGAGCAACGCCGTGACGATCACGCCCAGGTACAGCATGTACTCGACCGTGGACTGGCCGGACCGGGGCTTCACCATCGCAACACCTCCGTGTGCATGGCCAACAGCGTGGCAGCGACCACCACGGGGACGAATGGCACCACGGTTACCTCCATGGGTTCGGCCACGACGGCCTGACCGGTGACCTTGCCGTAGCTCGCTCGGATCACGCGGGGGATGTTGCCGAGCCGCCCCTTCGCGGCGAGCACGACGAGTCCAAAGGGCAGGTTCAGCACGTAGGTGAGGGCACAGGCGCGGAAGATGTCTTCCGGTCCGAGCAGGGCGCCGAAGGCCATCAGCAGCTTGGCGTCGCCGGCGCGCACGGCGCGCGCGAACATCCAGCCGGGAAACATGCAGGCGAAGGCGACGCCGATGCCCCCGAGGGAGGCGAGCCACGAGCCCTGGCTCAGGCCCCAGGCGACGCCGAGCGCCATGCCGCCGAAGGTCAGGAGGTTCGGCACACGCTGGGTGGAGAGGTCGGTGTAGAGCGAGACGATGGCCATCACCGAGATCGCGATCTCGGGAAAGCCCATCGTCACGGGTAGGGCTCCTGGACCACGAGCCGAGCGTTCTTGAAGGACTCCGACACCGAGGACTGCCCCGGGTTCGCGATCAAGCTGGCGAAGGCGATGTAGACGCCCACCACCAGCACGCTGACGGTGAGCATGTATTCGACGATGGTCTGGCCACCACGACGGGATCGCATCGCGCGCTCCTACTGGAGGGTGTCGCCGGTGGCGAGGGAATAGGAGACGTCGTTGCCCAGCTCGCCGACACCCGCCTGGAAGGGCTCGAGGAAGGTGTAGGCCGCCGCCAGGATCGCCAGCACGACGACCGAGATCAAGAGCATGTACTCGGTGGTGGACTGACCGCGACGGCGACGGGTGGACTTCATCGGTTGCCTCCGGGGGTTCGAAGCGTGCCTCGTGGGCTCGACGAGGAGTAGTGCAACTCCCATGCCAGGCGCACCGGCGACGACGTGGGTCGAACAGGGCGGGATCAGGGTACCCCATCGGACGCCGGTGCCGCAGGGATCTGGGATCTCCTTGTCGCAGCGTCGCGGGCGGCCTCCGGAAAAAGGCTGGCGACCTTCCGAAGCCCTCGATACCGGGCCGCGAAGCTTTGGAGATCGCTCCGAATGGCGTTGGGATGGCTCTTCGCGACGACCCTCTCGGGTTGCTACACCGAGGCAGAGTACGTCGACGACTACTACACCGTGGCCTGCGATCTCACCTTCGCCTGCTACGCGGAGGACAGCCTGGCGCTGCTTCCCTACGACAGCGCCGAGGCCTGCGCGAGCTGGTTCATCGACGCCGAAGAATCCGGCAATGCAGCTTCCGACTGTGCGTTCGACGCCCAGTCGGGTAAGAGCTGCATCCAAGACTTTCGAGACCTGTCCTGCGAGGACTTCCAGGCAGGCACCTACCCCGACTCGTGCAGCACCCTCTGCACCTGAACATCTCCAAGAGAGAAGGAGCATCCAAATGCGCAAGATCCTGGTCGCCGCCGCGGCACTTCTGACCCTCACCGCCTGCTACTCCGAAGACCAGTACGTGGATGACTACTTCCGCGTCACCTGCGACAAGACCTTCGAGTGCTACGATGAGGACACCCTGGAACTCTTCGGCTACGGCAACTCCGCGGACGAGTGCTACTCGTTCTTCATGGACGCGTACGACGCGGCCGAGGGCGACACCGAGAGCAGCTGCGAGTTCGTCGCTGGTGAGGCGAAGACCTGTGTCGCCGAGCTCGAGGCCCTGAGCTGTGACGACTACATGGCCGGCAGCTTCCCCGAGGCTTGCTCCGCCGTCTGTGGCTGAGCCCAGCTTCGGCTGACGCCGAGAGAGCCGGTCGGGTCCTCCCCGGCCGGCTCTTTCTGCTCTGGGCGACTACACTGAGGTCCGCCCACACACTGGATCCGATGCAGGCCGTCCCCACCCAGACCTTCGGGAAGTACGAGATCCTGGAGAAGATCGCGTCGGGCGCGACCGCCGAGATCTACAAGGCCCGGATGGAAGGCATCGGCGGCTTCGCGCGAAGCTTCGCGATCAAGCGCATCCGACCCGAGCTCTCCCGGAACCGCGACTACATCGAGTCCCTGGTCGACGAGGCCAAGATCGCCGGGCTGTTGTCCCACGCCAACATCGTGCAGATCCTCGACCTGGGCGAGGTCGACGGGCTCTACTTCCTGGCCATGGAGTACGTGGACGGCCGCGACCTCGGCAGCGTGTTGAGCCGCTGCCGGCAGAAGGGCATCACGCTGCCCGTGCCGCACGCGGTGTTCGGCTGCATCGAGATGCTCAAGGGGCTCGAGTACGCCCACCAGCGGCAGATCATGCGCGCCAACCGGCCCGTTCCGCTCAACGTGATCCACCGCGACATCTCGCCCTCCAACGTGCTGGTGAGCTTCCAGGGCGAGGTGAAGCTCACGGACTTCGGCATCGCCAAGGCCAACGTGAAGGCCATGGCCACCGTGCCCGGCGTGGTGCGGGGCCGCTTCGACTACATGAGCCCGGAGCAGGCCGCTGGCGGCGATCTCGACCAGCGCAGCGACATCTTCTCGGCGGGTGCCCTGCTCTACGAGATGGTGTGCGGCGTGCACCCGTTCCGCAAGCCGGGCGACGTCGACACCCTCGAGGCGATCAAGCAAGGGCGCTACGAGCCGCCGAGCTTCGCGAACCCGGACGTGCCCTACGGCCTCGAGATCATCATCGACCAGGCCATGGCGAAGGACCCCGAGGAGCGCTTCCACAGCTCCACGGCCTTCAAGGAAGCGCTGTCGAACTTCTTCCACGACGCCGGCTTCATCTTCACGCACTCCACGCTCGCCGCCTTCTTGAAGGGGCTCTTCCCCGAGGTGAGCCGGAAGCAGCGCAAGGCGGTGACCGCGCCCGACGACGACGCCACACGGCCGCTGGAGCCGGGCGACATCGAGGCGATCTTCGAGACCGAGGAGCGCGATCCAGAGACCGAGCTGGACGCCACGGCCCTGCTCGCCCCCAGCATGTTCGAAGAGGATCCCGACGAGGAGGATCGCCCGACCACGGTGCCGCCCTTCCAGCAGCTCGGACAGGCACCGGCGAACGCGCAGCACGGCTTCGGCTACGACAGTCGGTCCCTCCCCGAGATGGAGCTGCCGGAGCCGGAGGAGTGGGACGCCGAGAACAAGACCGAGATCCGCGGGGACCCGCTCTCCACGGCGCGCATCGAGAAGGACGAGCACACCCACACCCAGGCCCAGGTCGACCCCGACCTCCTCGCTCAAGAGACCGCGGCCCTGCCCCACGCCGACGCGGCCAGCCTGGACCTTCCGGAACCGGAGCCGGACGAGCTCGACGACGCGAGCACCCGGATCCGTCGGCGGCCCGACGCCGTCCGGGAGGAGGTGAACACCGCGCGCGTGGCGGTGCCCGCCGAAGAGGCCACCGGCCCGGTGGCCAGCGAGCGCGACGATCCGCCCACCGAGCGCAAGAAGCTCCCGACCACCCGGGAGCCCCAGACCCGCTTCTCCAAGCGCACCTGGGTGTTCCTCGGACTCGCCAGCTTCATCACCGCCACCCTGGGCGTGGCCCTGGGCCTGATGATCGGCGTGATCGGGCGGGATCTGTTGCCCGGCGCCGAGCCCGAGCAGCTCGCACCGGTGGCGATGCGCGAGCCGCCGCGGCTGACGGTCACCGTGCCCGAAGGCGCGGTGCTCGAGGTGGCCGGACGCGATCGACCGCTCAACGCGGAGGGTGCAACCGAGCTCACGCTCACCGCCGACGAAGCCACCTCGGTGCGCGTGCGTGTGGACGGTTACCAGACCTACGAGACCACCCTGACCTTGACGCACAACGAGGTCCGGATGCTGGGCGTGGAGCTCGTGCAGCTCCAGGAGCGGAAGAAGTGACAGAGGAGACGGAGGACGGTCCGACGAAGAAGCCGACGCTGCCGGTCGCGGCCATCAAGGCGCTGCGGCCGAAGCAGTGGGCCAAGAACGTGTTGCTCTTCGCGGCGCTCGTGTTCTCCTTCGGCTTCGAGGACGGCGAGCAGGTGCTCCAGGCGATCTGGGGCTTCGGGTGCTTCTGCCTGGTGAGCTCCACCGGCTACCTGTTCAACGACATCCGCGACCGGGAAGCCGACGCACGCCATCCGCGGAAGCGTCACCGACCCATCGCATCCGGGGCCCTCCCGGTGAAGGCGGCCTGGGTCGAGATGGTGGTGATCTTCTCGATCGGCTGTGCCGCAGCGTGGCTCCTGCGGCCCGAGTTCCTGCTGATCACGCTGCTCTACTTCGCCTCCACGATGTCCTACACACTCTTCTTCAAGAGCGTGGTGATCATGGACATCATGATGATCGCGGCCGGCTTCCTGTGGCGGGCGGCTGCGGGCGCCATCGCCATCGACGTCGAGATCAGCCCGTGGCTGTTGCTCTGCACGGGCTTCCTGGCCTTGTTCCTGGGCTTCAACAAGCGACGCGGCGAGCTCTCGCTCCTCGGCAAGGATCAGGGCACGCGGAAGACACTCCGAGAGTACACCCCGGCGCTGATCCAGGAGTTCCAGGCCATCACCACCTCGGGCACCGTCATCAGCTACGCGCTCTACACGGTGCTCGCGTCGCCCACCCCGTGGCTGCTGCTCACCCTGCCGCACGTGGTCTACGGCATCTTCCGCTACATCTTCCTGGTGCAGTCGGGCGAAGGCGACAGCCCCACGGAGATCCTCTACCGGGATCGCGGCATCCAGGCGGTGTGCGCGACCTACCCCGTGCTCGCGATCGGTGTGCTCCTGTTAGCAGGCTGATCCCCTGATCGCCGCGGGCATCGACATCCCGTACCAGACCATCACCCTGCTCGAGGGCGACGGGTAGTTCAGAGCTCCTCGGAGCTCAGGCTCGGCCCGATGAGGCTGCCACCTTCGATGGTCTCCCCCCAGCTGCGCTCGGGGGGCAGGCCGCTCGTGATCTGGCCCTTCACCAGCACCCCGAACCAGTTCCAGCTCCAGGCGAGGAGGTGGCCGCGGGCGCCGTAGACCAGCGTGAGGTTGCCGAGCCCCTGCGGCTGCCACACGTAGGCGGTGGCCTCGGTGGGGGTCCCGTCGACATCGATGGTCTTCGTGCCGACCTCTTCGAGGGGACCGCTGAGCACCTCGCCGGTCTCCGCCGAGAGCACACGCAGGGTGGTGAGCCCCTGGAAGCGGCGCGTGACGCCGGGATCCATCAGGCTCAAGCTCGTCTCGTCGAACGCGGCCCAGGGCAGCTCGTCCACCGCCTCGCCCCAGGGGTCGATCGTGACACGGGTCCAGCCCTCTTCGTGCTCGACCAGCTGCACCTGGCTCCGCACGGCGGACTCGCGGTTCGAGGCCACGAAGCCCCCGGTGGAGCGCCGACCACGCCCCGCGAGGCGCTGCTCGAAGTCCACCACCTGGCGCCCGAGCGAGAGGCCCAGCCGGGTCTCCGCCTCGAGCAGCCGCACGTCGTCGTCGAGGTACCGCACCGTGAGCGTGCGCTCGCCCACCTGCTCACCATCGAGGACCAGGCGGTAGGTCAACTCGTGAGCCTCGCCGGCCTGCGCCGGTGAGCCGCACAGCAGCGACAGCAACGAGAGGGCACGAAGCATGGGCGGAGGTGTAACGCTGCGGCTAAGTCGAAGTCGATGACACCCACGCTCCAGGCCACCATCCGCCGCCGCCTCGCAGCGGAGCGCGGCGGGACCTTCCAGCCCGGGGCGAAGCGCGTCTGCCTGCTGTACCCCAGCCCCTACCGGGCGGGCATGAGCTCGCTGGGGTTCCAGCAGGTGCACCGCATCCTCGAGCACGCCGGCTTCGCCGTCGAGCGCGCCTTCCTCCCCGACGACGACGCCGAGCAGGGGCCGCTGGTCAGCTACGAGACCGGCACGCCCGTCAGCCACTTCCCGGTGGTCGGCGTGTCCCTCGCCTACGAGCTGGAGCTCGCCGGGCTCGTGCGCTGCCTGGACCTGGCCGGCATCGCGCGCCTGCCGGAGGAGCGAACCCACCACGAACCCCTGGTGCTGCTCGGCGGGCCCCTCACCTTCTCCAACCCGCTCCCGGCGGCCCCGTACGTGGACGCCATGCTGCTCGGCGAGACCGAAGAGGTCCTCGTTCCGGCCTTCGAGGCGGCTCTGGACGGCCACCGCGAGGCCTTGCACACCACCGTGGCGGGGCTGGCCGGAGGCTACGTCCCCACGCTCCATGGCGAGGAGCTGCCGCCGATCGCCAAGGCCACCGACAGCCTGCTGCCCGCGCGCAGCCGCATCTGGACCCCGGAGGCGGAGCTCTCGAACATGTTCCTGCTCGAGGGCGAGCGCGGCTGCCACCGCCAGTGCACCTTCTGCGTGATGCGTCGCTCGACCAACGGGGGCATGCGGTTGGTCACGCCGGAGCGGCTGATGTCGCTGATCCCCGAAGGGGCACTGCGCGTCGGGCTGGTGGGCGCGGCGATCAGCGACCACCCCAAGCTGGTGCCGCTGCTGCAGGCGATCGTCGACAGCGGACGCGGGGTGGGCGTGAGCTCGCTCCGGGCGGACCGCATCGCGCTCAAGCCGGACATCGCGCGGCTCTTGCGCGTGGGCGGCTACCGCACCCTCACCGTGGCCAGCGACGCGCCCAGCCAGCGCCTCCGTCGCACGATCATCAAGGGCACGACCGAGCGCCACCTGATCGCCTGTGCGGAGCAGGCGCGGGAGCACCAGTACAAGGTGCTGAAGGTCTACATGATGGTGGGCGTGCCCGACGAGACCGACGACGACATCGACGAGCTGATCCGCTTCACCAACGAGCTGGCGACGATCCATCCGGTCGCCCTGGGCATCGCTCCCTTCGTCGCCAAGCGCAACACGCCGCTGGACGGCGCGCCGTTCGCGGGCATCAAGATCGTGGAACGGCGCCTGAAGCGGATCCAGCGCGGGCTCGGAAGAAACGCGACCGCAAGACCGACCTCCGCGAGGTGGGCGGCTGTCGAACATGCCCTCGCCCAGGGAGGTTTCGAGGCCGGGCTCGCCGTGGCTCGGGCCGTGGACGACGGGGGGCGCTTCGCCCACTGGCGGAGAGCGCTGCTGCAAAGCTGAATGTCCATGCTAATGTCGCCGAGGCGGTCAACCGGGCCCATGGAAGGCCTGACTTCGTGGATGAACATCGCGATTCGCGGTCGGGTGCTTCCGGATGGGAGCGCGCGCTCGCTTCGATCCTGGACCACGCGGTCGTCGGACCGGTCCTCGTGGTGCTGGCCGCTGTGCCCCTGTGGCTCTATGCCGTGGTGGATCTGGACCCCCGGGCCCACATCGCCTTGTCGTTGCTGCTGGTGGGGATCGCGCTCATCGTGGCCCGACGCTGGCCGTCCTGGCGCCTCGTGGTGGTCATCCTCTCCCTCGCGGCGAGCTTCCGCTACGTGCTGTGGCGCGGCCAGACCACCCTGAACTGGGCGGGGGGCTGGGACACCGCGGTGAGCCTCTTGCTCTACGCCGCCGAGGTCTACGCGTTCGTCACCCTGATCTTCGGCTACTTCCAGACCGCGATCCTGCGGCGGCGGCGGCCCGTGCCCTTGAGCGGCGGGCCCGCACCCACGGTCGACATCTTCATCCCGACCTACAACGAGTCCGTCGAGATCCTGCGCATGACGATCGTGGCCGCGCGGGCGATCGACTACGCCAACAAGACCGTGTACGTCCTGGACGACGGACGACGGCCCGAGATGCGGGCACTGGCCCGCGAGCTGGGCGCCGTCTACATGGATCGCCCCGACAACGAGGGCGCCAAGGCCGGCAACATCAACGCCGCCATGGCGCGCACGAGCGGCGACCTGATCGCGATCTTCGACGCCGACCACGTGCCCGTGCGCAGCTTCCTGGACCAGACCGTGGGCTTCTTCCAGGACGAGACGGTCGCGCTGGTCCAGACCCCCCACCACTTCTACAACCCGGACCCCTTCGAGCGGAACCTGTTCCTCCAGGGCCGCGTGCCGTCCGAGCAGCACTTCTTCTACCACGGCATCCAGCTCGGAAACGACTTCTGGAACTCGGCCTTCTTCTGCGGCAGCTGCGCGGTCATTCGACGAACGGCGCTGGAAGAGGTGGGCGGCATCGCCCAGGAGACGGTGACCGAAGACGCCCACACCGCGCTGAAGCTGCACGCCCGGGGCTGGCAGAGCGTGTACTACGACCGGCCGCTGGCCGCGGGCCTGGCCACCGAGCGCTACGCCTGGCACGTGCAGCAGCGCATCCGCTGGGCGCGCGGCATGGCGCAGATCTTCCGCATGGACAACCCCCTGCTGAAGCCGGGGCTCAGCCTGGCCCAGCGCCTGAACTATGCGGCGGCGTCCAGCCACTTCTTCTTCGGCCTGCCGCGCATCATCTTCCTGCTCGCGCCACCCGCGTACCTGCTGCTCGATCTGCACCCCCTCGCCGCCAACGTGCGCGAGGTGCTGATCTACGCCATCCCCCACCTCGCGCTCTGCTGGGTAGGCGGCGCCACGATGCACCGCAACGTGCGGCACAGCTTCTGGCCGGAGGTCTACGAGACCGCCATCGCGCCCTACACCGCGTTGGTCACCAGCCTGGCGGTCTTCGCGCCGAGGATCGGCAAGTTCAACGTGACCGCCAAGGGCGGGTTGATCGATCGGGCGACCTACGACTGGCGCAACGCGCTGCCGGTGCTCGTGCTCCTGGCCATCGTGGTAGGCGCGGCGATCAACAGCCCGCTGAAGTGGCTGGACCACCCGATGGACCGCGACACGATCATGGTGGCCATCGTCTGGAACCTCTACAACGCCTGGGTGCTGCTGGCGTCGGCCGCCGTGGCGATGGAGCGACCGCAGCGACGGCGCAGGGCGCGCGTACCCCGGTACCGGAGGGTGCTCGTCGCGCCCGCCGACCAGGCCTTTCCCGACGTGGGCGTGGCCAGCTGGGAGGGCCGCTCGGTCGACATCTCCGAGGGCGGCCTGAAGCTCATCCTGCCCGGAGTGGGCCGCCTGCCCGCGCGGGTCGAGACCACGCTCATCGCGCGCAACGGCCTGGCCACCGCGGTGGTCGGCGAGGTGCTCGATCAGCGCTACGACGGCGAGGAGACCACCGCGCGCGTGCAGTTCGACAAGCTCAACGGCGAGCAGCGCGCCGAGCTCGCGCTGCACATGTTCTCGGATCCGGACTCCTGGTCCCACGACCGCTACGAGCACGACCGCCCCCTCGACAGCTGGCTCGCGATGGCGATGTCGCCGGTGGTCACCTTCCTTCGCCGCCCGCAGGCCCGTGGAACCACGGACTCCGAGCAGGCCAACGACCTCCTGATCGCCGACGAGCCGGATTGGACCTGCGCGAGCTGCGGCGCCCTGAACCTCTCGGCCACGATCATCTGCCAGGTCTGCGGGGCCTCGCTCGAGGTCGACAGCGCCCCGGTGCCCCTGCCCAGACCCCGCGCACGCCGCGACGTCTTCGCCATGGTGTCACCGACGGTGCTCGTGGCGGCCAGCCTGCTGTTGGCGGCGGGCTACCGGCCGGTGGTCAGCTTCTTCTCGCACTACATGCCCATGGAGCGCTGGGAGCCGGTCACCCACCAGACCCGGCTCGCGCACCTCGGACAGGCCTACGATGCGCTCCTGCGCCTGTACGACCAGCTCGACGACGCGGTGCTCCGCGGCGACCCCCTGCCCGTGGCGTGGACCGAGAACCTCTTCACCGCGCGCCGCGACTTCGTCATCACCGGCGAGGTCACCCGCCCGGAGTGCGCTGCGATCGAGGTCGCGCTGCACGCCGCCATGTTGAACATGATCTCGGCCGAGCGGGAGCACCGGACAGGTGTGGACCGCCAGGCCGTGCTGAACCGCCTCCAGAGTGTGGCAGCCTCCCTGCAAGAGGCCCATCGCGCGCTCGGCGGACCGTCTCGAGGGAGCTGAACCATGACCCTGTTGCTGCTGACGCTGACGAGCCTGGTGTGGGCTCAGGACGAAGAGCCCGTCACCGAAGAAGGAACCGAGGTGGTCGAGGAGGTCGACCCCTTCCGGGACATCTCCTTCGAGCACGACCTGTACATGAACACCGACATGATGCTCCAGGGGCTCACGCCCTACGGTGGGATCACCTTCACGCGCCCGAAGAACTGGGAGCTGACGCACGCGCCGGTGATGGAGATCCGCTTCGACCACTCCGCGGCCCTGTTGCCCGAGCGCTCCAGCCTCACCGTGTTCGTGAACGACACGGCGCTGGCCTCGGTCGAGCTGACCGAAGACAACGTGCTCGACGGCCGCGTGCGCGTGAGCATCCCCCCCTCGCTCGTCACAGACTACAACGCGGTCCGCTTCGAGGTGAACCAGCACGTGGACGAGGAGTGCGAGGACCCCTTCGATCCGAGCCTGTGGACCCGCGTCTCCAACGACTCGTTCGTGCGCATGTTCTACGACGTGCTCCCGGTGGAAGAAGAGCTGCTGCACTTCCCCTTCCCGGTGCACGACGAGCTGGGCTACGGCCCCACCACCGTGGCCCTGGTCGGTCCGAAGAAGGTGAGCGCCGCCGCGGTCGAAGCGCTCGGCGAGCTGGGCTTCGCGCTCGGTCGCACCGCGGCCTTCCGCAACGTGGCGGTCGCCGATCCGGTCGCCTACCCCGACCAGGCCACCACCCACGGCATCGTGATCGGCACCCCCGCCGAGAACCCCCTGGTGAGCCAGCTCGTCGACACCAGCGGCCTCAGCGCAGGCCATGGCCTGGTGGCGATGCTTCAGAACCCCACCCACCCCGACCTGGCGCTGCTGGTGGTGACGGGCAAGGATGCCGATGGCCTGATGAACGCCGCCAAGGCCCTGGCCGGGCAGGACCGCTTCGAGCTGCTCAGTGGTCAGGCCTCCAAGGTCATCACGGTGGTCGACCCCGCCCCACCCCCCACGCGAAGGGACCCGCTGCCTGCCCCTCCCGTGGAGCGTTTCACGCTCGCCGACCTCGACATCGAGGACCGCACGGTGCGTGGCTACTACGCCCCGCGCATCTCCCTGCCGCTCCAGCTCGAAGGCGACGCGCACGCCCGCTTCGACGGCGCAGAGCTGGCCCTCGACCACGCGTACAGCGCCCAGCTGGACGAGCGCCTCAGCACCCTGGAGGTCCGACTCAACGGCGTGAGCCTTCGGAGCTTCCCGCTCGACGAGGTGGGCGGCGAGCAGAAGCAGCGGGTCTACATCGACCTGCCCTTCGAGCTCATGCAGCCCGACTCCACCCTCGATCTGGTCTACCACCTGTTCCCGATCGACTTCGACCCCTGCCGTCGGATCAGCGACCGCATGATCTGGGGCACGGTGTTCGCCTCGACCGAGCTGACGATCGGGCGTGACCACTACGCCGAGCTGCCGGATCTCTCGCTCTTGAAGCACGACCTCTGGCCCTTCACCCTGGCGGACCGTGATGGCGGGCTCAGGGTGGTCGTGAGCCAGGAGCCCACGAACCACGATGCGGGGGCCGCCTTCCTGGCCGCGGCCCAGTTCGGACGTTCCAGCACCTCGGACCACCCCGACTTCGGCGTGGTCACCTCCGACGCCTCGGTGCTCCGCGAGAACCGCCACCTCGTCGTGCTGGCGAGCGACAGCCCGAACAGCACCTACGACGCCCTGGTCAAGTCGCGCAGCATCTCCATGCCCGGCGATCTCGAGCGGAAGCTGCTGGGCGGCAGCACCGACCTGCTCAACGCGCAGGTCCAGACCCACTACGGCACCCTCGAGGCCGCCGTGCACCCGAGCTTCTCGGACCGCAGCGTGCTCGTGGCGCGGGCCCCCAAGGCCCGTGACCTCGACGAAGTGGTCGACGTGATCGGCGACAAGTCGCGGCTCTACCAGCTGGCCGGCAACGCGGCGATCATCGCGGCGGGCGGCGAACCCCGGGCGGGCGACGGCCTGGACGTGGCCGACAAGGTGCAGGTGGGCGTGATCCCGCTGTCGACGCGCTTCCAGATGGCCCTGCGCAAGAGCTGGTTCATCATCGGCGCCATGGTGCTCCTTGCCGCGTTGGTCCTGGCAGCAGCCATCCGCTTGTGGGCCGGCTCGCGAGGCGGTCAGGCCTGATGGTCCAGGCGCTGGGGCTCGCCCTGGTGCTCGGCGGTGTGGCGGAGGCTGGCTCTGCCACGCCGCTCGAGCGCGTGCTCGAGACGAGCTGGCGTGGCTACAAGCGGGACTACGTGAAGCACAGCGGGCGGGTGGTCGATCCACACAACGATCACCGGTCCACGAGCGAAGGGCAGGCCTACGGCATGCTCCGAGCGGTGTGGATCGACGACGAGCGGGCCTTTCGACGCATGCAGCGCTGGACCCTCCGGGCCCTGCAGGGCGGTGATCGAGGGGCGCTGCCCGCATGGCTCTGGCTCGACGGCGGCGTGGCCGACCCGCAGCCGGCCAGCGACGCCGACCAGCTGCTGGCCTATGCCTTGTTGCTGGCTCGGGAACGCTGGGGCAATCCGGCCGACCTGGAGCACGCGCGCGCCCTGATGGAAGCGCTCTGGGAGCAGGAGACCGCCGAGATCGGTGGGCTCCGGCTGATGCTGCCGGGACCCTGGGCCCTCACCCAGGACCCGGTGGCGCTGAACCCCAGCTACTTCCTGCCCTTCTGCTGGCGCGCCTTCGCGAGGGCCGACCCCGACCGCGCCTGGGACCGGCTGATCGAGGACGCCTACGCGGCGCTTCCCACCTATGCTGCGCCGAGCGGGCTGCCACGGGACTGGGTCTACGTGGACGCGGAGACCGGTGCGGTGGTGCCAGCACCGGCGTGGGGCAAGGCGCACGCCGACCACCACGGCTTCGAGGCCTTCCGCACGGCCTTCACGCTGGCGGTCGAGACCGTCTGGCACGACGACGACCGCGCCCGGGCGCTCCTCGGACCGTACGCCGACCTGGCCACGCGCTGGCGCAGGGACGGCTCGATCCCCGGCGTGATGGGACCGACGGGAGCTGCGATCGTGGACTGGGGCTACCCCGGCTTCTACGGCGTGCTCCTGGCCGCCTGGGCGGTCGCACGACCCGAGGACGTGCAGGACCTCTACGACCAGGAGATCGTCGGGCTCGCTCGGCGCGGCGGCTGGGGTGACCGGAGCGACTACTTCAGCCAGAACTGGATCTGGTTCGGCCTCGCCAGCTGGAGCGGCCTGGCCCAGCCCCCGGAGGGCACGTGATCCTGCTCGTGGCCATGGCCCTGGGTGCCGAGCCGATCGACGTGGTCCTGCGACGCACCGCCAGCGCGCCCCTCGCGCCCGAGCGGCACCTGGAGCTCGCCCTCGCCCTGGCCGAACGACCCGAGCGCCGCGACGAGGCGGTCGCAGCCCTGCTCACGCTGCTCGACGATCCCGAGCTGGGCGCCTCGGCGGGGGCGGCCCTGGCCGAGGTGGTGCTGGAGGCGGAGTTCCGTCCGGCGTGGGCGAGCGCGTATGCAGCCCTCGCCGAGGTGGGTCCCGAGGCCATCACGGCGGCGATCTGGCACGCTCGCGCCGAGCTCGGCGACCCCGCGGCGGCGTCCCTGGAACGGCTGGAGCGGCTGCAGGCCCAGCACCCGGACCACAGGGAGGCCCGGCGGGCCCTCACCCTCGCGCGGCTGGAGGCGGGGGACGCCGAGGGCGCCCTGGCGCTCCTCGGCGACGCCACCGACGCCGGCCCGGTGGCTGGCGCCGCGTGGCTGGCCCTCGATCGGTACTCCGAGGCACGGAAGCGCCTGCGACCGGGCACGGGTGAGACTTGCATCGAGACCGGCCTGCCCGCGGCCTGCGCCGAGACGATCTCCGGCCTGGGCTTCCCGGGCCTCGCGATCTCCGAGCTGCACGAAGCTCTGTACGGGGCAGAGGGCCCGCGCCTCTCCACCCCCGCCCGACGCGAGGCCCTCTGGACGCTGGCCGGCCTCTACAAGGCCTCGGATCGCCCGGAGCAAGCCGCCGAGGCCCTGCACGAAGCCCTCCAGATCGCCCCCGACGACACCGCGCTCCGGCGGGCCCTGGCTCTGACGCTGATCGACGCTGGGGAGCCCGACGAGGCCCTGCAGCTCGCCGATCGGAGCGACGAGGAGCTGGTCTCGACCGCCTACGCGGTGCAGCTCGTGCTCGACCTGGACAGCCGCGACGTGGCCGAAGCGCGCCGCACGGTCGAGAAGGCGCTGGACCTGGCGCCCGACCACCCGCTCGTCCGCCGAGCCGCGGCCGAGGTGGCGCTCGAGCAGGAGCGCGCCGACGACGCCCTGGCCTTCGCTGGACCGGTGCTCGCTGACGACCCGTCGGACCGCTGGACCCTGGGCCTGGTGAACCGCGCGGAGATCGAGCTCGGGCGCTACGACCGCGCGCTGGCCCACACCCGCGACGCCCTCCGCGCCACCATGGACCCAGGCGACTGGCCCCTGTTGGTGGGGGACCTGAGTCGCCTGCTGGTCGTGGAGGCCGAGGCCGACAAGCTCGACGGCCGCCGCTACGACGCGCTCGAGGGCTACCTGCTCGCCCGCACCCTCGATCCGGCGAGCGTGGGCATCCTGCTCGGCTACGGGGGCGCGCTCTGGGAGCTGGGCTCCGAAGACGCGGCGTTCCTGGTGTTCTCCGCCGCCATCGCGACCGCACCGGGCAACCGGGAGGCCCTCCTCTCCCTCGCGCGCATCCTCGCGACCCAAGGGCGCGACGAGGAGGCGGCGCAGCTCATCGCGCGGAGCGGCTTCGGGGGCCTGGACATCGACGAGCTCAAGCGCGAGCTGGACCTGAACGCGGGCATGCGCCGCGCCAAGGCCATCTACGAAGACGGCGACGGCGGCGCGGCCGCGAAGGCCTACGAGGCGCTGCTCGACGAGCACCCCGATCACCCGCAGCTGCTCCATGCCCTGGGCAACGTGCTCTCCAGCCTGGGGCGCCTGGAGGAGGCCGCGGCCGTGTGGGAGCGCACCCGCCTGGTCGATCCGGAGAACCCCTGGGCGGTGCTCGGCGAGGTGAACGCGCGCATCGCGCTGGCCGACCCGGTCGGCGCCCGCTTCGCCCTGGGACAGATGCCCGCGAGCGACGATTTGGAGGTTCGGCGAGAGCTGCAGGCGGCCAAGCGTCGGCTGGTCATGGCCGAGGCGAACCAGATGGCGGCCGAGGGACGGACCAAGGCCGCCTTCGCCCGCTACGAGCGGCTCTTCGAGACCGACGCGGAGGACCCGTGGGTGCTGATCGGCCTCGGGGGCCTCTACGGGCAACACTGGCAGCACGGCGTGGCCCAGGCCTTCTTCGAGGAGGCCCTCGGCGTGGACCCGGCCAACATCGTGGCGCGGGAGGGCCGGGTGCGGTCGTTGGCGGCGCGCAGGGTCTGGGATCCGGCGGAGGAAGCGGCGCGCGAGCTCCAGTACCGTGCGCCGTCCGATGCGCACCGCGACCTGGCGGAGTCCATCGCGCTGCGCCGCATCGTGGCCCGCGCCGACGCGGCCCGGATCGCGGGCGAGCCGAGGCGGGCTCTGGCCATGCTCGAGCCGGTGACCCAGCGCATGCCGAACAACCCGGTGCTGCTCGCGGCCGTGGCCGGCGCCCTGCTCGACCTGGGCGAGCACGAGCAGGCCTGGGACATCGCGAGCGCCGCCCTGGACATCGCGGCCGCCGAGGACGCGGCCCTGGGGGCGCTCCTGGGCGCGGGCTTCCACCTCGGGCGCCTGGCGGAGGTCGAGCAGCGCTTCGACGAGGCGGTGTCGGCCGGCGCGGGGAGCTGGGTGTCGGACACGAGCGGTCTGGTCGAGCTCGCCAAGGCGCTCCGCGAGGCCGAGGCCTACCACGCAGCCGGTCGGCGGGACGACGCCGAGCAGACCGTGCTCGAGGCCGAGCGGCACATCGCGGTGTCCACGGTCGATCAGCACGTGCTCGTGGGAGGAACCTGGCTCACCCTCGGCCAACCGCGCCCGGCGCGCCAGCACTTCGAGCTCGCTCTGGCGCTCGACGACGAAGACCCCGGTGCGATGCTCGGCATGGCGTCCGCCGTGGAGGGCGAGGGCCGTCCCGACCTGGCCGAGGCCATGCTGGAGGAGGCCTGGACCGCCAGCGGCGACGCTCGCGTCGGGGTCGAGCTGGGGCGGCTTCAGTCGCGTCGCGGTCACCACCAGCAGGCCGAGCACACCCTGACGCGGCTGCGAGCGGCCACCTTCGACACCCAGGTCGTGGTGATCGAGCTCCCCCAGCCCGCTCCGCTGCCGGTGCTGGAGCTGGCGAGCGGCCGCCGCCCCTACGACAACGGACCGCCCCTGCTCACACCGGTCGCGAGCTCGCCCCCGGACCTCGACGAGCTGGCCGAGGATCTGGCCTACGAGACCTGGTCGGGCCAGGTCTCGCCCGTCTGGATCCGTCGTCCGGGCACCGCGGGCCGCACCCAGATGCAGGCGTTGATCACGCCGGTGGCCGCCGAGCTCTACCTCTCCGACACCTTCCGACTCGACCTCGAGGTGGCGCCGGTGTGGGCGGGTGACGGCCAGAACAACGCCGTAGGCGCTGCAGCCGCCGCCGGGCTGGCCACCCCCGACTACGCCGCCCTGCGCGGGAACGCCTGGTTGGGCGTGAGCCCCATCGTGGGCGCGCCCAACCCCTACCTGACCTGGTACGGCGAGGTCACCGGCGCGCCGGGGCGCGGGCTGGAGTTCGCGCTGGACCTCGGTCGGGCGCCGGCCACCGACAGCGTGATGAGCTGGTTCGGGGCGCCGACCGGCAACGACTGGATGGGGCGCGTGCGCGACACCTGGTTCAGCGGACGGGTGTCCCACGCCGGCGACGAGGGCGGACGCAGGGGCGTGCAAGGCCGCGTGGGCTGGGCGACCGGGCTCTTGATGGAGCCGGTGAGCTGGCAGCAGGTCCTGGGCTGGTGGCACGGGCCCGTGCTCGAAGGCGAGGCCGCGTCGCTCCGCCTGGGCGCTGAAGGCAACCTGCTCTCCCACGATCGGGTGGTGGCCGACTTCCTCCCCGGCGAGGGCGGCTTCTTCAGCCCCGAGCAGTTCTACGAGCTGCGCGGTTGGGCGGAAGGACGCTACAGCCGCGATCCCGAGCGCTGGGGCGTGTGTGCCGAGGCCGGGATCGGCCCCCAGTGGCTGGTCGGGCCCGACACCGCCACGCTGGACGGTGGGCAGTGGCTGGGCTGGCACGCCGGCGCGGTCGCACGGTGGGAGCTCGATGGGCTCTGGGGGCTCGACGCCCGGTACATCCACCAGGGCAGCTTCGGCGCGTGGGCACGGGACGTCACGCTCGTCAGGCTCCGGTACGGCCGACCGGACTCCGCGATGAGCAGTCCGGGCCCGACCCTGAGCTCGCCGACCCACGGTCCGCCCTTGCGGTACCCGGGCCACTGCGACGCGCGGCTGCCCTGATCGGCCCACGCAGGCGCTGACGAGGGAGCGCCGCAGAGTTTCTCGAGCGCGCTTTGATCCTCTGGCGTGCGTGGCTGCGTAGGCAACCCCGCAACCACAGGAGGAAGCCTTGAAGCTTCACACGACCAAGGCGTCGGCCGTTCTGGCCGCCGTCACCGGGCTGGCTCTGTCCAGCTTCGCCATCGCCGCCGACCACGCCGAGGCCCCGACCTCGGGTGCCGACGCAGCAGCGGACATCGCCGATCTCTACGCCTGGCACGACGACGGCACCCTGACGACCATCCTGACGGTCGCCGGGCTCGGGCTGCCCGGTGAGGACGCGGTGTACGACGCCGACGTGGCCTACGGGATCCACATCGACAACGACGGCGACGACGAGGCCGACATCGACATCGTGGTGAAGTTCGGCGAGGACAGCCAGGGCAACTGGGGCGTGAAGGTGTGGAACCTGCCCGGCACCGGCGCACCGGTGGTCGGAGCGGTCGAGCAGGTCGTGCCGGCCGCCGGCGGGAAGGTCTGGGTCGGCCTGCGCGACGACCCCTTCTTCTTCGACCTCGAGGGCTACACCGACACCCTCTCCACCGGGGCCCTGTCCTTCGACAGCACCCGCGACTCCCTCGCCGGCACCAACGTGACCGCCATTGCGCTCGAGATGGACCTCGGCGCTGCCCTCGACGGCTCCGAGACCCTGCAGGTCTGGGCCACCACCGGCCGCCTCTGAGCGCCAGGAGACACCATGAACAAGATCATCATCGGACTCACTCTCTGTTTCATGCCCCTGGCCCTCGTGGCCTGCGAGGGTCCTCAGGGCGACCAGGGGCCCGCGGGCGCCGACGGCGCGGACGGTGCCGACGGCGCGTACGGCGCTGATGGTGCTGACGGCAACGACGGCTCCGACGGCAACGACGGGGCCAACGGCAACGACGGCGCCAGCGGCAGCGACGCCGGCGACTTCGCCTTCGCCGAGGACGACTACGCCGACTACACGCGGGTCGACCGCATCGGCATGCCGGCCATCGCCACCGCCGTGATCACGAGCAAGGACAGCTACAACGCGGCCGACCCGGTCGACGACAGCGCGGGCGACTTCGTCAGCGAGATCGTCGCCTCGGTCGACGGCCTGCACAGCGCGCTCGACGACGACCTGGCCAGCGTGGGCTTCGACGCCTGCGCGACCGACGACTGCGTCGCCGTGGCCGCCACCCTGGTCGTGCCCGACACGATCAAGATCGACATCACGTCGGACGCCGGCTTCCCCAACGGTCGCCTGCTCGAGGACCCGGTCATCGACGTGACGCTGGCCGTGGTGCTGCTCGACCTCTCGGGTGACGGCGAGTGTGGTGGCGTGCCCTGCTCGGCGACGAGCCTGGCCGAGCTGCCCCTGAACCCCGCGGCGAACGACGAGGACTTCCTCTACGCGTTCCCGTACGTGGCCGCGCCGCACGAATAGGCGCTCGCTGACAGGACTTCGCGCTCGGCCCCCGTGGGGTCGGGCGCGTCGTCGTCTCGGCTCCCTGGCGGCTGGGGAAACCGCGAGAAAAGACCGACCGAGCGCTGATCCAAGCGCTTCCGCGCCGCGAACAACCCCACAGAACCACCCCGGAGCGTCGACATGCTGACCATCGCCTTCTTGGCTTGTGCCCACACCCCCACCGAGCAGCCCACCACCGAGACCGGCTACGACCGGGAGCTCGCGGCGCTGGACGAACGCATCGAGGGGGAGCGCGGGCTTCAGGGCTGGAAGGCGCTGCAGCGGGTCGCGCAGCTCCAGGCCGAGCGGGCGCGCCTCACCGGCGACTACGACGACTACGTCGACGCGGAGGCCACCCTGGAGCAGGCCTTCGCCCTCGCACCTCCGGGCTCCGGACCGCTGCTCACACGCGCGGCGCTCCACTACACCTTGCACCGCTTGCCCGAGGCGCGGGCGGATCTCGCCGCCGCGAAGGCTCGACCCTTGCAGACGTCGGCGCAGCGGCAGGCGGCCTCGGAGCTCGAGGCGGCCGTCGCCTTCCAGTCGGGCGCCTACGGCACCGCTCTGGCGAGCTTCACCGCCGCCGCGGGCACCTCCTACGCCGCCGACGCCCAGATCGCGGTCTACCGCTGGAAGACGGGCGACTTCGAGGCCGCCCACGAGGCCCTGGCCCACGCGGAGGCCGCGTACCACGGGCGCGCGGCGGTCCCACGCGCCTGGATCCACCTCCAGCGCGGGCTCATGGACCTCGACCGCGGCCGCCTCGACGACGCGCTCGCGCACTATTCGGACGCCGACGAGGCCCTCGACGGCTGGTGGCTGGTCGAGGAGCACATCGCGGAGATCCACGCCCTGCAGGGGCAGCTCGAGCTCGCCCGCACGGAGTACGAGGCCGTGGTGGAGCGCACCGGCAGCCCGGAGCTGATGGACGCGCTGGCCGGTGTCTGCGCCGAGCTCGGCGACGACCGGTGCGAGCGCATGATGATCGAGGGCGCCGCGATGGCCTACGGTCAACGGCTGGCGCTGTACCCCGAGGCCACCGGGGGCCACGCGCTGGACCACTTCCTCGAGCACGGCTCCACCTCGCGCGCCTTGAGGCTCGCCGAGCAGAACCACGCGCTGCGGCCCGGTGGGGAGGCCAAGGTCGTGCTCGCGCAGGCGCTCCTCGCCGCGGGACGCGCGGACGAGGCCTGGGTCGTGGTGCAGGAGGTGGAGGCCAGCCCCTGGCGAACCGCCGACTACTTCGAGGTGGCGGCCGCGGTGGCCGAGGCGAGGGGCCACGCGGTGTTGGCCGCGAAGCAGCGAGCGTTGGGCGCGGCGTTGGCGCGCTCGTAGGGCGCGTCGTTCGGCGCAGAACGGTGGCCGGGCCGTTCCCTCACTCCGCGAGCGCCTGCTCGATCGCCTCGCGCAGCGCGTCGGGAGAAGGGGTGATGCCGACGTAGGCCACCACGCCTTCGCGATCGACCACGAAGTGACGCGGGTAGGAGCTGTACGCGCCGTCCTCGTGGCCGATGAACCAGTCGAAGGTCAGCGACTGGTCGGGGTCCACGAGCAGCGGGTCGGCGAGCCCCTTGTCCTCCTTCCACGCCCAGGCGCGGGTCTCTTCACCCTCGTAGGCCCACAGGCGCACGAAGCCGTCGGTGTCCGAGAAGGCCTCCTGCAGCATGGCTTCGGTGTCCGGAACCTCCGAACTGCAGGTCGGTCAGCCATCGTGGAAGAGCCCGAGGAAGACCACCTCGCCACGGAGCGCCTCCAGCTCCCACAGCGCGCCGTAGAGGTCGGACTCGGACAGCGGCGGCGCCTCGTCGCCGGGCTGCACGCCCTCGGTGGCCGACAGCGGCAGCTCGAACACGGGCTCGTCGGGGTCGTCGGTGGCCACGCTCACGCCCGTGTCCAGCGTGTCCGGCAGGGTCCAGAGGGCGTACCCGCCGGGCTCGACCGAGCGCGGAGCCAGCTCGCCGTGGGAGGGCTCGTCCAGCCAGAGCGGAGCCAGGCCGACGTTGTAGAGCACCACCGCGTCGCTCGTCCGCACGCCGGTCACGCTCGACCGCACCTCGGGCGCCTCCGACGCGCTCAAGACCGCGGTGTAGGGCTCCCCCCAGTCCACGGCGTACACGTGGTCCGCGGTGTCGGCGACCACGCCCATCATCGCGGTGCGCGCGGGCTCGGTGGCCACCAGGGTGGGGGACGTGGGGTCGCTCGCGTCGAGCCAGAGCAGGTCGGTCCAGCCCGCGACCAGCACCCGGTCGCCCACCACGTCGACCGAGCGCGCCGAGGCGTAGCCGTCCCAGGTGCCGAGCAGCGAAGGACCGGAGGGGTCGACGAGGTGCACGCCGGTGGAGCCGCAGGCGATGGCCACGAAGTCGTCGCCGGCGGCGAGGTCGCGGCACACGCCCTCGAGCTCGAGGCTGGCCGCGATGGACGGCGTGCCCGACAGGTCCCAGCGATCCAGGCGGCCGTGGGCCAGGGTCCAGAGCGTGTCGCCCTGCCACCAGACATCCCGGACCTCGGCGTCCAGGGAGACCGGGTCGCTCAGATCGCTGTCGAGGCTGTAGCCGCCGCCTTCGCTGCCGTTGCCCCACGCCACCCGATCGCCCGTGCAGTCCAGGCCCTCCCCGAAGCTCCCCCGGCTCCAGGTCTGCTCGATGCTCGGGGTGCCGTCGGACGCGAGCGCGATGCGCAGGAGGTTGCCGCCGCGGTCCATGCCCCAGAGCTTGTCGTCGGCGGCGCAGACCCGCTGCACGTTCCAGATGGAGGTCTGGCCGACCGGGGTCGGGGCCTCGCGGTCGCTGGCGTCGTAGACCCACACACCCCCGAGCTGCTGCTGGTGCTGCCCGACGAGCACCAGCCAGTCGCCGAAGAGCACCCCGTCGGTGAGCTCGGCCGGGTCCTCCAGGGTGAGGTCGAAGCCGACGGTGATGGGGTCGCTGAAGTCGCCGGGCTCGGGCGCAGCGCTGTCGGAGCCTCCCGAGTCGGTCGGAGCCGGGGTGTCGGTCGCTGTGTCCGGGACCACCCCGCTGTCGGACGGAACCACGGGATCCGCCTCGCCCGAGCAGGCGACGAGCATCAGGCCGAGGACGCCGGGGGTGGGCACGAGGACTCCGGAGGCGTCGATCGTTGCGACGCACGGAACGCCAGGTAGGACGCCGCAGGACACCGATCGTCGCATGGTCGATAGGTCGTGCGCCCTCATGATAGGCTGATTCAACCTTGAAGTTTGGATCAGCCCATGTTGCCGCGCACGCTCGCTGGCCGTCTCGAGCAGCACGCGGAGGCCTTCCCGGCCGTGCTCCTGACCGGGCCGCGGCAGTCGGGCAAGACCACGCTGGCCCGCGCGAGCTTCCCGGAGTTCCTGTACGTCAACCTCGAGGACACCCTCGAGCGCGAGGAGGCGCGAGACGATCCGCCTGGCTTCCTGCGCCGGCTGGAGGGTGCACCAGGAGCCATCCTCGACGAGGTGCAGCGCGTGCCGGAGCTCTTCAGCGCGCTGCAGGTCTGGCTGGACGAGCGGGATCGGGCGCCCCTGGTGCTGACCGGCTCGCACCAGCTGCTCATGGGGCAGGGGGTGAGCCAGTCGCTCGCCGGCCGGGTCTCGATCCTCGAGCTCCTGCCTCTGTCCGTCGCCGAGCTGGGGGGCCGGCCGGGACGCGAGCCCGAGCAGCTGGACACGCTCGAGCCACGGCTGTCGCCGCTGGGCCACGAGCTCGACCAGCTCCTCTTCCGCGGGCTCTACCCACGGCTGCACGATCGCGACCTCCCCGCGGCAGCCTGGTTGGACGCGTACGTGCGGACCTACGTGGAGCGCGACGTCCGCACGCTCCGGTCGATCGGCGACCTGGACACCTTCGGGCGCTTCCTGAGGCTGTGCGCGGGACGCTCCGGCCAGCTCCTGAACTACAGCGCCCTCGCGAGCGACGCCGGAGTGAGCCAGCCCACGGCGAAGCAGTGGGTCTCGCTGCTCCGAGCGTCCTACCTCGTCGACGTCGTGCAGCCGCACCACGAGCGGCTGTCGAAGCGACTCGTGCGCACCCCGAAGCTGTACTTCACCGACACCGGTGTGCTGTGCAGCCTCCTGGGCGTCCGGGAGGCCGGGCACCTGCGCAGCCACCCACTCCGCGGCGCCGTCTTCGAGACCTTCGTGATGAGCGAGCTCCGGAAGGTGTTCACGCACCGCGGGGAGCGGGCCCCTCTGTACTTCTGGCGGGACCGGCAGGGTCACGAGGTCGACGCCGTCGTGGAGCTGGGCCACCGTCGCGTGGCGGTGGAGGCCAAGGCCGGCGTCGGCGTGCCCACCGATGCCTTCCGAGGGCTGGCGTACTACCGCGCCCTGACCGCAAAGCGCGCCCCGGACGTGAACCTGTCCACCGTGCTGGTGTACGGCGGCGATGTCGACCGCGGGCGCGGCGAGCACGTGGTGCGCCCTTGGTGGGGCGTGAGCTGAGCTACCCGGGCGGTATCGTTCGAAGAGCCCGGGCACCCCATGACGCTCCTCCTCCTCCCTCTCGCCGCCGCGCAGTCCACCGTCACCATCGAGCGGCTCTCCGCCGGCCACCGCACGATCGCCACCTCCATCGAGATCGAGGCCCCGCCCGAGGCGGTGTGGGCGGTGATGACCGACTTCGAGGCGATGCCGGGCTGGAGCAGCTCCCTGCAGTCGGTCGAGGGCGAGCTCCGCGACGGCGGCGAGGTGTCGGTCCGCTTCAAGCCCGATCCCGACAAGGACCGGGTCAACACCTACCAGCACCACCTGATCTACGAGGAGGGGGTGTCCTTCGGCTGGCAGGGCGACGTCTTCGCCGCCGGGATGACCGACAACCACCGCTACCGGCTGGTCGACCTGGGCGACGGCCGCACGCGGCTCGAGCACTCCGACGAAGCCAGGGGCGGGATGACCTGGCTCCTCGGCGGCGCCGTGATGAAGGCCTTCGAGGGCTTCTGCACCTCCTTCAACCAGGAGCTGAAGGAGCGGGTGGAGTCCACCTGGGTGCCGCCGGAGCCGGAGCCGGAGCTCGCGCCGCGCCCCCTGAGCCTCGGCCAGCTCCGCGCCGGACTCCCCACCGGCACGACGATCCGCCTGTCGCTGCAGCCGGCGGGGGCGCCGCCGACCCAGGAGCTCTGGGAGTTCGTCGCCTCCGACGACGCGGGCACCACCATCCGCAGCACCAGCTTCGACGAGGCCGGCGAGGTGGTCGCCGGCCCCGAGGAGGCGCGCTCGAGCTGGGAGGAGCTCTGGGACCACGCCGCCTTCCCCGCGGCCGCGACCACGATCGAGGACGAGGCGCTGGAGCTGCGGCTGGGGAGCTTCGACACGCACCGCTACACGGTGACCCGAGCGGGCGACGAGGGCGCGACGGTGGTCGACCGCTTCTGGTTCGCCGAGGCGCTCCCGGGCCCGCCGCTCCGCTACGTCTCCGAGGTGGACGGCGAGGAGGTGTTCCGGATGGAGCAGCTGGAGCGCGGCGCGCCCTGATGGCTCCCTGGATCGAGCTGAAGAAGCCCGGGGTCCCCGCCGCCGGTTGGGCGATCAGCGGGGCGAGACCTCCGAAGGCGCCGGTCGTTGCGACGCTCGAGACGCCAAGTAGGACACCGCTGGACACCGATCGCCGCACGCGTGCTCGCCCGCCAGATCCAGAGCGCGCTCCAGAGCCTGATCCAGCGCCACGAACCAGCCGGGCTGCGTGGGGAAGAGCGCGTCGGCGCCCACCCGACCCGTGGTGCCGCTGGCCTCCAGCACCTCCATCGCACGCGGACGCATGCCCACCAGCAGCAGGTGGCGACCGCTCCGCTCCAGACCCTCCGCGACCTCCGCGAACACCAGCGCGGTCGTGGCGTCGAGGTCGTGGCAGCGCTTCACCCGCGCCACCAACACCCGGGTGCCGTCCTCCACGGCCTCGTCGAGCAGGTCGCGCAGCTCTCCCGCCGCACCGAAGAACAGGCTGCCCTCGAGGTGGAGCACCTTCACCGCCGTGCAGGCCGTGCCGCCAGGCCGCTCCGGCTCGTGCTCCCGCAGCCGCCCGCGGGCGTCGAAGCGCAGCTCCCCGGCGCGCAGCAGGCGGGCACGCCGCAGGAACACCACCAGGCTGATCCCCACCCCGAGGTAGACCGCGAGGTCCAGCCGCACGAGGAAGGTGCCCGCCACCGTGCCCACGAAGGCCAGCGCGTCGACCTGGCTGGAGCGCAGGGTGCGCGCGATGGCTGCACGGTCGATCATGCGCCAGGCCACCACCAGCAGGATGCCCGCCAGCACCGGGATCGGGGTGAAGTCGACCACCGGGCCGGCCAGGAGCAAGACCGCCAGCACCATCGCGCCCGAGAGCACCCCGGAGAGCCGGCTCGAGGCTCCGGACGCGTGGTTCAGGATCGACCGCGCGAGGCTGCCGCTGACCGGGTAGCCGCTGGTGAAGGCGGCTGCGAGGTTGGCCAGTCCCTGGCCCACGAACTCCGTGTCGGCGTCGAGCCGATCGCCCGACTTCGCCGCGAGGGAGCGACCCACCGCGCTGGACTCCACGAGGCTCAGGACCGTGGCGGCGAAGGCCAGTGGTGCGAGCTCGAAGAGGTCGAGCCCTCCCGGCACGCTCAGCGGCGGCAGGCCCGCGGCCACCTGCCCGATGTCGCCCGACACCTTCACCCCGCGGCCCGCGAGGTCCAGGCCCCAGGACGCGGCGATGCCGGCCACCATGGCCATCAAGGCACCCGGCACCTTCGGCGCCACCCGGTGCAGGACCAGCACCAACGCGGCCGCGGCGAGCGCCAGCCCGACGCTCCAGCCATGCACCTGGTCGAGGCCCTGCATCCAGCTCCAGAGCTGCTCCGGCAGGTTGCCCCGCGCTCCCGCAGTGCCGGTGACGTTCGACAGCTGACCCGCACCGATGAGCACCGCCGCGCCGCTGATGTAGCCGAGCACCACCGAGCGGCTGACGTAGTCCACGAGCACGCCCAGGCGCAGCAGGCCCGCGCCCGTCTGGATGACGCCCACCATCAGCGCGAGGGTGACCGCCACCTGCACGGGGTCCATGCCCGCACGCTCCGCCGCCGCGGCGGTCGCGGTGCCCACGAGCAGGCTCACGGCGTTGGAAGGGCCCGACACCACCAGGTGTGAGCTGCGGAAGAGGCTGCCGACGATGACCGGCACCGCGCCCGCATACAGCCCCATCGCAGGCGGCAGGCCCGCGATCATCGCGTAGGCCACGCCCTGGGGCACGCTCAGGAAGGTGACCGTGGCGGCCCCGGCGAGGTCACGGCCGAGCTGCGGTCGCCGGGCGCCCCAGAGGTCGGCGAGGGCCAGCTTCACGGCGCGGGTTCTCGGCCGACGTCGTGCAGGGCCGCCACCGCGAGCTGCATGCCGTCGAGCAGCGAGCGGGTGTGGGCGATGCGGGCCCGCCAGGGGGCGACGGGGCCCTGGAGCGCGGCGTCCCAGCGGAGCAGCTCGCCGTCCAGAGCCTCGATCACGGCGGGCAGCTCCCCGAAGCGGGCGGCCGAGAGCAGGAGGGTCTTGAGCTCGTGGGGACGCTGGCCGAAGCCACGGGGCAGGTCGCCGAGCTGCCGGAGGGCGCCACGGGTCAAGAGCCCCCCGGCGTGGCACGGCGTGCAGAGCAGCTCGGCGATGTCGCGCAGGCCCTCGTTGCCCACCGGGGGAGCCTCGGGCAGCTCGAAGGGCGCCGTGGCGCCGGGCAGCGCCTCCCGGTGGTCGAGCGCCAGGTCGAGCGCCAGGCGCAGGGCGCGGGGGTAGAACCCGTTGCCGGGGACCGAGGCCACGTAGGCCGGCAGCCAGCGCAAGAGGTGCTGGTCGAGGAAGCGCGCCTGCAGGTCCAGCAGCTCCTGGTGGGCGATGTCGTCGCGCAGGGCGTCGCCGCGCGCGCCCTCCAGCCAGCCGAGGAACGCGAGCTGCACGCCCAGGTGGTCGGCGGCCACGTCGGAGACCTCCGGCTGGAAGCCCCCGGCCGCGTAGTCGCGCGCGACAGCCTCCGCATGGTCGCCCCCCAGCAGCCGATCCGGCGAGAGGAAGAAGCTCTCGTACGGCGGCGCGTCGAGCCCGAAGAGCTGGTAGTGCTCGCCGGGCTGCACGGAGAGGTCGCCGAGCGCGGCCCGCGCCGCCGGCTCCAGCTCGGGGGAGAGCCCGTAGCGCACCAGCCGGCCGAGCAGGGTGTAGGCCCGCTCCCGTGCGACCGCGACCTGGCGCTCAGCGGCCAAAGGGCTTCTCGGGCAAGCGGTAGGCCGCCTCGACCGGCTTCAGCGGGCGCTTGAGCCAGTAGGGTCGGCGGGTGCCGTCGGGGCTGTGCTCGACCGCGCTCCGGGCCAGCGCGTGCCAGCGCCGGTAGAGCGCGCGCGACTTCGCGGTGTCGACGTGCACCATGCCGTGGGCTTCGCCCGGCTCGGCGGCGCGCACCGACAGAGCCTTCACCAGCCAGCAGTGGTGCCCGCTGACCGGGTCGGGCTGCACCGGGTGGGTGAGGTTCTGGTGCACGCCCACGTCGTTCCACCACACGCGGCTGGTGTCCGGGTCGGCGCTCTCGTAGGGGCCGACGCCCTTCAGCAGCTGCAGGGTGTTGGCGGTGCCTTCCCGGTCGAGCCGGGCCAGGGCCGTGGTGCCCTTGTTGCCCCCGGCGTCTTCCTGCAGCCGCCAGCGGCCGAGGTGGTGGCTCATCGCGATGATGCCCGGCTTGATGCCCTCGGTGACCCAGACCTTGTCGACGAACCAGCCGATCTCGGTCTCCACCCGCACGAGCTTCCCGGTGCCGACCCCGAGGCGCTCGGCGTCGCTCGGATGGATCCAGATGGGGTTCGTGTGGCTGATCTCGTAGAGCCACTTGCAGTTCGCCGACCGGGTGTGGATGAGCGTGGGCAGCCGGAAGTTCGGCAGCAGGATCATCTCGCCCTTGGAGCGATCGATCCGGCTCGGGTGCACGTGGCTCTCGAGCCACCACGGCACCACCCGCTCCAGCTCCGGCCAGCCCCAGTCCCGCAGGGTGGTGCTGAAGAGCTCGAGCTTGCCGCTCGGGGTGCCGAAGCCCTTCCGGCGCACGCCGTCGACGAGCACACCGCCCTCGGCCACCTCGGCTTCGTAGGGCAGGTAGTTCTCGGCCGCGACCTCGAAGCAACCGTACACCCGCATGTACTCCAGCGCGGTCATGTCCTGCGCGGCCGCCGCCTCGGGCAGCCCGGGCACGCTGTGCTCGAAGATCCAGGCCCAGTACTCGTCCTGGCTGACCAGCTCACCGGGCCTCTGCACACTCTCCACCCACTGCCGGATGCCGAGGGAGCCGTCGGGGTCGAGCCGCCCGGTGAGCTCCACCCAGAACTCGTTCTCCTCCCACACCTCGCCGGGGTTGGCCTCCCAGGTGAAGCGGACCGGCTTGCCGAGCCGCTCCATGGCCACCCGCCGCACCGGCTGCCGGAAGCCGATCCACATGCCCGAGTGGGTCTCCTGGCTCATCAGGTCGTGGCGCTCGGCGGCGTGCCCCATGGGCAGCACGTAGTCGGCGAACCAGGCCGACTCGTTCCAGGTCGGAGTCAGCGCCACGTGGAACTTCATGGTCTCGGTGTTGCGGAGCGCCTCGAGCCACATGAAGCCGTCGGGGTTGATCCACATCGGGTTGTAGACCCGGGTGAAGTACACGTCGACCTCGCCGCGCCCTTCGTCGAGGAAGTGCGGCAGCAGGAAGCTCATCTCGTAGAAGGCGAAGGGCCACTCGTGCGGCAGGTGCAGGTCGTTCCACGCGTCGAAGGCCGGCGGGGACTTGTAGGGCCTGGGCACGAACTTGTTCCAGCTGTTCAGGCTGGTGCCGCCCTTGGTGCCCACGCTGCCGGTCAGCACGTTCAGGAAGAAGAGGCAGCGGCTCACCTGCCAGCCGCCCCGGTTGCCCATGGCCGCCGAGCGCCAGACGTGGGCTGCGAGGCGGTTCCCGCAGTTGGCGATCAGCTCGGCGGTCTCGCGGATGCGCTCCACCGGGACCTGGGACTCGGCCGCCGCACGGTCGAAGGTGTAGCCCGCGTACAGTGCCTTCAGCGCACGGTCGAAGGCCTCGAAGTCGCCGCCGGCCACCGCGGCCTCCACCGCCTCCTTCTGGGCGTTGGTGAGCGCACCGGCCGCCCTCACGGGCTCGACGATGGCGGTGAGGAAGGTCTTCCAGTCGACCCAGCGGCGCACGAACTCGCGGTCGTAGAGGTCGTTCTGGATCAGGTGGTTGGCGACCGCGAGCAGGAGCGTGGTCTCGGAGCCCGGCCAGGTGGGCAGCCACACGTCGGACTTGGCCGCGGTGTTCGACAGCCGCGGGTCCAGGGTCACGATCTTCGCGCCCTTCATCTTGGCTTCGATGATGCGCTGGGCGTGGGGGTTGAAGTAGTGGCCGGTCTCGAGGTGGCTCGAGACCAGCAGGATCACGCGGGCGTTGGCGTGGTCGGGGCTCGGCCGGTCGCCGGCGGCCCAGAGGTAGTACCCGCAGCGGGCAGCCGCCGAGCAGATGTTGGTGTGGCTGTTGTGCCCGTCGACCCCCCAGGCCGTGATGCACCGGTTGGTGTAGTGGTCCTCTCCCGGGCGGCCCACGTGGTACATGATGCCGTCCTTCCGGCGGGCCCGGCTCGCCCTCATCTTCGCGGAGATGTCGGCCAGCGCGTCCTCCCAGCTCACGCGCTCCCACTTGCCCTCGCCGCGCTCGCCGACCCGCTTCAGGGGGTAGAGGATGCGCTCGGCGTCGTAGACCTGGTTGTGGGTGGCGGGCCCCTTCGCGCAGTTGCGGCCGCGGCTGCCCGGGTGGGTGGGGTTGCCCTCGAACTTGCGGATCTCGAGGGTCTGGCGGTCGACGTAGGCCAACAGCCCACAGGCGCTCTCGCAGTTGAAGCAGATGGTGGGCACGAGCGTGTAGCGACGGGCGACGCGCTTGGGCCACTCCTTGCCGTCGTACTCCACCCAGTCGTTCCAGCGGGCGACCGGCGGGTAGCTCGACATGCGCCCGTCGGGGTGCTTCACCCGGGTCATGTCGGCGGGCCTGGCGTCGGTCTCTCCGTACTCGGGCATCGACGTGCCGGCGACGTTGGTGAAGCCGCGACGCGCCACGGGGGCTTCGTCGGGGGCGAGGCCGAGCATCGCCTGCAGCAGTCGGGGGAGGGTGGTGGCCATGGGGCTCAGACCTGCGGGCTCAAGAGTTCGGGATCTGCTGGGGGGCCATGACGAAGGCGTGCTCGTAGGCGTAGAGCCCGCCGATCGCGCAGAGCCCGGCGAGGGCGAGGGGCACGCCACCACCGAGGGAGAGGAGCACCAGCGGCACCAGGTGGCCGAGGGCGATCGCGCCCCACCAGAAGATCCTGCGGTAGCGCCCGTGGGTGATGTCGTGCGCGGCCGCGGCGGCGATCTCCGAGGCGTGCGGGATGCCGAGCTCGCCGAGTCCGAGCACGAGGAGGTCGACGACCAGGGCGACGCCGAGCACGGAGGCGACCGGCACGGCTGTGGCGCCGGCGAGCCCGAGCACGGCCAGCCCGGCGGCGCCCGCGACCACCGCCTGCACGAACATGTGCACCGGCAACAGGGGCGACTGCCAGAGGTCCCGCCCCTCGGCCTGTGCGAACAGGAAGGCGGTGTAGACCGCGCCCCCGAAGGCGAGCGGCAGAGTGAGGCCAGCGAGGGCGGTGCGCAGAGCGGCGGGTGCGGTCCAGAGCTCGAGCCAGGCGGCGGTCTCCACCGCCCACCAGGCCAGGGCCACGTTGGTGAAGCCGATCAGCACGAAGGCCCCGCGGGTGATCCAACTGCGCCACTGGGGGCGGAGCACGATGCGCAGGAAGCGCTCGGGACGCTCCAGATCGGCGACCAACAGTGCGGTGGTGGCCAGGAGCATCGCGATGCCCAGCCCGCCGCCGAGCACCGCCGTCGGACCAGCAACCGGCCAGATCCCGGTGACGGCACCCAGCGCCAGGAGCAGGAAGGCCCCCGACGCGATGCCCTTGGTGACCAGGTACGCCGGCACCTGCCAGTGCCACGGCACCTGGTGCTGGGCGTTGTAGGCGACCTGCACCATCTGTCCCGCCATGCGGCCCTCACCGACGTGGATGGGGCCACCGAAGGGCTCACCCTGGGGCTGCGGAGCGCGCAACGCGGTGCCACTGGCCGAGGTCCGGGTCAGGGGCGGACCGTCGTCGATGCGCAGCTTCACCACGCCGCCGGTGGTGTTCAGCACGTCGGCGAACATCATGCCCTCGGGCTCGCGCGGAAGCGCGGTGGGGTGCATCGAGACGTCGTTTCCCTCGATGTAGTGGAGCTTCGGCGCGGTGCCCTGCTCCGGCTTGCGCACCGTGGTGGCATGGGACGCCATCAGCTGGCTGATCTCGCTCTTCGGGTCGTCGAGGTCGCCGGCCACGATGGCGTGCTCCGGGCAGACCACCACGCACGCGGGCTCCAGGCCGGTCTCGACCCGGTGGGCGCAGAAGTGGCACTTCGCCGCGGTGGAGCTCTCGGGGTCGATGTAGATCGCGTCGTAGGGGCAGGCCTGCATGCAGCCCTTGCAGCCGATGCACTGCTCGCTGTCGAACTCCACGATGCCGTCGTGCCGCTGGTACATCGCGGTGACCGGGCAGATGCGCACGCACGGCGGGTTCGCGCAGTGGTTGCAGCGGGTGACCTGGAAGTTCCGCGTGACGTCGGGGTACCGGCCCTGCTCGGTGACCTTCACCCAGGTGCGGTTGACGCCCAGCGGGACCTGGTTCTCCGACTTGCAGGCGGTGGAGCAGGCGTGGCAACCGATGCACTTCCGGTTGTCGATCAAGAAGCCGTAGGTCACTCGACGACCCGGTGGACGAGCATGCCGGCGACCATCGCCCCGACGAAGACCAGCGAGGGGATCGCACCGGTGGCCGCGGAGACGACGCCCGGACCGGGGCAGAAGCCGCCGAGGCCCCAGCCCACGCCGAAGAGCACCGCGCCGCCGATCAAGCGGCCGTCGATGTCGTGGCGCGTGGGCCAGCGGAAGGAAGCGCCGAAGACCGGCCGGTCCCGCTTCTTGACGAGCGCGACGGCGAGCGCGTTGACACCGATGGCGCCGACCATCACCAGCGCGAGGCTGGGATCCCAGTCGCCGAAGAGATCGAGGAAGCCGATGACCTTCGTGGGCAGGGTCATGCCGGAGATGCCGAGCCCGATGGCGAAGAGCACACCGAGGCCGAAGGCGCGCCAGATCATCCGGTCACCAGGGTGCGGTAGAGGAACACGGTGGCGAAGCCCGCCCCCATGAAGGTGCACGTGGCCACCAGCGAGCGCACCGAGAACCGCGAGAGGCCGCAGACGCCGTGGCCGCTGGTGCAGCCGTTGCCCATGCGCGTGCCGAAGCCCACGAGCAGGCCGGCCACCGCCACGACGGGCAGCGAGCGGTCGAGCACGAAGGTGACCTGATCCGGCAGGAAGGCGAAGAGCAACAGACCGCCCGCCAACAGCCCCGCGATGAACGCGGCGCGCCAGCCGGTGTCGGCGTTGGGCTTGCCGAGGCAGCCGCCCACCACGCCCGAGATGCCGAGCACGCGTCCCTCGAGGCCGAGCATGAGGCTCGTGGAGAGCCCGATGAGCGCGCCGCCCGCCAGAGCGGACCAGGGCGTGAAGTGCTCGAACATCAGGTCCTCACCACCGGGTTCCCGGCGGCCGCCCAGGCTTGCAGCCCACCGGCGACCGAGGCCACGTTCGCGAAGCCCATGGTTCGGAGCGCCCGGGTGGCGACCGCCGAGCGTCCGCCGCTGCGGCACATCACGAGCAAGGGCTCCTTGGGGTCCCAGCCCGCCACGACGTCCGCGACCCGCTCCAGGGGCACCACCTCCGCGCGCGCCAGCTTCCCGTCACGCCGCACCTCGTCGTGCCCGCGGACATCCAGCAGGCGGCAGGCCTCGCTCTCGGGGGTGGTGAGCCAGGCCCAGTCGACCTCCGGCACCCCGGCGTCGGTTCGGACCGGCGCCCAGCTGCCGCAGCGCGCGTTCGCGGGCACGGCGACGGCGATGCGCTCGGGCTGGGCCAGGTCGAGGTGGTCCATGATCACGACGAACTCCTCTTCGGTCCGACCACCGCCGAGCCGCGGGTTGAAGCGCTTCTCCTCGCCCACGGTGGAGACGGTGTGTCCCTTGTAGTCGTGGCCAGGGTAGACCAGCGTGGCGTCCGGCAGGCTCAGCAGGCGCTCGTGGACCGAGCGGTAGAGCGTGGCTGCGTCGCCCCCCTGGAAGTCCGTGCGACCGCAACCGCGCACCAGCAGCGCGTCTCCGGTGAAGACCATCGCCTGGTCGTCGGTGACGAAGCTCACGCAGCCGGCGGTGTGACCGGGCGTGCTGCGCACCTCGAGGTGGTGCCGACCGAAGGCCACGCGGTCGCCGTCCGCCAGCCGAAGGTCCGCGCAGGACACACCGGCGACCTCGGCGACACCGGTCCTGGACCCCAGCCGCTCCCGCAGGGCACCGCCCGCGGTGACGTGGTCGGCGTGCACGTGGGTCTCCAGGGTGGCGAGCAGCCGGAGATCGAGCTGGCGGATCAGCGCCACGTCGCGCTCCAGCTGCTCGAGCACCGGATCGATCAGCACGGCGTCGCGGCTGTGCTCGTCGGCGAGCAGGTAGCTGTAGGTGGAGGTCTGGGGGTCGAAGAGCTGGCGGAAGATCATGCGGGCTCCGGGTTGGTGACCAGGGACAAAGCAAGCACCGTGCCAGGCGTGGCTACACGTGATTTCAGCACCTTGCATCGCCCGGCCCGTTCACTCGTTCATCCAGTGATATAGTATTGAAACAGCGAGTGAAACATGAAGGGACACAGGTTGAAACGGTTCGTGCGCAGCCTTGGTTCCGACCAGGCCTTCGCGGGGGCGCTGCAGCTGCTCGAGCAGGCCCAGCCCGGCGGGGCGGTCTTCGCGGTGGACGCGGACCGCAACGTGGTCTGGTGGAGCGAAGGGGCCGAGGCCCTGCTCGGCTTCGGGGCCGACGAGATGCTCGGCGCCCACTGCCTGAAGGGCAACCGCTGCCCCCAGTGCATGCGCGGCTGCGGCGTGGCCGACCACGGCGAGATCACCGACGTGCCGCTGACCATGCTCACGGCCTCCGGCGAGGAGGTCTCGGTGCGCAAGACCGCCCGCAGCTTCCGCGATCGTGACGGGCGCTTCCTGGGGGCCATCGAGCTCCTCACCCCGGGCCGGGACACCGAGGAGGCCCACGTCGCCGCGCCGCCCTGGGCCCACCGGGTGCACGACTTCCACGGCCTCGTGACCGGAGACGAGGGCATGCTCCAGGCCTTCCAGATCCTGCGCAACGTGGCGGAGACCGACGCCACGGTGCTGGTGCGCGGGGAGTCGGGCACCGGCAAGGAGCTCGCGGCGCGCGCGCTGCACCAGGAGAGCCACCGGGCCGGGGCACCGTTTCTGGCCGTGAACTGCGCGGCCCTGGCGCCCACGCTGCTCGAGAGCGAGCTGTTCGGGCACGTGAAGGGGGCGTTCACGGGGGCCGTGGCCGACAGGAAGGGGGTCTTCGAGCAGGCGGACGGGGGCACGCTCTTGCTCGACGAGGTGGCCGAGCTGCCGCTGGATCTGCAGGCCAAGCTGCTGCGGGTGCTGCAGGAGCGGAGCTTCGTCCCCGTCGGCGGCACCGACCCCGTGCAGGTGGACCTGCGCATCGTGGGGGCCACGCACCAGTCGCTCCGCCAGGCCGTGGCGGAGGGCCGGTTCCGGCAGGACCTGCTCTACCGGCTGCGGGTGGTGCCGATCTTCCTGCCTCCGCTGCGCGACCGGCGCGGCGACGTGGACCTCCTGCTCTGGACCTTCGTGGAGCAGGCGAACGAACGCGGACCGCGGCGGATCCGGCGGGTCGCGCCCGAGGCGATGCGCGTGCTGCTCGACCACCCGTGGCCCGGCAACGTGCGGGAGCTGGCCAACGTGGTGCAGTACGCCTTCGCGGTGGGCCGCGGACCCGAGCTCGGGCTGGGCGATCTGCCCCCGGAGTTCCGGGAGCCCGCCGAGGTGCCTGCGCCGCCCGTGCCGACGGACGAAGCCGAGCGGCTGCGCAGCGCGTTGCGGCAGTCGGGCGGGCACGTGGGGCGGGCGGCGGAGATCCTGGGCATGAGCCGGCCGACCTTCTGGAGGAAGCGGAAGAAGCTGGGGGTGTGAGCCGGGTCGGTGGGCCTCGTCAGCTGATCACGACCTCGTAGCTCACCCGCCAGCCCGGCACGGTCGTGATCTGACGCTGGGTGCGACCCACCACGTGGGGCGCCAACAGGTCGTCGGTGCACGGCTGCATGGGGTCGGTGTCGAAGGTGAAGAAGAGGAAGCGGTCCAGCTCCGTGGCCTCGAAGCGCAGCTCGAGATCCTCGTAGAGCCCCACCACCTCGTCGAAGAGGAGCTCGTTGACCTGCCAGGTCTCGCCGTCGGAGAGGTGCTCGTGGTGCTTGCCGACCGGCAGCTCCACCCGCGTGACCGCACCGCTCCGGCGGACCTCGACGGCGAACTGGAACTCGCCAGGGCTCGGCAGCCGGGTCTCCTGGTCGTCGAGGATCTCGACCGCGGTGAGCGTGATGCGCACCTGCCGGCTCGGCTGCGTCAGGCGGGTGACCGGGTTGGGCGTGCGCGTGTACCAGACCAGCTGGGGCGGCGTGACCAGGCTCCCCGGAGGGCGGGAGAGGATCACGCGGTAGGTGCCGTCGAGCAGGTCCTCGACCGGCAGCGCCTGCGCGCCATCGAGCGCCCGGAGCTGAGCGCCGAGACCGGGACCGAGGCGCACGCCGAGCTCGTCGGCCGGGTCGAAGAGCACCTCCCAGCGCACGGCGGTTCCACCCGCCACAGTGCCCAGGTTCACGACCTGGGTGCTGGTGTGGCCGCTGTCCGGCACCGGGGGGCGGTAGGCCGACGCGTGGTAGGCGCGGCGGAAGGCGGCCCCCGAGCTGTCGGTGCCCTCGGCGTCGAAGTGCACGCCCCACACGCCCTCGTGGGCGCCCGACACGGTGGCGGTGTAGACGCCCGGGGTGGTCTCGGCCAGCACCACCTGGTTGGAGGCCAGCGCCAGCGAGGCGCCGCCGAGCGCGTCGTCGAGCAGCTCGAGCCTC